>Ga0116163_1000094_pt1 | contig 64647 bp, 49 predicted proteins | sample AD_UKC107_MetaG_FD_89889 | JGI IMG/M metagenome (GOLD analysis project Ga0116163, IMG submission 89889) | Active sludge microbial communities of municipal wastewater-treating anaerobic digesters from Hong Kong - AD_UKC107_MetaG | ecosystem: Engineered > Bioreactor > Anaerobic > Digestate...
AGGGTGACGGGCAGGTATTGGGTGAAGGTCACTTTTTTGAAGGCCATAGTTGTTTATTTAAATGCAATAAACATTAAACAGCGGTAAATGTTCACCTCTCTCTGGAATCCGCCGAAAGGATCGGCTCGTAAACAAATCTATTTGATTATGTCTGCAAGTACCCGGTTCACAGCCTGAATTTTTCTTACATTTAGTATACTTTTTGGCATCATCAATCATTAACAAACAATTATACTCTCACCGCAGGAGGAGGTACTTCTCCCAATGACTCAACCCATGTATGGGGATTAGAAAAGAAAGGGAACGACTTTTCCGGAATAATCTCAATTTATGAGAAAAGAGATATTGCCTCACCGGTCGGCATGCAACGCATCTTCCATAAAGGCTATATTTTTTTGGAAATAGTACCTTATAATAGGGAGTCTGACCTGCTGAGAATTTCTAAATAGCAAGAACCATATCCATGCCTGCACCAAGGCAGAAGCGGATGCCATCCCTGAGCAACATGGCGGAGCCCAGCGGTTCGGAAACTTATATAAGCCGGGAGGATACCGCCCTCTGAGATTATTCGGCCAGAGGCTGAAACCGTGATTAGGCCAAGTTCCTATGCAGTGTGCAAATGATGGAGTGGCGTTGCAGCTTTTATTATATTTGCGGAAACCGTTTTGAAAACCCAAAATATGGCCGGCACCCGGAAATTTCCGCATACTTACGTCATTGTCTTTTATATCATTCTTTTTTCGGCCTTCCTCACCTGGGTGGTCCCCGGGGGCAGTTTTCAGCGGCAAACGGTGGAGGTGAACGGCACCGCGCGGGAGGTGATTGCCAGCGGATCCTTTACCCCCGGGGAGCGTGCACCGCAGACCTGGCAGGTCTTTTCGGCCCTCTTTGACGGTTTTGTGGAGCGTGCCGACATCATTGTCTTCATTCTGATGATCGGGGGGGCATTCTGGATCATGAACCATACACGGGCCATCGATGCGGGAATATACGCCTTTCTGCGCAGGGCCAGGGCCCTTGAACACCATCCGTTGCTGCGCCGGGCGGGTGTCGACAATCTCATCGTTGTGCTGATCATGCTGCTGTTCAGTATATTCGGCGCTACCTTTGGCATGAGTGAGGAGACCATCGCCTTCGTGATCATTTTCGTTCCCCTGGCCATTGGCATGGGTTATGACTCGATTGTAGGGGTGAGTCTCTGCTTTGTGGCGGCCGCACTGGGTTTCGCAGGAGCCCTGCTCAACCCCTTTACCATCGGCATCGCCCAGGGCCTCTCAGGACTCCCGCTCTTCTCGGGCATCGAATACAGGCTGGTCTGCTGGGTGGTCATCAATGTGGTGGGAATAGGCTACATCCTCTGGTACATGCGCCGTATCAAACACCATCCCCGCCGCTCACCCCTCTTTGAGGAAGACGACCACTGGCGGCAACTCCATGCCGAAAGTTCAGGAGAAATCGTATACCACACCCCCAGAGCAGCCTGGTTCACCTTTGGTTTCCTGGCGCTGCTTTTCATTACCGCCGCCTTTCTGTTTCCCCTCACGGAACTGAAGGCCGGACTGGCCACCGTTACCCTGCCGGTGTTTCCGGTACTGGCGGTGCTTTTTATGGCTGCAGGCGTCATCGCCCTGCGAAAATCGGTCCATTTCTTTGTCCTCCACCTGCTGGGATTCACCATCCTCCTCCTAATCGCCGGCGTCATGGGCTACCAGTGGTACGTCATGGAAATCGCCACCCTCTTCATGGCCCTGGGAATTTTCACCGGCATCGCCATGGGCTACGGCCCCAACACCATCACCAGGCTTTTCCTTGATGGGGCCCGCGATATCCTCTCGGCTGCACTCATCGTCGGACTGGCCGGAGGAATCATCGTCATCCTGGAGCGGGGCCGGATCATCGACACCCTGCTCTGGTATGCCTCAGGGGCCATGGACGGAATGGGCCGAACCGGCACGGTGTCGGTGATGTACCTTATCCAAACGGCCATTAACATCTTCATCCCCTCGGGATCTGCCAAGGCAGCCCTCACCATGCCCATCATGTCGCAGTTCTCCGACCTGGTGGGCCTCTCACGGCAAGCCACCGTCATGGCATTCCAGTTTGGCGACGGCTTCACTAACCTGATCACCCCCACCTCCGGGGTCCTCATCGGCGTCCTGGGTGTCGCCCGAATCCCCTTCGCCAAATGGGTCCGCTGGATCACCCCCCTGGTCCTTATCCTGGTCCTGCTGGGATTCCTTCTGCTCATCCCCACCGTCACCATGACCCTTAACGGCTTCTGAAAGAAATCTCTTACAAATTTGTAACTTACAAAAATGTAAGGTATATTTGATACAAAAAAAGATGCAACCGGTACCCTTTGTCTTCGGAAGAGTTGCCGTAAAGGCTGATTTCACCAACAGGAAGATGGAAATTGCCCGGTTAAAGGACAACTTCAGAATGCTGGTCAACACGGTCATCATTTCCCCGCGCAGGTGGGGGAAGACCTCCCTGGTATTCCGGGTTTCGGAAGAGTTGAGGAAGGAGGAACCCGGACTGAAGATTTGCCGGATCGATCTTTTCAATGTCAGGGACGAAGCTGAGTTTTATGTTTCACTGGCCAGGGAGGTGTTACAGGCCACTTCCACAAAATGGGAAGAAGTGGGACAGAGCGCGATGAAATTTCTTTCCCGGCTGATCCCCCGGATCACCTTTTCGCCCGACCAGCAAAACGAAATCTCCTTTGGAATTGGCTGGGAGGAGCTGAAGAAGAATCCCGACGATATCCTGGATCTGGCTGAGGCCATTGCCCTTGAAAAGAAGATCCGTATCGTAGTGTGCATCGATGAATTCCAGAACATCACAGAGTTTACCCAACCCCTGGCCTTTCAGAAAAAACTGCGGTCACACTGGCAGAAGCATACACAGGTGGCTTATTGCCTTTTTGGTAGTAAAAGGCATATGTTGCTTGATGTCTTCACCCATTCTTCCATGCCGTTCTATAATTTCGGACAAATTATCTATCTGGATAAGATTTCACAACAGGATTGGATCTCCTTTATTGGCGAGCGCTTCCGGGAAACCGGAAAGCAGATTGGCCCAGAAGAAGCCTCCATGATTGCTTCGTTGGCGGAAAACCATCCTTATTATGTTCAGCAGTTGGCCCAGCAGGCCTGGTTAAGAACCACAAAGCATTGTAGCAAAGAAATTGTGAAGGCATCGCACCGATCGCTTACTGATCAACTGAGCCTCCTCTTTACCGGGTTGACTCATAGTTTATCCAATGGCCAGCTCGGCCTTCTGAAAGCGCTGCTTTCCGGGGAAAAACAGCTGAGTTCACAAGCTTCCCTGAAGAAGTACAGACTGGGAACCTCCGGAAATGTTTCACGGTTGAAGAAAACACTGGTAGACAAGGATATTCTCGACCTGCAAAGCGAAAACCTGACTTTTCAGGATCCTGTCTATGCCAGTTGGTTACGGGTATACTATTTTAAACTTTAAATTGTACCTGCAGATGAAAAAATCGGTATTTCTGGGGGCCCTTTTGCTGATGGCCACCCTGGTTATCCCGGCCGTGGAGGCCGCGGGACAGGAATTTGTTCCGGTGAGGGGACTTTGTGTGGCGGCCCCGGCCCATGACGACGTGGGTGAATTTGTCGCCCTGATTGATAAGGAACTGGCGCCTGCCGGTGTGAACACCCTCATCCTGAGGGTCGACTTCGGTTATCGTTTTACTTCGCGGCCTGAGCTGGTGGGGGAGAATCCCCTTGAAAAGCAGGACGTCAAATCGATCGTCCACGCCTGCCGCAAGCACGGGATCAGGCTGATCCCCCAGATCAACCTGCTGGGGCACCAGTCATGGTCCACCAAACCCGGCAAACTCCTGGAGGTCTATCCCCAGTTCGATGAAACCCCGAAAGTGGCGTTTCCGGAGGAGTACAAATGGCCCAATCCCGATGGCCTCTACTGTAAAAGTTATTGCCCCCTGCATCCCGAAGTACATGCCGTGGTCTTTGACCTGGTCGACGAGATCACGGAGGTCTTTGAAGCCGATGCCTTCCATGCCGGTATGGATGAGGTCTTTTATATTGCCCACCCCGACTGTCCGCGTTGCCAGGGACATGATCCCGCAGTGCTCTTTGCCGGGGAGGTGACCAAAATTCAGAACCACCTGGGAGCTTCCGGAAAGGAACTCTGGATCTGGGGCGACCGGCTCATCGACGGTAAAACCACCGGTATTGGCCTATGGGAAGGAAGCTACAACCATACCCACCGCGCTATCGACCTGATCCCCAAAGAGGTGATGATCTGCGACTGGCATTATGAGCAGGCCCACCCCACACCGGTCCTCTTCGCCAGCAAAGGCCTCCGCGTGGTCGCCTGCCCGTGGAATAAACCTGAAGTGGGCGTAGCCCAGGTCAAAATGATGAACCTCCTCAGAGAGAACTCCTCCCGGGTGATGAAAGAGAAATTTGCCGGAATGGTACATACCTACTGGAGCAGCGCCCGCAATTTCATGGACGCCATGGCCGGGAAAACCGAAAAAGCACGCCAGGATCCTTCTATGCTGACCTTCCGGGAACTCATAAAGAGTTGGTGAATATGAAGGTACACCGCATCTCAGGCCTTCCTCAGATCATCCATGGACCTGAGACCCTGACTATCTTCCGCTGAATTGTTAATTCATGCTCCTTTGATAAAAAAGTTTTTTTATCCTCTTGATTGTTCGGTAAAAATGTATTTATTTTGCACCTCGTTTAAAACGAGCTTTTAAAGTAAATTAAGACTACAGAAATGTCAAGAGTTTGTCAGATAACCGGAAAAAGGGCCATGATCGGGAACAATGTCTCCCACTCGAAACGGCGTACCAAGAGGAAATTTGATGTGAACCTGTTCGACAAGAAGTTCTATCTTCCCGGCGAAGACCGTTGGGTAACCCTGACTCTGTCGGCTGCCGGTTTGCGCCACATCAACAAGATGGGCATCACCAATGCTTTGAAAAAAGCCAGGGAGAACGGATACATCGCTAACATTTAAGCTGAAAGAAAATGGCAAAGAAAGCAAAAGGCAACAGGGTCCAGGTTATCCTGGAATGCACCGAGCACAAGGCAAGCGGAATGCCGGGTACCTCCAGGTACATCACCGTGAAAAACCGCAAGAATACCACCGAACGCATGGAGTTGAAGAAATACAACCCCATCCTGAAGAAAGTAACTGTACATAAAGAAATTAAATAACGCTTAACCATGGCAAAGAAAACTGTTGCAACCCTGCAGACCGGTATGGGTAAGAGTTACTCCAAGGTCATCAAAATGGTTAAATCACCGAAAACCGGTGCCTATACCTTTAAGGAAGAAGTCATCGCCAACGAAGAAGTGACCAACTACTTCAAGAAATAATCACCTCACCAAAGTGTGGGAAAAGCTTTCATTCACAAAATGAAAGCTTTTTTTATATCTTAGCCGGACAGATCTGACCATATGGGAATTTTCGGAATATTCAGCAGGGAGAAGAAGGAGAGCCTCGACAAAGGGCTGGCCAAAACCAGGGAATCGGTATTTACGAAACTGAGCCGTGTTTTAGCCGGAAAGTCAAAGGTCGACGACGATGTACTCGATAACCTCGAGGAGGTGCTCATCTCTTCCGACGTTGGGGTAGAGACCACCCTTCGGATCATTGAGCGGATCGAGAAGCGGGTGGCCCGCGATAAATATGTGGGTTCTGAGGAACTCCAAAGGATTCTGCGGGAGGAGATTGTAGCCCTTCTGGAAGACAATAACCAGGCCGATGTCTCTGATTTTGACCTGCCTGTCCGTGATGAGCCCTATGTGATCATGGTGGTGGGTGTCAACGGGGTAGGGAAGACCACCACCATCGGGAAGCTGGCCTGGAATTTCAAACAGGCCGGGAAGAAGGTGGTTTTAGGGGCTGCCGATACCTTCAGGGCCGCCGCCATCGACCAGCTTCAGATCTGGGCCGACCGGGTAGATGTGCCCATTATCAGGCAGAAAATGGGTGCCGACCCGGCCTCAGTGGCCTTCGATACCCTGAAGTCGGCCAAAGCCTCGGCCGCCGACGTGGTGATCATCGACACGGCCGGGAGACTTCACAACAAGGTCAACCTGATGAATGAGCTGACCAAAATCCGGAATGTCATGCAGAAGGTGATCCCCGATGCACCCCATGAAGTACTGCTTATCCTCGACGGCTCCACCGGACAGAACGCCTTTGAACAGGCCAAGCAGTTCACCCGGGCCACCGAGGTGACCGCCCTGGCCCTGACCAAACTCGACGGAACTGCCAAAGGTGGCGTGGTCATCGGCATCTCCGACCAGTTCAAAATCCCGGTGAAATACATCGGAATCGGCGAGAAAATGACCGACCTCCAGCTCTTCAACCGCAAGGAGTTCGTCAACTCGCTCTTTTCATAGATATTTAAGACTCAAGACTCAAGACTCAAGACTCAAGACTCAAGACTCAAGATTCAAGATTCAAGATTCAAGACTCAAGATTATTATATGTTGGACGATCTGAAACGAGCTGTATATGAGGCCAATCTGGACCTGGTGAAACACGGACTGGTGATTTTCACCTGGGGGAATGTGAGCGGCATCGACAGGGAGCGGGGGCTGATGGTGATCAAGCCCAGCGGAGTTTCCTACGATCACATGAAGGTCAGTGACATGGTGGTGACCAACCTGAAAGGTGAAGTGGTGGAAGGTGATTTGCGGCCATCAAGCGATACCCCCACCCATCTGGTGCTTTACAACCATTTCCCGGCCCTTGGCGGGATCGTCCATACCCATTCGCCCTGGGCCACGGCCTGGGCCCAGGCAGGACGCGAAATCCCGGCCCTTGGAACCACCCACGCCGACTATTTCTATGGCCCCATCCCCTGCACCCGCAAACTCACCGAAGCGGAAATTGCCCGGGCCTACGAAGCAGAAACCGGAAAGGTCATTGTGGAGCGGTTTGCCCGGCTCGATCCTGTGGCCCTGCCGGGTGTGCTGGTCCATAACCACGCCCCCTTTTCCTGGGGCAAAAACCCCCACGAGGCGGTCCATAATGCCAAAGTTCTCGAAGAAGTGGCCGCCATGGCCTACCATACCCTCCAACTCAACCCCTCAGCAACCATCGACCAGTTCCTCCTCGATAAACACTACACCCGCAAACACGGCAAAAACGCCTACTACGGTCAGAAATAAGACGAAGAGACTGAGAGACTGAGAGACGAAGAGACTGAGAGACGAAGAGACTAAGAGACTGAGAGACTGAGAGACTGAGAGACTCAGAGACGAAGGGATTATGCGACATTCAAAACATTCCGACCTTCTGACCTTCTAACCTTCTGATCTTCTGATCTTCTGATCTTCTGATCTTCTGATCTTCTGACCTTTTAACCTTCTAATCTTCTAATCTTCTAATCTTCAAGATTATTCCATGATTCCAAACCGGTATACCGTCGTCTGCATATACTTCTCCCCGGGTTCGAGAATGATGGAGGGGAAGGAGGGCTGGTTGACGGAGTCGGGATAATGTTGGGTTTCCAGGGCCACTCCCGAATAACTGCCGAATTTTTTCTCTCCGTCAATTTCCAGCTCGGGAATCCAATAGCCGGTATAAAGCTGGATGCCTGGCTGGGTGGTGAAGACTTCCACCTGGCGGCCGCTGCCGGACTCGCGCAGGCACCCCGCATAGACCAGATTCCCGTCTTCGTTGTCCAGGACAAAGTTGAGGTCGTACCCCTCCTTTAGTCCCGCCAGGTCGCGGCCCAGCTTTTTAAACTGCGTGAAGTCATAAGGGGTCTCATCCACGGGAATGATCCGCCCCGTGGGGATCAGATCGACCGCTTCTGTCATGGCATTGGCGCACAAGGCCAGCTCATGGTCCAGGATCTTTTCCTTTCCGCCGGTAAGATTGAAATAGGTGTGGTTGGTCAGATTGATGAGTGTCGTCTGGTCCGTCGTTCCGAAATAGTCGATAGCCAGTTCATTGTCGTTATTGAGGGAGTAAAGACAGCTTACATTGAGGTTGCCTGGGTAGTTCTCTTCCATGTCGGGACTGAAATAGGAGAAAAGTACCCCCACTTTTTCCTCTTCCACCATGCCTTCGCCGTGCCATAGCCTTTTATCGAAGCCTGTGATCCCCCCGTGGAGGTGGTTCGGGCCATTGTTGACGGCCAGCTGGATCTCCTTTCCTTCCAGGGTAAAACGGCCGTCTCTGATGCGGTTGCCCACCCTGCCAACGATGCACCCAAAGTAAGGATAGCCTGATAGATACGCCTCGTTGAGGTAATCCTCCAGTTTGCCGAACCCACAGACCACGTTATCAAGGTGACCATTCCTGTCGGGAGCAACGATGGATGTGATGGTCGCCCCGTAATTCATGATATTGATTTCCATGCCATTGTCGTTCTGGAGGGTGTACAGGTACACGGCTTGCCCGTCTGTCAGCCTTCCGAAGAGTGTTTTTGAAATTTTCATAGTTTTATGGTTTTATTACGATTCGCATAGGTGGCAGGCTGGTGCAACCACGGGGGTTCTGACATCGCCCGGATGCGCCAAAGTTAGAAATTTTTGATTATCGGGCCTGCAAAGCGAAGTGTGGAAAATATTCCTATTTTTGTTCCACCAGCATGGAACCTTGCGCGGAATAAACCAAAATGATGATAATATGAATATTTCTGAACTGAAGAATGAATTTGTCAAAAGGTACGGTGAAGGTGATTTTCACGGCTATTTTTCACCGGGCCGGGTAAATCTCATTGGCGAGCATACCGATTACAACGGGGGTTTTGTGTTTCCCTGTGCACTGAGTTTCGGGGCTTACCTGTTTCTGCGCCGGACCGACCGGAAAAGCGTGCGGTTTGCCTCGCTCAACCTGCCCTTTGAGACGGAAGTGAAGGTGGAAGACCTGGACAAGAAAGTGGGCAGAGAGTGGGTCAACTACCCGATTGGTGTGTTTGCCCAGTTTCTGAAAAAGGGGGTCCAATTCGGTCAGGGTGCCGATATCCTGGTGTATGGTGATGTGCCCAATGGGGCAGGGCTCTCTTCTTCAGCAGCCCTGGAGATGGTGACGGCCATGGCCATCAATGAGACCTGGGAGATCGGACTGGAGCGCCTTGAACTGGTGAAGATGAGCCAGAAGGCCGAACATGAATTCGCAGGAGTGATGTGCGGCATCATGGACCAGTTTGCCTCGGGAATGGGCAAGGCCGACCACGCCATCTTCCTCAACTGCGACACCCTCGATTACGACCTGGTGCCCGTGGAACTCGACGGCATCAAAATCGTCATCAGCAATACCAACAGCCCGCATAAACTCGACTCGGGAATGTACAACCTCCGGGTGTCGGAGTGCCACGCCGCTGTGGAGGCCATCAGTGCCCACAAACCCATCAAGGTACTCGCCGAGGTGAGCTGGGAGGAATTCAAATCATTGGAGGGGAAGATCGAAAATCCCACGGCCCGCAAGCGCGCCCGCCATGTCATCAGCGAAATCGCCCGCACCGAACAGGCGGTACAGGAACTCCGCAATGGCAATATCACCAAATTCGGAGAACTCATGAACGGCTCCCACGACTCGCTGCGCGACGACTATGAGGTCACCGGCCCCGAACTCGATACCATGGTCGAGGAAGCCCGCAAAATAAACGGCGTCATCGGGTCCCGTATGACCGGCGGTGGCTTCGGCGGTTGCACCGTCAGCCTGGTCAAAGACGAGGCCATCGACCACTTCATCGCCCAGGTGGGCAAAAACTACGAGGACCGCACCGGTCTGAAACCCGCCTTCTATGTGGCCGAAATCGGCGACGGGGCCAAAAGACTCTTCTAGGCCGTAAACCAAGAATTCTCATAACCTACAGTGATGGGCTATACCCCTCACGATCAACGAAAACTCTTTAGTAAACCAAATAATAAATACAATTATGACTGAAAAAAAGAATTACACACTACCGATCATCATGATGATCCTGCTCTTCGGTATGATCTCATTTGTGACCAATCTGGCCGCACCAATGGGGGTTGTTTTGAAAGAGCAGTTCGGCGTTTCCAACTTCCTCGGCATGCTGGGGAATGCGGCGAATTTCATTGCGTATGCCGTAATGGGGATCCCCGGAGGGATGCTCCTTACCAAATACGGATACAAGAGAACCGCATTGATTGCCATCGCTGTCGGTTTCCTGGGCATCTTCGTCCAGTATCTCTCGGGTTATGCCGGACAGTCGTCGGCTTTTGGAGTGTACCTGCTGGGCGCCTTCATCGCTGGTTTTTCGATGTGTTTACTGAACATCGTGGTGAATCCGATGCTGAACACCCTGGGAGGTGGCGGCAACAAAGGAAACCAGCTGATTCAGGTCGGTGGATCTTTCAACTCGGTCATGGCCACCTTCACCCCTGCCTTTGTGGGGATTCTGATTGGTGAAGCCGCCAAAGCCAATATCAAGGATGTATTCCCGATGATGTACCTGGCCATGGCAGTTTTTGCCGTCGTGTTTTTCGTCCTCTGGAGGGTGAGCATTCCCGAACCTCATGCCGAGGCTGCCGCGGAACCCCTTAGTAAACTGATGTCAGGGGCGATGAAATTCCGCCATTTCGTGCTGGGAGCGATCGCCATTTTCGTCTATGTGGGCGTGGAAGTGGGTACCCCCGGAATCATGAACCTCTGGCTCTCCGAAATTCCGGAAGTAGGAAAGACAACCGCCGGTTTCGTGGCCGGCACCTACTGGCTGCTGATGCTGGCCGGCAGGCTCACAGGCGCCTCCATCGGCAGTAAAGTGTCGAGCAAAGCTATGCTTGGCGTTACCTCTTTTGTGGGCCTGGTGCTCATCGCCCTGGCCATGTTCCTGCCCGTAACCAAACAGGTTTCCCTTCCGGTTCTTATGAGTTCCCCTGCCGGAGCCCTCTCCTTCGGACTGGCCAAGGTGCCCATCAACGCCATGTTCATCGTCCTGGTCGGCCTCTGTACCTCCATCATGTGGGGCGGCATCTTCAACCTGGCTGTGGAAGGCCTCGGTAAATACCTGGCTGCTGCCTCCGGAATCTTTATGGTCCTGGTGTGCGGCGGTGGTATCCTCCCCGTCATCCAGGGCAAAGTGGCCGACCTGGCCGGATTCATGCCCTCCTACTGGGTCATCTTCCTCGGTCTGGCCTACCTGCTCTTCTATGCCCTGATTGGCAGCAAAAACGTCAATAAGGACATCCCGGTATAAGAACTCCCCTTCATCGGAACTTCCATGGCAGACAACCCTTTACGATGCCGCCACGAAAGTTTTTAACCTATTCAGCTGCCGCTCCCGATTTTTTTTGGGGCGGCAGCTCTGTTTTTAAAAAGTAATTATTACTTTTAAGCATCCGTAGCACCAGTTTTTATGGTAGAGTTTTACAAAGGACATCCGAAGCATTTGCTGGCCGTGGATTGTGTCATCTTCGGTTATCAGGAAGAGGAACTCAAGTTGCTGCTTTATCCCCGCGGTTTTGAACCGGTGAAGGGGAAGTGGTCCCTGATGGGAGGGTTTGTGCAGGAGCCGGAATCGTGTGAAGAAGCGGCAGCCCGTGTGCTGGCCGAGTGTACCGGACTGGAGAACATCTACCTGGAGCAGGTGAGCGCTTTCTCAGACCCTGCGCGGGAACCACAGGTCAGGGTGGTCAGCGTGGTCTACTATTCGCTGATCAGGATTCATGAGCAGGACCAGGCGCTGGTCAGCTCACACGGTGCGATGTGGTGGCCTCTGACCCGCCTGCCCGAGGTGATCTTCGACCATGGGGAAATGATCCGCAAAGCCCTCCTCCGCTTGCAGCAAAAAGCAGGGTACAGTCTGGCCGGTATCGAACTGCTCCCTGAGAAATTCACCCTCCTTCAACTCCGGAAACTCTATGAAGCGATATACCAGCGGAATTTCGATGCCGGAAACTTTCGCAAGAAAATCCTTTCCCTGGAACTTCTCCGGAAAACAAACGAAAAGAATTTCTCGGAGTCGCGGAAAGGGGCTTATTATTACACGGTAGACTCCAGTCTGACCGATGTCGAAACAGAACGGATCGTCAAGTTCTGATAAGGATAAAACAACTGCCACAGGGAATTGCCCGGGTGGACTGAAAATCATAAACTAACAAACTACATCTATGGGAACACTGGATTGGATTATTCTGGGAATTTTCTTTCTGGCCATGGTCGGGATTATCGTCTATGTACTGCGGCAAAAGGAGTCGGATACCACGGATTATTTTCTGGCGGGTAAGGATGCCGGCTGGTTGTCGATCGGCTCCTCCATTTTTGCCTCGAACATCGGCTCGGAGCACCTGGTAGGGCTTGCCGGGGCTGGTTTCATCAGTGGGATGGCCATGGCCCACTGGGAGATACAGGCATGGATCATCCTTATCCTGGGGTGGGTTTTCGTCCCCTTTTACGACCGTATCAAGATCTTCACCATGCCTGAATACCTCGAGCGGCGTTTCTCCTCAGGATCGCGCACGATCCTGTCGATGATCTCACTGGTGAGTTACGTGCTCACCAAGGTGGCCGTGACCGTTTACGCCGGCGGCGTGGTTTTCAAGGAGGTCTTCGGCATCGAATCCCTCTGGGGTATTGACTTTTTCTGGGTGAGTGCCATCGGTTTGGTGCTGATCACAGGGGTGTACACCATTCTGGGGGGTATGAAAGCTGTCCTTTACACTTCGGTACTCCAGTCGCCCGTACTGCTGATCGGTTCGATCGTCATCCTGGTGATCGGGCTTGTGAAAGTGGGGGGCTGGGCGGAAGTCCAGGCCATCGCCGGGCCCAACATGCACCTGATCAGGTCGGCCGCAGACCCCGAATTCCCATGGCCAGGCGTGATCATCGCCTCCATGGTCATCGGTTTCTGGTACTGGTGTACCGACCAGTTCATCGTCCAGCGCGTCCTCTCTGGCCGTAACCAGAAGGAAGCCCGCCGTGGCGCCATCTTCGGAGGTTACCTTAAACTTTTGCCCGTTTTCATTTTCCTGATTCCCGGCATGATCGCCTTTGCCCTCAGCCAGAAAGGAATCATCACCGTCTCTTCCAGTGATTCGGCCTTCGCGGCCATGGTATCACAGCTCCTGCCTGCCGGAATTAAGGGTATCGTGGTGTGCGGACTGCTGGCAGCCCTGATGAGTTCCCTGGCCTCCCTTTTTAACTCCTCTGCAGCCCTCTTCGTAGGCGACTTCTATAAAAAATACAAACCCGACTCCTCCGAGAAACACCTTCTTATTGTCGGGCGTATCGCCACAGCCGCCGTGGTCATCCTGGGTGTCGTCTGGATCCCCGTCATGCTCGGACTGGGGAAAGTGCTCTATGACTATCTTCAGGCGGTACAGGGATTGCTGGCACCCGCCATCGCCACGGTCTTCCTGCTGGGGGTCTTCTGGAAACGGACCACCGCCAGGGGAGCCCTGTGGGGCATGATCGCCGGCTTTGCCATCGGCATGTTCAGGCTGGCCCTCAATGTGACCATCGGTGCCAAGGCCGAACTCGTGACCACTGCCAATAAGATGATCTCCCGCATCGGCAGCGCTACCGAATACACCCGCGAACTCCTGGTGACCAACCTGCAGGCTTTCCATGACAAACTGGGTACCGTCCTGACCCCCTCCGTCGGAGATCCCCTCCGCTCCGCCGTCAGCGAAGCCTCCCAAACCATGGCCGTGGTCACCCCCCAGGCCAAAGAACAGGCTACCGCCCTCCTCTCACAGGTGAGTACCCAGTTGGATAACATGTTCTCGGGACAGTACGGATTCCTCTTCGATATCGCCTCGGTCAACTCCTATGTGTTCACGGCTTACCTCTTCGCCTTCTGCATCATCCTGGTGGTGGCCGTCAGTCTCCTGACCAAAGCCCCCGATGCCAAACAGGTGCAGTATACCATGAAGGGCACCCAAACCCCGGAAAACGTGGCCGCAACCCGCGCCAGCTGGAACAAATGGGACGTTATCCACACTGCCATCATCCTGGGGATCATCGTGCTGTTCTATATCTACTTCTGGTAAGAATCAGGAGTCTGGAATCTTGAGTCTGGAATGAGGAATCGGGAATTGGGAATGAGGAATCTTGAATCTTAAGTCTTAAGTCTTGAGTCTTGAGTCTTGAGTCTTGAGTCTTGAGTCTGGAATGAGGGAGTCTGGAATCTTGAGTCTGGAATCTTGAGTCTGGAATCTGGAATATCAGAATGTCTGAATATTAGAATATTATAAAATCTGAATAATTTGAAGGGTAATGAGTGAAAGGTATACCATAGGGCTGGATTACGGAACGGATTCCGTACGGTCGCTGATTGTCAACACGGCTACGGGTGAAGAGGTGGCAAGTGCCGTTTTCGAGTATCCCCGCTGGAAGAAGGGGCTTTACTGTGATCCGGCGAAGAACCGGTTCCGGCAGCACCCCCTTGATTATCTCGAGGGACTGGAATATACGATTGTGGAGGCGTTGAAACAGGCGCCTGCAGGTGTGGCGGAGAAGGTCGCGGGCATTTCCGTCGACACAACGGGGTCGACACCCGTGGCGGTCGATGAAAGGGGAACGCCTCTCTCGCTCACCGATGGATTCCGTGAGAATCCCAATGCCATGTTCGTGCTCTGGAAAGACCATACCGCCGTGCAGGAGGCCGCCGAAATCAATGCGCTGGCAAAAAAATGGGACACCGATTTCACGAAATTTGAAGGAGGCGTATACTCCTCGGAATGGTTCTGGGCGAAAATCCTGCATGTTTTGCGTGATGATGCGGGGGTGCTGCGCGGGGCCTATTCCTGGGTGGAGCATTGCGATTGGATTCCCGCGCTGCTCACGGGAAACACCCATCCCAAAACCCTGAAGCGGAGCCGTTGCGCTGCCGGGCATAAGGCGATGTGGCACGAGGCTTTCGGGGGTCTTCCTCCGGAAGAGTTCCTGGTGGCCCTGGATCCCATGCTCTCCGGACTGCGGGATCGTCTTTTCAGGGAGACCCACACCTGCGATGTGGCCGCCGGAACACTCACTCCCGAATGGGCCCGGAAATTGGGCTTGCCGGCAAACGTGGTGGTCGGCGTAGGGGCTTTTGATGCCCACCTGGGCGCCCTGGGTGCCGAAATCCAACCCTATCACCTTTCCAAGGTCATGGGAACCTCCACCTGTGACATGCTGGTCGCCCCCCTCGAGGAGGTCCACGACCGGCTGGTCAGCGGCATCTGCGGCCAGGTCGACGGCTCCATCGTGCCAGGGATGATGGGCCTCGAAGCCGGACAATCGGCATTCGGCGATATCTACGCCTGGTTCAGGAGGCTCCTCGAATGGCCCCTGCAAACCCTGCTCCAGGAAACCAACCTGGTGGAGGAAAATACCCGCAAGAAGCTGGCCGATGAGATCTCGGGAAAAATCATCGCCCGCCTGAGCGAAGAGGCTGCCAACATTCCCATCGGGGAGAGCGGACTGGTGGCCCTCGACTGGCTGAATGGCCGCAGGACCCCCGACGCCAACCAAAACCTGAAAGGGGCCATTACTGGCCTTACCCTGGGATCTGATGCCCCACGCATCTTCAGGGCCCTGGTAGAAGCTACCGCCTTCGGCTCCAAAGCCATTAACGACCGCTTCACCGAAGAGGGCATCCGTATCGACGGAGTCATCGCACTGGGCGGCGTGGCCAAAAAATCACCCTTCGTGATGCAGGTGGTCGCCGACGTCCTGAACATGCCCATTAAAGTGGCCCGCTCCGAACAAGCCTGCGCCCTGGGTTCGGCCATGGCCGCCGCCGTGGCCTCCGGAATCTACCCCAATACCCACGAAGCGCAGGCCCGCATGGGCGGCGGTATCGAATCAGAATACCTCCCCATCCCCGAAAACGCGGAGAAATACCAAACCCTCTATGAAGCCTACAAAAAACTGGGACGCTTCATTGAGGAATCCTGAGTCGGGAGTCGGGAATGTGGGAATCTTGAGTCTTGAATCTTGAGTCTTGAATGTGGGAATCTTGAATCTTGAGTCTGGAATGAGGAGTTGGGAATCTTGAATCTTAAGTCTTGAGTCTTGAGTCTGGAGTCTGGAATCGGGAATCGGGAATCGGGAATCTTGAATCCGCAATATTAGGAGGGTGGTCTTTCCATGTAGAAGTAGACCCCTGTCTGGTCTTTCTCTTTGAAACCAAGCCTTTTGTACAGGTTCAAAGCCGGGTTGTAGGCTTCGACATGGATGCTGAGAATCTTCCCGGTTGTTTCTGACTTCCCGATCAGTTCATGGAGGATGGTCGTCCCTGCTCCCTGGTTCCGGTATTCAGGCAGCAGGGCGATGTCGACAATCCTGATCTGGTGTTCCGACTCCCACAGGTAAAGCCTTCCGGCCGGATTCCCGTCAGCGAGAATGATCCGAAAGGAAGCATCATGGTACACCTCAAGGTAATATTGATGCTGGGCATCAAATTGCTGGTTGATAAAGGCCTCTTTGAATGCCTCATCCCAACCTGTCAGCTGAAGCTCCTCTTCACGGGTGCTGCCGTAAACCCTTTTGAGAAACGGCAGGTCACCCTCTTCCACAGGCCGGTAGGTAATGTTCATAGCCGCTGACCTTCCTGCATTTAACGTAAAGGTTGATACAGGACCTTGCCCGTCCACAGCCACCTCCCCAGGGTCACCCTGTACATGTAGGTTCCCTTGACCTGGGTGTAAGGAATATACACCGCCTGATAGAGCATTCCGGCTTTCACCTTCTGATTGAAAATCGTCTTGATGTACCTCCCGTTGATGTCGAAGAGGTCAATACGGGCGTAATCATCAATGGCTGGTAACAGTCTGAAATTCAGTTTGTCACTGAAAGGATTGGGATAGACACTCAGCACCGAACCATTGTTGGAGAGGAAGATCTTTTCATCGGGATCGTTCGCACTGAAGCCAATGGTTTGATTAATCAGGGAAGCGCTGCAGGCATACCGGAAGTCCCCGACATAATAAGCCGTGATTTCATGGATTCCGGCAGGCAGGGAAGAGGTGGTCAGGGTGGCCACTCCCTGGTTTAAGGTGGTCTTGCCAAGCAGTTTCTGGGTCCCGTTGAAATAATCATAGAACAGGACCGAACCGGATGGCTTGATGGGGAGTGATCCCGTCACCGTGGCGGTAAACCTGACCTGTTTCCCCGGGAACGAAGGTTCCGCGGAAGTGACCAGCCGCGTTGTAGATGGAGTGTTGCCTGTGATGATCCTGAAAACGTTTCTGATCCTCAGGTTGCCGCCATCCAGCTTCTGTTCCAGGGTTTTCTTGCCATCGGTGAGACTGGAATACCAGAGTCCCCCGAAGGTAGTCCGGATGGTGATCCCGATTCTGTCGGCTACCGGATCGTTGCCACCACTACCCGGATCTCCGAAATCGGTCATCACCATCTGTATGATGGCATTCTCCTCAATCGTGACCGGCAGCAGCGGATCGGTGATGTCCTGAATGGCCCCCGTACCATAGAACCCCGCAGTCCCTGGTCCGGCCGATGTGCCCTGCGTAACCGTAAGGAAGGTCATCTTGCTGCCTTTGATCTGGTAGGTTCTGACTATGTCGTTGACGGTTCTTCTGATCAGCAGGTTGATCTGGCCCCGCAGGATGGTTTTATAGGTGTTGAATTTGAGGCTGAATCCGAAGTGGTTCCGGGATCCTTTGTCTCCTGCCATCGTTCCGCCTGAGTTCACCAACCCAATGAAACCTCCCCCCGTAATGAAGTCATTCAGGGGCTTGGACACGGTGACCACGGCATCATCTTCCGCGCTTTCGCGCAGATAGGAGCCTCCGACTTTCATGGCTATTGTATACACCATTGCTTCAGATGTCCCCAGTTCGGCCATCCATTCGGTGTGCACGGTTCCGGTAGAGGGATCATCAGGTGATACCAGTTCCGGAGTGAGCGGTCCGAAGGTCTGACCCGTTTCTACAATGGTAAAGGTGACCCTGGCATTTCGGATGTCTCCGGGTGAATTGTCCTGGTCGCTGGTTCCCGCTGCCCCCCCCCTGATGAGGGCCGACAGAGGCACCACGACGGTGGAACTGCTGGTACTGGCAGTGGTGGCGAAGAATGCGCCGGTAAAGGTGATGCGGGCGTCTTCCGGGGTCACGGTGATTTCCAGGTCGGTGTAGGCCGAATTGGTCAGCGGATCAGGATCCCCATCGGTAACGGTCATCCGGAGGATATAAGTGCCCTGGGGCACATTGATATTTCCGGAGAGGGTCCATTGCTTCGGGAAGCTGTTCCCGGGTACTTCGGTGAGCTGTACATCGGGAGGCAGTCCGGGTGTAAATGCACTTTGACTGGCTTCTTTCCAGGCCGCACTCAGAATGAGTTGACCATAAGCATTGTCCACATCGGAGGTGGTGACCGTGACCGGCAGGATAGGATCGCTGTACTGTACCGTCTGCTGGGTGGAAGAGACGGAGATCAGTGGCGAATCGTTCACCGGGGTGACGTTCAATGTCAGGGTGTTGGGCGTGGGATCGGTGTCGATGCCCCCGTTGGCGGTACCCCCATTGTCCTGCACCTGAAAGGTGAAGCTGGCATAAGGTGTTCCATAACCATTGGGCACCGGGGTGAAGGTGAGCAGGCCCAGGTCAGCCACCGTTACCGCTGTGGAAGCGGCCACTGCCACTCCGTTGAGCTGCATAACTCCCACTGTGGGAAGCGAGGTGAGGAGTACCGCCTGGAGCAGGTGCGCCGGAATATCATTGGGATCGCTGAAGCCAAAGTCGGCTGCTGTAAAGATGTGAACGTGATCTTCAGCAAGGGAGATGGTATTGTCTTTTCCTTCCGGGGAATCGTTCACCGGGGTGACGTTCAGTGTAATGGTGTTGCCCGTGGGGTCTGTATCGGCACCGCCATTGGCTATACCACCGTCATCCTGTACTCTGAACGTGAAGCTGGCATATGGGCTGCCGTTGCCGTTCGCCACAGGTGTGTAGGTAAGCTTGCCTAGGTCAGATGCAGGCACTGCCTTTGCGGTGGTGATATCTACTCCGTAGTGCTGGAGAACTCCGGTAGTGGGAACGTTGGTGATGATTACCGTGTTGAACTGATGAGGCGGGGTGTCATACGGGTCGCTGAAGCCAAAATCGGCTGCGGCAAAGGTATACATCTCATCTTCCAACAGGGAGATGCTCTTGTCAAGGCCTTCAGGCGGATCGTTCACGGGGGTGACGTTCAGGGTGATGCTATTGGGCGTAGGATCGGTATCGATACCGCCATGGGCTGTGCCTCCATCATCCTGCACCTGGAAGGTAAAACTGGCATAGGGAGAACCGTTTCCGTTTGCTGCGGGCGTAAAGGTGAGCTGGCCCAGATCAGCAGCGGCTATCGACCGGGTGGCGGTCACTGTGGCCCCGTTGAGCTGCAGGACTCCCGCAGCAGGAAGGGTGCTGAGGAGCACGGCCTTCAATTGGTGGGCCGGGCTGTCATCGGGATCGCTGAAGCCAAAGTCGGCCGCGGTGAAGGTATACTTGATGTCTTCCAGCAGGGTGATGCTCTTGTCAGCCCCAAAGGGCGGATTGTTGATCGGGGTCAGGTTGATGGTCAGGGTGTTCGGCGTGGGATCGGTATCCGTGCCCCCGCTGATGGAGGCCCCATCGTCCTGTACCTGGAAGGTGAAACTGGCGTAGGGCGTACCGTAACCATCGGCAGCCGGTGTGAAGATGAGCCTGCCCAGGTCGGCAACAGGCACCGACTGCCGGGCCGTCACGGCTGCCCCATCGAACTGCAGAACTCCCGCCCCGGGAAGGGTGGTGATGATCACTGCCTTAAAAAGGTGGGGCGGCGTGTCGTTGGGATCACTGTAGCCAAAATCGGAGGCCTTAAAGGTATAAGCCTCCGTGGCATAGAGGTTGACCGACTGGTCGGTGCCTTCAGGAGCATCGTTCCAGGGGACGACATTCATGGTGATCGTATTGGGTGTTGGATCGGTATCAATACCTCCGTTGGCCCTACCCCCATCGTCCTGCACCTGGAAGGTTAAGCTGTCAAAGGGGATTCCGTACTGATTGGCCGCCGGGGTGTAGGTCAGATTATTGAACTCATCCGATGACAAGACTTGTAACGCCGTTACGGCCGTCCCGCCGAGCTTCAGGACTCCCCGGGTGGGAAGGGTCGTAATCACCACGCCCATGGGTTGGTTGGGCGGGGTATCATTGTTATCGAATAAAAGGGGGCTGATCAGATCAAAGGCGTAAACAAAATCTTCGGCAAAAGCAATGGTGAAGTCCAAGCTTTCAGGAGCGTCATTTACAGAGGTGACGTTGATGGTCAGCGTGTTGGGGGTCGGGTCGGTATCGGTGCCCCCGCTGGCTGTGCCGCCATCGTCCTGTACCTGAAAGGTGAAGCTGGCATAGGGTGTCCCGTTGCCGTTGGCCACCGGGGTGAAGGTGAGCTGGCCCAGGTCGGCCACCGGCACCACCTGGGTAGCAGTCACTACAGCTCCGTTCAGCTGAAGGACCCCTATTGCCGGAAGCGTGGTGAGGACAACGGCGTTCAACTGGTTCGCCGGGAAGTCATCGGGATCGCTGAAGCCAAAGTCGGTCGCACTAAAGGTATAGGTATTGTCTTCCAGCAAAGTTATGCTCTTGTCGGTGCCTGCCGGGGCGTCGTTCACCGGGGTGACGGAGATGGTCACCGTGTTGGGAGTGGGGTCGGTATCGGTGCCCCCGTTGGATGTGCCGCCATCGTCCTGTACCTGGAAGGTGAAACTGGCATAGGGTGTGCCGCTCCCGTTGACTTCCGGAGTATAGGTGAGTAAGCCCAGGTCGATCACTGGTACCACCTGGGTGGCTGTCACCGCCGCTCCGTCGAACTGCAGACTTCCTATGGCGGGAAGGGTGGTGATCAGCACCGCCTGGAACAGATGAGCCGGAGCGTCATTGGGATCAGAGAAGCCAAAATCGGCAGCAGCAAATGTGTACGCCTGGTCTTCCTGCATGGTAAGGTTTTTGTCGGTGCCTGCCGGAGCCTTGTTCACAGGGGTGACGTTGATGGTCAGGGTGTTGGGTGTGGGGTCGGTATCGATGCCTCCGTTGGCCGTGCCCCCATCGTCCTGTACCTGGAAGGTGAAGCTCGCATAGGGAATACCGCTGCCGTTGACCGCCGGAGTATAGGTGAGCTGGTTCAGAACAGCGACCGGCACCACCTGAGCCGATGTCACTGCTGCACCGTTGAAATGAAGGAGTCCCGAAGCGGGCAGGGTGGTGAGAACCACCGCCTTGAACGTATGGGAAGGCGTGTCATCGGGGTCACTGAAGCCAAAGTTGGCCACAGTAAAGGGGTAAATCTGGTTCTCCGCAAGGGTGATACTCTGGTCGGAACCTGCCGGGGCGTCATTGAGGGGGGTGACGTTGAGCGTCAGGATGTTGGGCGTGAGGTCGGTGTCGATGCCCCCATTGGCCGTACCCCCATTGTCCTGCACCTGAAAGGTGAAGCTCGCATAGGGGGACCCGCTCTCATTCATGGCCGGGGTAAAGGTAAGCTTGCTCAGCTCCTCTGCGGGCACCGCCTGGGTAGCTGTCACGGCCGCCCCGTTGAGCTGGAGAACTCCCGAAGCAGGCAGGGTAGTGAGCACCACAGCCTTCAACTGGTTGGCCGGTCCGTCGACAGGATCGCTGAAGCCAAAGTCAGCAGCAGCAAAGGTGTAAGATGCATCTTCGGCCAGGGTAATGGTTTTATCAATACCTGACGGAGGGTCGTTCACCGGCCACACATCCAATGTGAAAGTGCGGGGTGTGGGGTCGGTGTCGATACCTCCGTTAGCCGTGCCACCATCGTCCTGCACCTGAAAAGTGAAACTGGTATAGCCAAAACCAGATTCCTGCGCAACAGGTTTGTACATCAGTTGGCCCAAATCCGCGGCAGCAATTGATTGTCCGGCCGTCACCGCTACGCCGTCAAGCGTCATACTCCCCCTGGTGGGAAGGGTGGTGATGATCACTGCGCTGAGCTGGTTGGAAGGACTGTCATTAAGATCAAAGAAACCAAAGCTGTCCGAAGAAAAGGAATAGGATCCGTCCTCAGTGAGCATGTCGGTACGATCATATCCCTGGGGAGGGTCATTGACTGGAAGTACTGTGACTCCTACCGTGAAGCTACTGGTCAGGTCGCTCTGGCTCGATGCCCACACGCCCCCTTTCAGGTCGGTCAGGTTGAAGGTGAGGTTGCCTGTTCCGGAAGCGTTGGCTTTCAGGGGGACCAGTAAGGCTTCCGTTTTGGTCTCCGCTGTGCGGGGAATGGGATCGGTGTGACCACCCCCCGGGTAGGAGGGATTGGATTGCAGTGTGGGAGCCGTGTTCAGTATGGGGGGGTATGCAGTTACTGCCAGTGACAGGGTATTTCTTTCCCGGCCTTTATCGCCTGAATGGTAGGTGAAGGGGATCATGGCACCGGGCTGATCTTCCAGAAAGGTCACCGTAGCACTGAAGGTGGCTGCGAACATCTCGTTGACATCGGCAATTCTGATGGTGTCGTCATGGTAAACTGTGGGCCCGGCAGGAGCGGCCGGAACTGACGCCGCCCTGACCGAAAAGCTCAGAACATTCTCTTTCTCATAATTGAGGGAGTCGTCCCTGACGTAAAAGAGCTGGTTGCGGGCGACATTATAGTCGGCCAGAGACGATGCTGGTTTGGTCACCGTCAGCCTGGTTGCCGAGTAGGAAGTTCTGAAAACGGCTGAGTCTTTGAGGGTAAACACAAGCGGATAAAGGGCTTCCCCTGAAGCGGTTTTCGCCTGAAGGGCGGTCACAAAAATATCGGTGCTCTTATTTAGGGGACTGAGGTAGTTGTTCTCAGGAGTGAAGTCCTTTTCTACGGAGATCACACAATCGTTGAGGTGGTTGATCCATCTTTGTGCCAGGAGCTGGTCTTTGTTTCCTCCGCCGCTCCAGGCGATCCAGAATTCATCGAGGTCCTCATCATAGGCGACGGTGGGGGAGACCGAGGTACGCGACTGTTTGCTCAGGGGAAATTCTTGTCCGGGGGTCCCGGCCGCGGAGACCTCACAGCCCCAGATCATGGTCCCTGAGGTGGGGCCCAGCGATGGGGAGGCCTGCCACACCACCAGCCAGGAGTCGGTATCGGGATTATAAGCCACGGCAGGCTGGCCGGCACTGTATTGGTTAGCAGGACTTATCTGAAAGGTTTTTCCGGCGGTATTCCCCATGATGGTATATTTGGCATCCGCTCCGGTGCCGGAGAGTTCACTCCATACCAGCAATGCAGAGCTGTTGTCTTTCCCGGCAGCCACAGCCACGGACCCGATCTGTCCGGCTGCTGTAAGCTTTCCCGTGCTGACCATTTCGGTGGCAGAGGCCCATCCGTAGTGAATAGTGTTCAGCGTGGAGGCCACCAGGGCGAAATTCCCGTCTCCCCGGGCATCCACATCCACGTCGGCAAATTTCGCGGCATCGTTAAAAATGGGCAGATAGCCCGCCACAGGTGTGCCTGCGGGATCGATAAATTGTCCGGCTACAGTATAGGAAGCCGGCGAAAGACTGGTTTTGCCGGCCACACAGGTGACCAGAAAGGCCGTATTGTTTCCTGCGACGGCAGGGTAATGGGCCTGACCATAGGTGGAGACAAAAACCACATCTTTGAAAAGGGCGGTGGTATCTCCGGAAACAGCCGTACCGGTGGTCAGCTGTATCTTGACCTCACGGGTGGAGGAGGTGCTTCCCCTGTAATCTTCCCAGACCACCAGGTGTTTGTCGCCCGAGAAAGCCACATCGGCTCTGGTTGCCGACGAATTGAGGCCAGCGTTTGCCGGAGGGGTGCCTGAAACCAGAAAGGAGGGATAGTCACAGAACTGGTCCACCAGGCTGGGGCTGGCCACGATTTGCGCCCGGGTGAAGGCCGCCCCGTGAATGTTTTCGTTTCGCGGCAGTCCGCTGCCCTGGTAGTTCGTCCAGACGGCAAAGAAAGCATCGGTAGCCGTATTGTAAACCATCCGGGGTTGGTAAGATTTTGGGGCTGTGTTATGCAGAACGAAGTCATCGGGACCGATCTGGGGATCGATGGTGACCGGGAAAGTGGCATGACGCAGGGCCTGAAAGGGGACGACGATGCGGGAAGAGGTGGCGGTGACTGTCATGGTGGCCTCCAGGAGGTTTCCCCGGGCATCGTAAACGGTCACATCACCCAGAAAGAGGTGCTGGTCTTTTCTGCTCCACCGCCATCCGCCCTCGACAGGTGAAAAGTCGCCATTGGCGGCTATTTGCCCTTCAATGACCAGGTCGCCCTGGAGTCCTTCACCGGAGGAAAGTGTGAATTGCTGTTCAATCAGGTTGGTTTTGAACAGGTAGTATTCAGTGAGGACGCCCCTGTCGTAGGATACATTTTTATCTTCAGCTACCGGGGAGATGCCGGTGAGCGGGATGTTGGCCAATCCGCTGAGGGCCGACAACTGCCACGACCAGGTCAGGTCGCCTCCGGAAGGGGAGAAACTCACTCCCCTGGAAGAATACCCCACCCTGAAAAGGGGATGTTCGAGGGTGATGCGCCGGGGAGTCGGTGCAGAAAAAGCCGCCTCCGCGACAAGGAGCAGGAGGGCTGACGTCAGCAGCACACGGTAGAGAAGTTTCATCAGGAATAGTTTAGACGGTGGAGAATGATTTAAACAAAAAGATAGGGATTGAGCCACCCTGAGCGCAGCGGGGTATCCAGGGCTGTGAAGGCCAGGTCGTTGGCGGCGACGGTTTCGGGCAGCACCTCAGTGTGGGGTTCGGGCAGGAGATGGAAGAGCCCGCCCCGGAGGGTGGTGAGGTACAAGGGGGTTTGGGCCCATCCTGTTTCAGGGTAAAAGGAGAAATCGCCACGGGGTGAGCTCATCCTGGCCTGGCGCAGGGCACGGGCGAGGCTGCTTCCCGAGAAATCACCGTTGCAGCCAGCCAGAGCCCGGTATGTCAGCAGGCCGGTCTCATACCCCAGCATGGCCATCATATCGGGGTTGCTCCGGTTGGTTTCGCGATAGCTCTTCACAAAATCATGATTGACAGGATGATCCAGATTTCTGGTCCAGGGGGCTATGGTTTCAATGTCGGCTGCAGAAGCTCCCAGCGAGGTCAGGAAATGCTCCTCGGTCACAAAGGGAGTGGCCATAAGCGGCAGGGAGACTCCTTCTTCATTTCTGAAACGCAGGATGAATTCACGCGCCAGGTCACCACTCAGCAGGGCATAAACATAATCAGGTGCGGTCTCCTTAAGCCGGGAAAGGGCTTCTGATACGGTGTCAGGCTTTCCCTGACGGAGCACCAACACTTCTGTGGTCCCTTCTTCCATTTCGGCACCATGGGTGAATGCATATACCGCATCGTAACCACTGTCGTAAAGGGAGGTGACGATGAGGCCTTTCTTACCGTAGTGGGTGGTGGCATACCGGGCCTGCAGGAACGACGACTGGTAGAGGTTCAGGGTATTGAAGAACAGAAAGGGATTCTTCCGCAGGGATTCCACAGGAAAATATTCTCCGGGATTGCAGACGATGAAAGGGACTTCCTTCTGCTGGAAGAGATCGGCGAATTGCCCCACCACTTCGTTTCCGAGGATCCCCGTCATCATATCCACATTATTCTCGTAGAGCAGTTTGCGGGCCGCCTGGGTGCTCAGAAAGGGTGTCCCGTACCCCACCTGTTCGGTGATGATTTCGATTTGCTTTTTACGGAGCGCCTGGTGCTGGTCGATACCCAGCCTGAAGCCGATAAGGAAGGAATAGGGATAGGCGGGGAAGAGGCTGGACTGGGGAGAGAGGAGGCCAATTTTGAGGGTCCTGTGATTGGTTTTTAACCGGGAGACACCGGCCAGTACCGGATTCGCGGTGGCTGCCGCCATACCTGTTCCCAGAATTTTGAGGAAGTTTCTTCTATTGCTCATGGAAGGATGGTTTAATTAGTATAGAGCGGGGAAGATCCCCTGCAGGGCGATGCAAAAGGAAAGGGCCAGAAAGGGTTGCATATTGAGATGCGCCTGACTGCCGCCGGTGTTTGTGATGTTGTTGGCACCGGAGAATATGATGTTGCTTTCTGAAGTAGAGAATCTTTTTTCATCGCCTGACGCCGACAACATCTCTCCGGTCTCCGGCCCGGGGTGGCCCGGGGCATTGCTGAGCTGGATGAGATGGGTATGCTGGGGCATTTCGTTCAGGGTCAGGGTGTGACTTAGTTCACCTCCCTTTTCACCCAGGGTATGTCCATTTCCTACATGGATAGGGGTTCTGTTCCGGAAATCGGGCAGGGCAAAGTTGACCCGGCCATCTCCTCCATAGGTGGTCCCCAGGAGGGAAAAGAGGGCCTGGTTCTGGTTAATGGGTAATAACTGACCGTTGCAAAGGGCCCATCCTTTGGGGGCGAATTGAAAACTCATGATGCGGATCTCAGAGATAAATGGTTCAGCCATGGTGTGAGGATTAAGTGGGTGTTGGAAAAATGCCGTAAAGAGAGATGATAAAATCGATGCAGAGGTAGGGCATGAAGTTGGAATGCGGCTGGCTCCCGCCGATGGGGCTCACCGAAGCAGCTGCTGCCGTCAGAAAGGGCTCGGCGCCGGTCGCATAGACCAGGGCTTCTTGTCCCGAGGCCAGAAAGTATCCCCCATTAGAGCTGTTGCCCGAATCGGTGGAGCCCTTCATCAGATGGTTGTGGGAGGGTAACTGCTGGGTAGTCAGGGTGACCTCTTCCACACCACCGGTTTCAGCTAAAATGAAGCCATTGCCATGGTGTACGGGAATTCGTCCCCGGAGGTCGGGGAGGGCAAAAGTCATCTCTCCATCGCCCCCGTAGGTGGTGCCAATCAACGTGAAAAGGGTTTCATTTTCGGAGATGGGGAGCAGTTGTCCCTCGCAGAACATCCATCCGGCGGGTGCAAAATTGCCGGCGAACATCCTGATTTCTCCCACATAAGGTAGTGCCATTGCTGTACTGAGTTAGGAATGTGGAACTAAGAACGTGGAGGGAAGACCCCCTGCAGGGCGATGCAGAAATTGACCGTCAGGTAGGGTTGCATGTTGTTATGAGGCTGGTCCCCCCCGTTCACCTGGGTGATTCCTGCGGGGATTCCGGGGCCTGAGGCAGTATAAACCGAAGCATTGATCTGGGGCGATCTGCCAAAAAACCCATTAAGAGGGAAAGTGGTGGTGAATGCCTCCGCATCAGAGAAACGCAGTGCATGCGAATGGGAAGGGATCTCCGACTCGAGGAGTGAGACGGTTTCTGACCCGCTGGTTTCCCCCAGGTCATGAAGACTTAATCCGGGTCCCTGTCCGGGGTGCATCGGCGCCCTCCCTTGCAAATTGGGAAGCGCAAAATTGGATTTTCCGTTTCCCCCATAGGTGGTACCCAGCAGGGCAAAGAGGGCGGTGTTCTGTGAAAGGGCCATCAGTTGCCCGTCACAAAAGGCCCACCCTTTGGGCGCAAAATTGAACGGAAACATGCGGATCTCCGCTACAAAAGGATCAGCCATAAGTATCGATTTTTATTGGATCTGTAAATGGTCAAAGTATTCTGGCTCAGGCCAGTGGGTCTGTATCGTAAAAGTCCAATAAAGCTATGTAAAAATTTCTGAACATAATATGTACCCGGAGAGATTATTTTAAAAAAAAAGAGTCAGGAGTCGGGAATCGGGAATCTGGAGTCTTGAGTCTGGAATGAGGGAATCTTGAGTCGGGAATCTGGAATCAGGAATCTTGAATGAGGAATCTGGAGTCTGGAGTCTGGAGTCTGGAGTCTTGAGTCAGGAATCCCAAATCCGCAATCTTGAGTCCTGGCCTGGTCTGACCGCAGGAAAGGTTGAGTGGGTGTGGTGGGAAGGGGCTGGACCAGGATCAGTGGTGGTGGTGGGTGTGGCTGCCGCTGACCAGGTACATCAGAAGGAGTCCGGCCAGGATCATGACAAGCTGGATAAGGGCGTTCCTGCGGGAGTGGTCTTTATTGAGTTCGGGCATGAGGTCGGTTCCGGCCAGGTAAATAAAGCCTCCTGCAGCCACGGGCAGTACGTATTGGGAGAGGTTTTCGATGGCCGACCCGGCCAGAAGGGTGACTACGGTGCCGAGGACGGCCGCCAGTGCAGCGTAGAAATTGAGCCACAGGGCTTTACGGGCTGTAAAACCGGCATGTATGAGGATGCCGAAGTCACTGATCTCCTGAGGAATCTCGTGCAGGATGACGGTCAGGGTGGTGGCCATGCCGATTTCGGGACCGGCCATCCAGCCTGCGGCAATCAGAATGCCATCGGTGAAATTGTGCAGTCCGTCGGCCATCAAACTCACATAGCCATAGGAGCGGGGATGGTTTTCAAGGTGCTCCACATCATGGCCATGGTGCCAGTTGAGGAATTTCTCAAGGATGAAAAAGGCCAGAATGCCCGCCAGGATCAGGACGGCAATGAGCCCATGACTCTCGATGGTCTCAAAGGATTCGGGGATGAGGTGGAAAAAGACATTCCCCATGAGGGCGCCTACGGCCAGACTGACCAGGATAAAGACGAACCTCTGGAGTTGACCCGCTCTCAGGGTAAGAAAAAAGATGCCTGTGATGGAAATAAGGCTGACCAGCAGGGTGCTGACCAGGGCGTTGATCCAGATATGGTTCATATTCTCTTGTTAGATATCATTCTGACTAGGCCAATGAAACTCCAAAAGTACCCAATTTGTTCAAACATGTAGCACTAAAAGTCACTTCATGGTGTGAATACGTGATGGAAATCTGATGAGATTATGTTATGCAGGGAAAGGATCGGGCAGTGATAAGCTGGGACGGAGCTGGAATCGGGAATGAGGGAATCTGGAATCTGGAGTCTGGAATCTCGAATGTGGGAATCTTGAGTCGGGAATCGGGAATGAGGAGTCTGGAATCCGATAGAAATATTTTATGCAGGAGTGAGGGAGCAGTGAAGGCCCTGCCAGGCGTTACAAGTATTGCCAGGCGTTACAGATATTGCCAGGCGTTACAGATATTGCCAGGCGTTACAGGTATTGCCAGGCATTACAGGTATTGCCAGGCATTACAGGTATTGCCAGGCATGACAGGTATTGACAGGCATGACAGGTATTGCCAGGCGTTACAGATATTGCCAGGCGTTACAGGTATTGCCAGGCGTTACAGATATTGACATGCGTTACAGGTATTGACAGGCGTTGCAGGTATTGCCAGGCATTACAGGTATTGCCAGGCGTTGCAGGTATTGCCAGGCGTTACATGTATTGCCAGGCATGACAGGTATTGACAGGCATTACAGGTATAGACAGGCGTTGCAGGTATTGCCAGGCGTTACAGGTATTGACTAGTGTTACAGGTATTGCCAGTGTTGGTTGCATTGACAAGCGTAATGGGCATTGTCAGTTGTTACTGGCTTTGGATAAAGCGGTAGGTGATGGTGCCGGTCTGGAAGGCCGCGGCGTTATTGTCGACGTTGAATTTGGCCTGGAGGGCGGCTCTTCTGGCGGCATCGAGCAAATCGGGGTTCATGGTGGTGGATCCCCTCTGTCCGGGTTCGGCCTGGGTGACTTTCCCCGATCGGTCGACGGTGATCTTCACCACCACGGTTCCCTCTTCGCGCCCGGGGTAGCTGGGTTTGGGCGTGGCGGAGGCGGTACGGCCTGCGAGGCTGTAACTGATGCCACTTCCTGAGGTGCCCGAGCCTCTGCCGCCCTGGCCGTAGGTGCCTGCATTGGGATCACCGGTGGGAACGCCCTGGTTGCCGCCGGGGTAGGAGACCCCCTGGCTGGAGCCGGTACCGCTGCCGGTGCCGGCGCCTCCGGCGGCCGGCGTCCCGAAAGCCCCCTTCGTGCGGCTTTCGATTTCGGCAATACGCTTACGCTCTTCCTCGGCCTTGCGACGGGCTTCTGCCTCGGCACGCTGCCTTTCCAGCTCTGCCTGCCGCTGACGCTCCAACTCGGCCTGCCGCAACCTTTCCTCTTCCCGCTTCTTGCGGGCAGCTTCAATGGCGGCGGTCTGCTCCACATCCTGGGTGACGATCTCCTGCTTCGATGGTTCGGGATTGGCCGGTGGCGGAGGGGTCACCGCCGCCACTTCCTCAGGTGAACTCTGGGTGGGCTCCTCCTGCTGCACGATGGGTGAGGGCTCCATCTCTCCCAAACCGGTCTCGGAATCCCCGAAATTGACCAGGATCCCCTCCTCGCCGGGAAGCGGCAACGGGGTGAAAAACCCCATGAGGAGAAGCATCAGCAGCAGAATTCCGTGGAAAATCACCGTGCCGATTATACCGTTCTTATGTTCCCTGAGATTCTCCATCAGGTTATTCTTCGGGCGCCGTGGCGATAATCATTTTAAATTTGTTCTTCATGGCGACATTCATAAGCCTGACCACATGCTCCACAGGTACCGACTTGTCGGTATGAAGGGAGATGTAAGCTTCGGGATTGCCCCCGAATTTCTGCACCAGGAAGGGTTCTATTTCCTGGAAGGCGACCCTCTTGAGGTTCCCGTCGTCATTGATGTAATACTGCAGGTCTTTGGTGATCGAGATGGTGGTCACCGGCTTGGCCGCCGTCTGGTTATTGCTCTGGGGCAACAGCAGTTTCAGGGCGTTGGGGGCGACCAGGGTGGAACTGAGCATGAAAAAAATCAGCAGCAGGAAGACGATATCGGTCATGGAGGCCATGCTGAATGCTGCGTTGACTTTATTTCTTTTCTTAAGGGCCATGGATGGGAAATTAGACGGGTTCGTTCAGCAGATCCATGAATTCGGTGGTCGTCGCCTCCATCTTGTAGACCACCTGTTCGATGTTGGCCACCAGGATGTTATACGCAAAGTAGGCGATGATCCCGACGATAAGTCCGGCCACGGTGGTGACCATGGCCTGGTAGATTCCGGTCGAGAGAATGGTGATGTCAATGTTGTTTCCGGCGTTGGCCATGTCGTAGAAGGCCTGAACCATGCCCATGACGGTTCCCAGGAAGCCCAGCATCGGGGCACCCCCGGCGGCGGAGGCCAACACGGGAAGCCCTTTTTCAAGCTTCTGGATTTCCAGGTTGCCTACATTCTCGATGGCGGCCGTCACATCGGTCAATGGCCTTCCGATACGGCTGATCCCCTTCTCGACCATCCGCGCAGCGGGATTTTCATTGCTCCGGCATAAGGCCACGGCCGCATCAATCTTCCCCGAGAGAATGTATCCCTTTACCTTGTCCATCAGCCCGGTGTCAAACTTTCCGGCACGCTTGATGGCAAAATAGCGGTCCACGAAAATGTACACCGCAATCACCGATAACAACAGGATAGGGATCATGATCCATCCTCCCTTCAGGGCCAGGTCAATAAATTTCAGGGATAACCCTTCCGGTTGCGCGCCCATGCTCTCCATACCGGCCGGAACTGTTCCCGCCGGAACCTGTAACAAAAAATTCATCATAGATATGTTATTGCTGTAAACCATTAAACAAACGAAATGCCAACTGGAATATTATAGCCGCAAATTTACAATAATTTGCCATTTGGGGTCTCAGATTGCCGTTTTCAGGATTCCATACCCCCACATCCCGTCATCCGGAGATTTCTGTATTTTAATATTTTAATCCTCAAATAGTTGTCTGAGTCCCCCGATATAATCGGAAACCCACCCTTCGCTCATGTTGTCAAAATAGGCGTCGGGTATTCCGGTGTGTCTGATTTCGAGGCGGGTGCCATCCCCATCGGGGTGAAGCAACAGGGTGACCTCCGAGGAGGGGTACTCTTCGCCGAAATCCCACTCCTGACTGATGAGCCGGTTCTTTTCAAATGCCTTGTTGGTACCGGTTATGCTTCCGTCCCACAAAGAGAAGGGAGAACCGGGTTCCTCCGACATCACAGCCGGCTCTCCGGTCCAGATTTCCAGCATCACCGGGTTGACCAATGCATTGTAGACATCCTCGGGGGAGGCCTGCAACTTCACATATTTTTTGAATGCTTTCATCATTTTGCATTGATTTGAATTTCTCAAAGATAGGATTAATTGGGTTGGCATGGCGGATTTCATCACATGGGAAGGGCCGGGTGTGCAAAATATTATTCATGTGCAGAGAAGTGAAATGGCTGGCAAAGGAAATATCAGGCAGGGGCATCACAGAGGTCATCCCGGGGGCGGCAGGGGCATCACAGAGGTCATCCCGGGGGCGGCAGGGGCATCACAGAGAAAACCCGGGGGACGGCAGGAGCGTCATGTCGGGGAGTCCCTTTGGCCGATTGTTTCAATTTATTTGTTTTACTTTGCCGTAGCGGGGAATAAACCCGCCTGCAATCTGGTAATTTTGAGGTGATGGGATGGATAAGGAACTACACGCGGCTGGTAAAATTTGAACATACGTTGTTTGCCCTGCCGTTTGCGCTGATTGGTTTTTTCATGGCTTACGTGCAACCGGGATCGGTCATCAGCCTGAGACTTCTCCTGTTGGTGGTGCTCTGCATGGTTTTTGCCCGGAATGCGGCCATGGGCTTTAACCGGTGGCTCGACCGCCGGTATGACCGCCTGAACCCCCGTACTTCCGCACGGGAAATTCCCGCAGGGGTGATCTCCCCCCGGGCAGCCCTGCTCTTCGTGATCGTAAACAGTCTCCTTTTTGTCGCAGCCACCTGGTTCATCAATCCCCTCTGTTTCTACCTCTCTCCCGTGGCCCTTTTCGTGGTCCTCTTCTACAGCTATACCAAAAGGATCACCTCTTTCTCCCATTTCGTCCTCAGCCTGGGACTGGCCATCGCCCCCCTGGGGGCCTATCTTGCCGTCACCTCCCGCTTCGACTGGCCTCCCATGATCCTGAGCACCATTGTTTTCTTCTGGGTGAGCGGCTTTGATATCATTTATTCCCTCCAGGACGAGGAGTTCGATAAGGAACAGAAACTCAGGTCGCTGCCCGCAAGACTTGGAAAGAAGCGGGCCCTCCGGTTCTCGGAGGCGATCCACCTCGTCACGGCCCTGCTGGTGGTTCTGCTGGGAGTCGTCCTGAAGGGGGAAGGCCTTCACTGGGCCGGCGTCCTCTGGTTCTGCGGACTGCTCCTGTCACAGCACCTGCTGGTGAAACCCCATGACCTGAGCCGCGTAAACCTGGCTTTCTTTACCACCAACGGACTGGCCAGCGTCGCCTATGCCGTCTTTCTCATCGCCGACATGCTGCTCCGCTGACTTACCACTCTTCTGATGTTCTGACCCTCTGTCCCCCTGACCCCCTGATTTCGGATTTCGGACTCAAGACTCAAGACTCAAAACTTAAGACTTAAGACTTAAGACTTAAGATTCAAGATTCCTAATTCAAGACTCAAGACTCCCGACTCAAGATTCCCTCATTCAAGATTCCAGATTCCCGACTCTTTAATGCTTGATTTCCCTTGCCCTGACCACCCGCCGGTTGATCTTGTAGGAGAACCCGATGCTCACAAATTCCTTGAACTGCATCCTGGGCTCCCTGATCTTGTTTCCCCCGGGATCCAGCACCGGCTGCCCTTCCTTATCCAGCCGGTCGAACAGAATCTTGCTGTCGTAAATCGTATGGATCATCACCGTGGCCCTGATATGGTCGGTCAGCTGCATGTTGAGGGTATTTTCCCATTCGATGTCAAACTGGTTGAAGGGATGCATGTAGTTGACAAACATCCTGTACTTGGTCTCAAAAGAGATGCCCTGGGTGAAGTTTTTGGTGAATTTCAGGTCTGTGTTAAGACCCGGTTCCCAATAGGCCTTCTTTCCGGGTTTGATGCCGAAACTTGATTTGTCATACTCCAGCGTGTCCCTGACAAAAACCGTTTTGGAGGTGATGGGTGAGATGAAGAGCGATAAGTTTTTGTTGGGTTTGTAATCCATCCCGATCTTAAAAAGGAACCGGCCCGGGGCCAGGAACCCCGAGATGGCGTTTTCCCGGTTGGGGTACTTGTACCCGTTGAAGAACTGCGTCTGGAAGTTGACCTCTGTACTGTAATACCATTTCTGGATGGCGCTGACCCCCAGGCGGGAGGCGATTTCAAACTTGTCGTCGTTTTTCTGGATTTTATCTTCTCCGGGTTTCACCCAACCGTTGCGCACCTCGATACTGTTGTCCCATCTGAGCTTGTCAGACGAGAAGTTGGCGAATCCCTTGGCGACCACCAGGATCGAGAGGGCGCTGTTGCCCCCTTTCTTCCAGTAGTCGTTCAGATAGGTCTGCGAGAACTGGGTGGTCCCGTCTCCGCCGATGGTCCAGGGGGTATAGGCCTGGTAGCGGCGTTCAATCTTGTCGAGGTTGGTGGCCGGGGTATTCAGCGTCGTAAAATCAAAATCCCTGACAGCCTGCTGCCTGAACCGTGAAAAGGTCACTCCGTCTTCCAGAACCAGCTGCATCGACCGTTTGCCGGTGTTCTGGACCAGCACCGACAGGGAGTCGTTCTGTTGGTTTTTAAGCCACACGCGGGTGAAGAACTTTCCAGCATTGCTCAGCACCAGAGGCGAGGAGACATTGCTCAGGTTGGTGAGGTGGATGGTGGTGTTGTCGAGAAGGTCGGCAAAACCGGCCAGCCATTCTGCCGAGCGCATCAGGGAGTCGTTGACGGCTCTGATTACCTGGTCGTTGTGGAATTTGAGCACCTGAGAGTTGTTGCGTCTGACCGATTCCGTTTTCTGGGTTTGGAGCACCCTGATCCGTTCGGAAGTCAGATAGCGGCGGTATTCATCGGTCACCTTCCGGCGGGCGGCGTTCATGACCGAGTCGTTGTAGCGGAGCCGTTTCTGTTCCACGAAGCGGCTGCGGGTGCTGTCAAGGGCCAGGATCCGCCGGAAGTCCTGCGGCGACTGCACCATATCCTCCGGAATGGCGTCCAGGATTTTGAGAGAGTCGGGCATCCTGTAGATGCCTGTGGTGAAAAGCTGCATGCCTTCGCCGGGGGCCACCGTGCGCACCTGTTGCAGGGCTTGCCGTATCATCTCCTCCGGAACCGCTACCGGCCTGTCGGCATATTCCTGCGTGACCTCCTGGTCGATGGTCTCCAGCTGTCTGGCGAGTTCCTTTACGGGGATGTACCCTCTCAGGCGCAGGGAGTCGGGGGCATCCCCGGGCCGGCGGATGATCAGCGGGAGCGTGTCGTTGACGACCTTCCGGTCAAGATACTGCAGTATGGAGTCCAGCGGCTCGTCTTCGATAAAATGGATCAGCGCCGAGAACCGTTTTTCGGCCACCGGATCGGTGAAATACCATTTGCTGCCATGAGACAGGTACCTTTTCATCAGCCGGAGGTTGTAACTCAGCGTATCGGCATACCCCGATTGCGGTTCGTCAGCGGGTTGCGCCAGTGCAGGCAGGCATATGTATATCAGCAGGGCGAGTGCTGTAAACAACTTTCCTCTCATTCCAAAACGGTTTGCAATGCATTGAAAACGCAAAAATAGGGTAAATGGTATAATAAACCAGATAAATGGACCATCTCAGGTGAGCAAAATGGCTTCAAATACCTTGCCAATGCTTCTCCTTAACAAAATATTATTCGACCGGGATGCACCCCGGGTCAATATATCCCGGATGATTTCAGAAAAGCCGGGCACCCCGGAACCCCAGGGGTAGGGTGGTCAGTAGACATGTCCTTCCTCCTCCAGCTCTTCCTGGTCAATTTTTTTCAGGGTGATGGCTCTCCATGCATAGAAAATATAGGCCAGGATGAAGGGGACCAGCAGGGAGACGTAGCTCATGGCTGTAAGCGTGTAGTGGCTTGAGGAGCTGTTTTGGATGGTCAGTGAGTCCTGCAGGTCGAAGGTGGAGGGGTAGTATGCGGTATGGTTATAGCCGGCGGTCAGGAAAAGGGCGAAGACGGTGAGCACGGTGCCGATACCGGCGCCCCAGATGCCTTTGTCGCTGCATTTCTCGAAACAAAAGGCGGTGCGGAAGATTCCCAGCAGCACGAGCACCACGCCCAGCAGGAAGAGAATGCCCACCACGGGCATCTCTGCCATATTGCGGAAGTATTTGTAGGGTTGCATGAAGACTTCGCCGGTTTCCGGGTTCACGGCAAAGCCCTGTTTCAGCAGGAGCATGGCCGTGAAGGTGAGGAAGAAAACCAGGAAGGGGAGGGCATCCTGGAGCAGCTGTCTCCGGGCGCGGATGATCACTTCGGTGTGGCGTACATTCTGGATGATGAAAAGGGTGGCCAGGGTCCGCGACAGAAAAAAGAGCGCCAGTCCGAGCGCCAGGTTCTGTACATTGAGGACCGCCTCCAGTCCGTGTGTGGCCGTCTCCCATTGTGAGAAATTCATGTCGTTGACCGAGAATTGTGATCCGGTGAAGAAGGTGCCCACGGCGGTTCCCAGGAAGATGGTGCCCACCAGTCCGTTGACGAAGAGAAAGACCTCGAAGGTCTTCTTTCCGAGGAAATTGCCTGGTTTGGTGCGGAATTCATAGGAGACGGCCTGGAGGATGAAGGCAAAGAGGATGATCATCCAGACCCAGTAGGCGCCACCGAAGCTGGTGCTGTAGAAGAGGGGGAAAGCAGCGAAGAAGGCGCCGCCGAAGGTGACCAGGGTGGTGAAGGTGAATTCCCATTTTCTTCCCAGGATGTTGACGATCAGGGTTCTTTCGGTGTCGGTTTTTCCGAGGCGGTAGATCAGGGTTTGTCCTCCCTGCACGAAAAGCAGGAAGACCAGCAGGGCACCCAGGAGCGAAATGATCGCCCACCAGTAGTGCTGCAGGGTGAGGTGAGAGAGATTTTCGAACATTATTTGGTTCCTCCTTCCTTGGGTCCTTTATGGATTTGTTTCACCATGATGCGTATTTCGGCGATGAGCAGGATGGTGAAGGTGATGGCAAACAAGACAAAGGTGAGTTGCACCGCGCTGGTGTTGATCTGGGAGACGGCGGCCCGGGTGGGCATGAGGTCCTGGATGACCCAGGGCTGGCGGCCCACTTCGGCCACGATCCATCCCATCTGCGTGGCCAGGTAGGCCAGGGGAATCATACAGATGGCCGTGAGGCCGAACCATTTCTGGCCATGCATTTTCTTTTTCCGGAGGAGATAAAGGGTGGTGGCAAAAAGCAGGACAAAGAGAAAGCCCAGTCCGACCATGATCCGGAAGGAGTAAAAGGTGAGTTGAATGGGGGGGATGGCTTCGTGTTCGTCCTGCAGGAATCCGTAGCCAAAGTAGGAATAGTGGGCGTTGACCAGGGCCAGGGAGCTGTCGGCGGCTGCCGTATCGCCTGCTTTGCGGGCATCTTTGTAGCTTTTAAGGGCAGCCACGGCAATTTTTCCCTTTTCGATTTTTTCGGCGGTGGAGATGATGCCGCGTTCGGGGTTGCCATGGATGAGGTCTTTGATGCCGGGGACGTAGGCGTTGGCGTCGAGAAAAGCCATGTAAGAGAGGAAGTTGGGGATTTCAATCTTCAAGATAAAGTCCTCTTTTTTGTGCTCTTCCTGGTCGGGACTGCTTCGCAGCAGTCCGACAGCCACCAGGGGGGCGTTGGTTTGTCCTTCGTAGAGGTTTTCCATGGCGGCAAATTTCACCGGCTGGTATTTGGCCATGAGGCGCGCCGACATATCGCCGCTGACAATCAGCAATACCGACATGACCAGCCCAAAGATCCCGGCCACCAGCATGCTGCGTTTGGCGAGCCGTTCCTCCCGCTTTTTCATGAGGTACCAGGCGCTGATGCCGATGACGAAGACCGAGGCCAGAACGAAGCCTGATTGCACGGTATGAAGGAATTTGTTGATGGCCACGGGTGAGAAGAGGACGTCCCAGAAGTTGGTCATTTCATTGCGGGCGGTGTCAGGGTTGAAGCGGGTTCCCACGGGATTCTGCATCCAGGCGTTGGCGACCAGGATCCAGAGAGCCGAGAGGTTGGCCCCCACCGCCACCAGCCAGGTCGAGAGGAGGTGAAACTTTTTGCTCACCTTGTTCCACCCGAAGAACATCACCGCAATAAAGGTGCTCTCCATGAAGAAAGCCAGAATGCCCTCGATCGCCAGGGGTGCGCCGAAAATGTCGCCCACGAACCAGGAGTAATTCGACCAGTTGGTGCCGAATTCGAACTCGAGGATGATCCCCGTGGCCACGCCAATGGCGAAGTTGATGCCGAAGAGGGTCATCCAGAATTTGGTGATTCTTTTCCATTCCGCATCCCCGGTGCGGACGTAAATCGTCTCCATAAAGGCGATGATGAACGAAAGCCCGAGGGTGAGGGGAACAAAGATCCAGTGATACATGGCCGTCAGGGCGAATTGCGCCCGCGACCAGTTAACCAGTGCTTCTTCCATATGCCTGTAGTTTGTTGTTTGTTGTCGCGATGTCGTTTTCTGTTGCCATCACAGCTATTTCGGTGGATGTTTATCCTGGTGGGTGTTTCCCCTGGTGGTTGTGCCACAAGGAGTTGCCCTTATTTTCGTTGCTGGTTGAATTGTTCGATCACGTATTCGCTTTTCTCTTCATCGCTTTTAAACCGTTGCCCCAGGAAATCGGGAAACAGAAAGAGCCTGAAGACGGCAAAGAGAATGAAGAGTTTAATGAGGATGATGAGCCAAAGGGTTTTGCCCACGGTCATGCTGCGGAATCCCTCATAATAGAAGCGGAATATTCTGATCAGGAAATTCATGGTTTTTCGGCTTTTAAAAGTAAATAAAATTAAAGAGAAAAGGAAGGTTATTCTTTTTTCCGTAAATTACCTATGCGTTCTCTTACCTAAGTTTATCGTTAGCTGAGTTTATTGTTACCTAAGCGTTCTCTTACCTAAGTCTATTGTTACCTGAGTTTATTATTACCTGAGTTTATAGTTACCTAAGCGTTCTCATACCTATGAATTCTGTTGCCTATGAATTTTATTGTCTGAGCGTTCAGTTATCTCAGCGTTTTGTAACCAAAGTGATCCGTGTGCCTTCTATCTGATGGTCTCTTCACGGGGCTTGCCCGGCCATGAAGGGCATATTTTTGTTTTGATCTGAATTTTCCATGCGTCATATGTGGTGTACATTTAAACATAAAGTTATGAAAAGATTTTTGTTAATGTGGATTTTGATTGCCGTTACATGTGCCTTGATGGCGCAGGTTCCACAGGGGATGAAGTATCAGGCGGTGGCACGTGATGCTTCGGGGAATGTGCTGGCCAATACCCTGGTGAGTTTCAGGATAAGCATACTCGGCGGCAGTGCCACGGGTACGGCTGTATACCGCGAAACCCATGCGGGAAAGAGTACCAATGGTTACGGGTTGGTTGATTTGGTGGTAGGACAGGGAACACCTGTAACCGGGAGTTTTTTGTCGGTGGACTGGTCTACGGGGGCCTATTTTCTGAAGGTGGAAATGGATCCTGCCGGTGGGTCGGCCTATCAGGAGATGGGGGTGAGTCCTCTGATGAGTGTGCCATATGCCCTGTTTGCCAAAATGGTGGAGGAGGAGGCCGATGGGGATCCTGTCAACGAAATCCAGACGTTGAGCATCAATGGCAACCAGTTGTCGCTCTCGCTGGGGGGAGGTACTGTCACATTGCCTTCCGGGGGTACGACAGGTGATAACTGGGGCACCCAAACGGTAGCCACCGATGGTTCCCTGGCTGGTAGCGGATTGATGGCCAATCCGTTGAAGATCGCCGATAGCGGGGTGACCTCTGCAAAGATTGCCAACGGGGCGGTGAGCACCGCTAAACTTGCTGATGGATCTGTCAATTCGGCCAAAATCAGCGACGGCAGCGTGGCTGAATCTGACCTGGCCGCCAATGCCGTGACCTCTGCCAAAATCGCAGACGGGACCATCGCCACTGCCGACCTGGCCAATGGCGCGGTGACTGCTCCCAAGCTGGCTGCCAATGCCGTCACGAGCGCCATCATCACTGACGGAGCCATCGCCACAGCCGATCTGGCCAATGGCGCGGTGACCGCTCCCAAGCTGGCTGCCATGGGGGCCACGGCAGGGCAGGTTCTGACCTACAGCGGCACCGCCTGGGCACCCCAGTCCTTTGCCGCCAATCCATGGCAAACTTCCGGCAGTAATATTTATTACAATACGGGGTTTGTGGGCATCGGAACCAATAGCATCAGCCATCCCCTGACCATAGAAAATGCCAGCAATACCGCCTATATCAAACTGAAGGACAACCAGGGCACCGGCGGAATGCGGTTGGGGGCCTATATCGGGGAACTTGCATTTATCAATGATAATGCGAATAAAAATATCAGGTTTTCCACTTATACAGGGTCGGCTTACAAGCAGATGCTGACCTTAAATGCCACTTCGCAAAAGGTGGGCATCAATACCGATGCTCCTCCCTATGATTTGTCGGTGGTAAGCAGCGGTACCAATGGCGATGTGAGTATTCACAATACGGCAAGTGGTTTAACAAGCAACGATGGTTTACGTATTGGCCTGGGTGGTACAGGCAACGCTTGGGTGTGGAACAACGAAAACGGGGACCTTTATTTCGGAACCGACAACCAGGAGCGTATGCGGATCACCGAAACCGGAAACGTCGGCATTGGGGATTCCACGCCGGAAGCCCGCCTCGATGTGGAGGGCACCGTCGTCATCGGGGCTGCGGGAAAGATCTTTTCTGAAATCAGGGAGATTACCGGAACCACTTCCACTTCTGGTGGGTACAAGTCAGTTAGCATGCCGTCGGGGTACACTCCGTCCAATATCCGGGTACTTTCCCTGGAAATAAACTACAATGGTAATTCGTGGGTGGGCCTTGGCGGCAATCAGCAAAACACCAGCATCAATGAAAGGGTATTTTACTACTTTGATGCAATCAACATCATGATCTATTATCCGCCTGTGTCCGAATTTCAGAACAAGGCTTTCCGGATGATGGTGATGAAAGTCCAGTAAAGTCTTCTGCCCCGACCTGGCCGTTTGTCTCCCCGCTGAAGCGCCATCGCCATGCGGGTGGGAAACCCTTCAGTCATGCCATTGGGTGTAGGGATGTTGGGCCAGCTGGGAATTGTAATATCTCCGGTCGTGGGTCACCTCCTCTCCCAGCCAGGCGGGACGGCTAAAGGGCGTGTCTTCGTTTTCCAGCTCCACCTCGGCCAGCAACAGTCCGGCGTTGGCGCCCAGGAATTCGTCCACTTCCCAGAGGGTATCCTCCACGGTGATCCTGTGCCTGATCTTCTCCACCGGAGGGAGAAGGGTCAGCCGCAGAAGGGCCTCTGCATCTTCCGATGAAATCGGGTACTCAAATTCCGGCCGCGTGATGCCTTCCATCCTGCCCTTGATGGTGATCCAGGCCTGGTCGCCTTCGCGCCTCACACGCACCACGCGGTCGGGATCTACCGATAAATAGCCCTGTGTCATGATGATCTGTGATCCGGTGGGGGTGAAATGCTCCTTGCGGACCAGGAATTTGCGTTCGATTTCTTTCATTTTCTATTTTTGCATAAAAATAGTCAGGAAACCTGGAAATGGTACGTTCCATAGAAAGGAGTTCATTTCCGGAGGAAAAAGGGTATAGGAATCATTAAAACGAAAAACTATGATTACCAGGGAGGAAGCGGTCACGATGCTGGAGGAACATATCGCTTCGGAAAACATGCGGCGTCATTGTTATGCCAGTGAGGCGGTGCTGCGGGCGCTGGCCCGGCGGTTGGGACACAATGAGGAGGAGTGGGGGATCGCCGGACTGCTTCACGATATCGACGTGGAAATCACCAAAGCCGATCCCTTGATCCACGGCCCTTATGCGGCCAGGCTTCTCGATGGGAAAGTGACCCCGGAGGCACTCGACGCCATTGTTATGCACAACGAAATGGCCACAGGCATGGAACGAACCACCGCGTTTCAGCACGCCCTGGCCGCCGGGGAAACAATTACCGGACTTATTACCGCCACGGCCCTGGTCTACCCCGATAAAAAGGTCTCCTCCGTCAAGGTGAAATCCATCACCAAACGAATGAAAGAGAAGGCCTTTGCCGCTTCGGTGAAACGGGAGAACATCCTGGAATGCGAGAAAATCGGCCTTTCGCTGGAGGAGTTTGCCGGATTGGCCCTGGAGGCGATGACAAGCCTGGAATCCTGAGTCTGGAATCTTGAGTCTGGAATCTTGAGTCTGGAATCTGGAATCTTAAGTCTTAAGTCTTAAGTCTTGAATCTGGAGTCTTGAGTCAGGAATCTGGAGTCTGGAATCTGGAATCCGCAATCCGGAATCTTGAATCTTAAGTCTTAAGTCTTGAATCAGAAATCAGAAATCCGCCCCGGTCTGCCCCTGATGACCGTTTTAGTCAAAAAGCAGAAGAGCGGAAGTTGTGTTTCAACCTTCCGCTCTTCTGTCACAATTGACCATCACGTATTTGAAACTATAAGGCGTATTCTCCTTTGGCCTCTGGCTGGAAAAGAATTTTGCCTATCCTCACTTTTTTGGTGCCTGCCGGAACCCGGAACTCCACCTCGTCGCCTTCCCGGTATCCGATCAGGGCGCTGCCCAGGGGGGAGAGCACCGAAAGCCGGCCTGCGGGGAAGTTGGCTTCCTGGGGATAAACCAGCTTGAATTTCATGACACGGCCGCTGGTGGTATCGACCACCTCCACCTCCGAATTCATGGTCACATAGTTAGGGGCAATCTTGCGGGGCTCAACCCTCTTGGCGCGATGAATTTCCCCTTCAAGGGCCTCAATATTGTGAAGGTCGTCCTTCATGGTCTTCCTGACGCTGCTGATCAGGTTACTCAACCTTTGATAGTCCAGGTTGGTGATGTGCAATTGTGTCTTCATTATTTTATACGTTAAAATCCTGTAAAAACAAAAAATCCGGCTCTTGTGAAACCGAATTTGTGTAAAGATAGGGACTGTTTTCCGACTTTCCAAATTTTAACTGATTTATTTATTGAAACTTGCTATTTATCACGATTCGAATGCCCCGCAAAGTGAGCGGCCATGACTTTGAGGAAGGTCATTCCGGAAACGAATTCATTTTGCCGTGGAGGGGGTGGGGTTGGAATGTATATCTTTGTGGGCTGAAAAACATGGATAAAATTAATGAATGCACCGGGTACCCTGAACGGTGGAAATGCAGCCGGTTTCCGCTATTTTGACATCCTGATGGCTTTGTTTGTAGCCGTTTTATTGATTTCAAATATCGCCTCCACCAAGATCGTGACCTTGTGGAAGTTCACCTTTGACGGGGGGACCATCCTCTTTCCCCTCTCCTATATATTTGGGGATGTGCTCACCGAGGTGTATGGGTACCGCCGCACCCGGCGGGTGATCTGGACCGGTTTTTTTGCCGCACTGATGATGTCGCTGATTCTTTGGCTGGTGCAGTTGATGCCTCCGGCTGACGGGTGGACCAATCAGGAGGCCTATGAATCCCTCATTGGCTTCATCCCGCGCATTGTCATGGCCAGTCTGGTCGCCTATTTCACCGGAGAATTCGTCAATTCATGGCTGCTTTCCCGCCTGAAGGTCAAAACCGAAGGCAAATACCTGTGGATACGCACCATCGGTTCCACTCTGGCCGGCGAAGGCATCGACACCCTGCTTTTTACCCTTATCGCCTTTTGGGGCGTCCTCCCTCATGACTTGCTCCTGACCGTTCTCATTTCCAACTACCTCTTCAAATGCAGCGTGGAGATCCTTTTTACCCCTGCTACTTACGCCCTGGTCGGCTTCCTGAAACGAAAGGAACAGACCGATGTCTACGACCGCGGTATCAGCTACAATCCCTTCAGGTTCTGAAATGATAGAATTTTGTGTTCCTTAAGGGATGTCTAAGGTGCTGCCAGCCTGCGATCCCTGCGTTTTCTCATCAGGTTGTGATCCCTGTGTTTTCTCATCAGGCTGCGATCCCTGTGTTTTCTCATCAGGCTGCGATTCCTGTGTATTCTCATCAGCATTCGATCCCTGCGTTTTCAGGGTCTGTCCGTGTGCAATGTTAATTTAATATTAACACAGGGGGCAATCTTATTTATTTATATTAAAAAACGCGTTTTACTTACGATTTCGTTGGCTGCAAATAAAATATTCCTACATTTGCTGCTGTACGGCACCAATAAACCAGAGGCCGGCCAGGATATGACAGGAAGTTATTCAGATATTATTGTAGTAAGCGTAGTCATTCTAAGCAGCAGCTGAGGAAGGTTACTCTTATACAAGCAAAAGAAGCTCAAGCCTTTCTCAGTTCACGGGGAAGGCTTTTTTATTAACCGGGAATTTTTAAACCAGAAGAGGATGGGATTCAGTTTACGCAGTGAGACAAGCACGAAAGGGCGGAGGATGGCCGGGGCCCGCAGTTTATGGCGGGCCAACGGGATGCGTGAGGAGCATTTCGGGAAGCCGGTGATTGCGGTGGTCAATTCCTTCACCCAGTTTGTACCGGGGCACACCCACCTGCACGAGGTGGGGCAGCAGGTCAAGGCCCTGATTGAGAAGGAAGGTTTTTTTGCGGCGGAATTCAACACGATCGCCATAGACGACGGGATCGCCATGGGGCACGACGGGATGCTCTATTCGCTGCCTTCGCGCGACCTGATTGCCGACAGTGTCGAGTTCATGTGCAATGCCCACACTGTCGACGCCATGGTGTGCATTTCGAATTGCGATAAGATCACCCCGGGGATGCTGATGGCGGCCATGCGGCTCAACATTCCGGCAGTGTTTGTCTCGGGGGGTCCCATGGAAGCGGGGGAGACCGGCGGGAAAGCATATGATCTGGTCGATGCCATGGTGATGGCCGCCGACCCGGAGGTGGGCGATGACCTGATGACGGCCGTGGAGCGGGCGGCATGTCCGACCTGCGGTTCCTGCAGCGGGATGTTCACGGCCAATTCCATGAACTGCCTTACTGAAGCCATCGGCCTCTCGCTTCCCGGCAACGGAACCATCGTGGCCACCCACGCCAACCGGATGCGCCTTTTCGAAGAGGCGGCCCAGCGGATTTGCGCCGCCACCAAAGCCTACTATTTTGACGGCGACGAATCGGTACTTCCCCGGAACATCGCTACGCGTGCCTCATTTTTCAATGCCATGAAACTCGACATTGCCATGGGTGGCTCCACCAATACGGTGCTTCACCTGCTGGCCATCGCCCACGAGGCGGGGGTCGACTTTTCCATGCATGACATAGACCAGCTTTCGCGTGTGACCCCCAATCTGTGCAAAGTGGCCCCCAGTTCGGCCTACCATGTCCAGGATGTCAACCGTGCAGGGGGGATTCTGGGGATCCTCGCCGAACTGGACCGGGGTGGCCTCCTCGACACCTCTGTGCGGCGAATCGACGGACTCACCCTGGCCGAAGCCATTTCCCGTTACGATATCATGCAGCCCCACCCGGGGGAGGAGGTGATGAAGAAATACCTCTCGGCCCCGGGCCGCCGGCGCAACCTGGTTCTGGGCTCCCAGGAAAATTACTATTCTGAGGCCGATACCGACCGCAGCACGGGATGCATCCGTGACCTGGCGCATGCCTACAGCCAGGATGGCGGACTGGCGGTGCTCTACGGGAATATGGCCCGCCACGGCTGTATCCTCAAGACGGCGGGCGTAGATCCTTCTATTTTGAAGTTCAGGGGGCGTGCCCGGGTTTTTGATTCTCAGGAGGAGGCCTGCAACGGCATCCTGGGTGAAACCGTTCAGCCGGGCGACGTGGTGGTCATCCGCTACGAAGGCCCCCGTGGCGGGCCGGGTATGCAGGAGATGCTCTACCCGACCTCCTACCTCAAGTCGATGAAACTCGACAAGGTGTGCGCTCTGATCACCGATGGCCGTTTTTCGGGCGGAACCTCCGGGCTTTCCATCGGCCATGTCTCCCCGGAAGCCGCTTCCGGCGGGGAAATCGCACTGGTACGTGATGGCGACGTCATTGAAATCGATACTCCCGGAAGGCGTATACAACTTATGGTCTCCGATGAGGAACTCGACCGCAGAAGGGCGGAGGAGGAAGGCAAAGGCAGGGAAGCCTGGAAACCCCGGCCCAGGAAACGAAAGGTGTCGCTGGCCTTGCGGGCTTATGCCTCCATGGTCACCTCGGCCGACCAGGGGGCGGTCAGGAGACTGGAATCTTGAATCGGGAATGAGGGAATCTTGAATCTTGAGTCTTGAATCGGGAATGAGGGAATCTGGAGTCTGGAATCTGGAGTCTTGAATGTGGGAGTTCCGAATCTCGAATCTTGAGTCTTAAGTCTTAAATCTTGAATGTGGGATTACGGAATCTTGAATATAAAAAATGTCAGAATGATAAATACCTTAAAAAACAGGAAGCGATGAGTACGATACCAATGAGGGTGAGCGGGGCGGAGGCCCTGATTCTTTCCCTGATCGAAGAGGGGGTGGATACCATTTTCGGGTATCCCGGGGGGGCTATTATGCCGGTGTATGATGCCTTGTATGATTACCGGGACCGGGTCAGGCATATCCTGGTGCGCCATGAGCAGGGGGCAGCCCATGCCGCTGAAGGATACGCCAGGGTCACCGGCAGGGCGGGGGTTTGCTTCGCAACCTCCGGTCCGGGTGCCACCAACCTGGTCACCGGCATCGCCGATGCCATGATCGACTCCATCCCCATGGTATGCATTACCGGACAGGTCTCTTCACCCTTGCTCGGAACCGATGCTTTTCAGGAGTCGGATGTGATCGGGATTTCCATACCGATCACCAAATGGAATTTCCAGATCACCTCGGCCGATGAAATCCCCGGGGCCATCGCCCAGGCCTTTTATATTGCCCAGACCGGCCGCCCTGGCCCCGTCCTGCTTGACATCACCAAAGATGCCCAATTCGGGGAGGTGGACTTTGAATATAAGAAGTGTACCAAGATCCGCAGTTATCTTCCCGAGATTCCCGTAGATCCTTTCAAGGTGAAGGAGGCGGCCGAACTGATTGACGCGTCCCAAAAACCGTTGCTGCTTTTCGGACAGGGGGTAGTCATTGCGCGGGCGGAGAAGGAACTGCGTGACTTCGTGGAAAAGACGGGGATTCCGGCGGCCTGGACCCTGCTGGGATTGTCGGCGTTGCCCACCGATCACCCCCTGAACGTGGGGATGCTGGGGATGCATGGCAATTACGGACCTAACATCAAAACAAACGAAGCCGACCTGATCATCGCTGTGGGCATGCGCTTCGATGACCGGGTAACGGGGAAAGTCTCGGCCTATGCCAAAAAGGCGAAAGTCATCCATCTCGACATTGATCCTGCCGAGGTGAGCAAGATCATCAAGGCCGATGTGGCCGTGATCGGCGATGCGGCCAAATCCCTGCGTATGCTTACCGCCAATGTGAAGCCCAACTCCCATGAGGCATGGGTGAAGGAATTCAGGGAAGCCGACCGGATCGAATTTGAAAAGGTGATCTCCAGAGATATTCATCCCTCCAAGCCGGGGATGACCATGGGCGAGGTGGTCAGAATGGTGTCCGACAAAACCAGGCAGGAAGCGATCCTGGTGACCGATGTGGGGCAGCAGCAGATGATTGCGGCGCGCTATTTCGGATTTCGCAAACCGCGGAGTGTGGTGACTTCGGGCGGACTGGGGACGATGGGATACGGACTGCCGGCAAGCATGGGGGCCCAGCTGGCCGCTCCCGACCGTACCGTGGTGGCCATGATCGGAGACGGGGGATTTCAAATGACGATCCAGGAATTGGGTACCATCGCCCAGAACCACCTTCCCGTGAAAATCGTCCTGCTCAACAACCACTTTCTGGGCATGGTGCGCCAATGGCAGCAACTCTTCTTCGAAAAACGCTATTCCTTCACCGAACTTTCCAATCCCGACTTTATCATGATCTCGAAAGGATTTGGTATAGAGGGGGTGAAGGTGGAGAAACGGGAGGACCTGGAGGTGGCGGTCGACCAGATGCTGAGCCATGACGGTCCCTTCCTTCTGGAGGTGGCCATCGAAAAGGAGGACAATGTCTTTCCTATGGTTCCTTCGGGAGCCTCGGTGTCGGAGGTGATGCTGGAGCCTTGAGACGGAGGGGATGCCTTGTTACTGTGGCTGCAGTGATCAGGGAACCCTGAGACAAAGGAGATCCCTGGTCACTGGGTCTGCAATGGTAGGGGAACCCTGAGACGGCGGGGATGCCGGATGGCCTGGGGGGGAGAATGAGGATGGAGGGCTGAGCCGGCGGTAAGCGGGTATAAACGAATCCGTCGTATTGATACCGGGTATAAACGGTTTCATCGGTGAGGTTCCGGGTGTAACCGGGTGTAAATGACTATAAATGAGTATAAGCAATTAACGGTAAAATTATAAACTGGAAAAAAATGAAGCGGGAATATAACATCACGGTTTTCAGCGAAAACCACATCGGGTTACTGGCGCGCATCACCCTGATCTTTACCAGGCGAAAGATCAACATCGAGAGTCTGACTGTGTCGGAATCGGCGATCGCGGGGATCTTCAAATTCACCATCGTGGTCTTGTGCACCGAGGATACGGCCCGCAAGGTGACCGCTCAGATCGAAAAGGTGATCGATGTGCTCAAGGCGTTTTACCTGACCAACGAAGAGATGATTTATCAGGAGATCGCACTGTACAAGGTCCCCACGGAAGCGCTCTACGACAGCGACCAGGTCGAGAACATCGTCCGCAATTCGGGAGCCCGCATTCTGGAGATTACCCGTGAGTATACGGTTATTGAGAAAACAGGGCACAAGGAGGAAACCCAGGCCCTCTTCAACGAACTGAACCAGTTTAAAGTGATGCAGTTCATCCGTTCGGGCAGGGTGGCCATCACCCGCGATCCCATTGAGCGGATCTCGGAATTTCTCAGGGAACGGGATGCCTTTCTGGAAGCAGTGGACTGAGGAATGTGGAATCTTAAGTCTTAAGTCTTGAGTCTTGAATCGGGAATCTGGAATCTTGAGTCTGGAATCTGGAGTCTTGAATCCGGAATCCGGAAACTTGAGACGGGAATCCTGAGTCTTGAAGGTCAGAATATCAGAAGGAAAATAAGTAATTAATGAAAGTTATCAAATAAGTAATTGTAAAAAAGATTGTTATGGCAAAAATCAGTTTTGGCGGGGAAGTGGAGAATGTGGTTCTCCGCGAGGAGTTCCCGGTGGAGAAAGCAAGGGAAGTATTGAAGGATGAGGTGATTGCGATCATCGGGTACGGGGTGCAGGGGCCGGCGCAAGCCCTGAACATGCGTGATCAGGGGTTCCGGGTGATCATCGGGCAGGCGCCTGAGTTCAAACAGGACTGGGACAAGGCGGTACGTGACGGTTTTGTTCCGGGGGAGACCCTATTCCCGGTGGAAGAGGCGGCCCGCAGGGGTACCATTATCCAGTATCTGGTGTCGGATGCCGCACAGCGGCTGATCTGGCCCAAGCTCCAGCCTTGTCTGAACGAAGGGGATGCCCTTTATTTCTCGCATGGTTTCTCTGTGGTGTACAAGGAGCAGACGGGGGTTATTCCGCCTGCTCATGTCGATGTGATCCTGGTGGCTCCCAAGGGATCGGGGGCCAGTGTGCGCACCAATTTCCTGGCCGGCCATGGTATTAACTCCAGTTTTGCTGTCTTCCAGGATTTCACAGGAAGGGCGCATGATCGCACCCTGGCACTGGGTATCGCCATTGGTTCGGGTTACCTTTTCCCGACCACCTTCCAGAATGAGGTTTATTCCGACCTGACCGGGGAACGGGGGGTTCTGATGGGGGCTCTTGCCGGGATTATTGAAGCCCAGTACCAGGTGCTTCGTGAAAATGGTCATTCTGCGTCGGAGGCTTTCAACGAAACCGTGGAGGAGTTGACCCAGAGTCTGATCAGGCTGGTTGACCAGAACGGCATGGACTGGATGTATGCCAATTGCAGCGCCACGGCGCAGCGTGGGGCCCTCGACTGGAGGCATAAATTCCGGGCGGCCACCCTGCCGGTTTTCAATGACCTTTACAAGAGTGTGAAGGATGGCGTGGAAACCCAGCGGGTCATCGACTCCCTCAGTGCCGACAACTACCGCGACAGTCTCAATGCCGAACTCAAGGAGATGCGCGAGTCGGAGCTGTGGCAGGCTGGTGCCGCCGTACGTCAGCTCCGCCCGGGAAAATAGTCCCCGGAAGAGAGATGTTCCAGCAGACCCACGAGGGCTGTCCCCAGTGTGCACCAGCCTTGCCCGGGAAACCAGAGCCCGGGAAACCAGAGCCCGGGAAACTGGTGGTTCAGCAGGCCCCCGGAGGGCCGGCTCCGCCATGCACCATCGCACCTCAGGTGAAGAATGCAGCGATCGCTAATTAGTTTTAGATTTTGTGGATAAGTCCCGGTATGGACATGTTTCCTTCCTTGCAGAAGTGAAAGCAGGTCTCTCCGGGATTTTTCTTTTCCCGGGACAGGAGCAGTTCCGCGATGTGATGGTTTTTCCCTGGTATTTCCTATTTTTAGCGGACTAAACCAAATGTGTCGATGTGATGATCCCAAGGATTTACTGCCGTGTGGTTTTGTGTTGCGGTCTGCTGCTTTTTGCCGCCGGATGCCAGAAGGAGGATGATCTCCGGGAATGCAGCGATTGTGCGCATTTCACCTCATTTACCCTGATGGCCTACAACAATCCGGGGCTGACTTCCGATATTTCCGGAGTGATCGGTGCCGATCGGACCATCACCCTGAATCTTCCGCCGAAAACCAATGTGAGGGCGTTGATTCCCAATTTCATCTTCGAGGGAAAGGAAGTGGTGGCGGGGGGGCGGCCCCAGGTCAGCGGCAGTAGTGTGGCTGATCTGAGTCAGCCTGTGGAATACACAGTGGTTGCCCTGAACGGAAGGAGTGAAGTCTATACAGTCAAGGCTATCCTTCAGCCGTCGTCTGACCATACCCTGAATACTTTTGTCCTGAAGAAGGCCCATAATCAGGGATTGGTGGCCGATGTGGCCTTCGTCGTCAACCAGCAAACCGGCACCGTTACGGGGGAGTTGTTCCGCTGGATAGAAGGGGATTTTCCGGGTGGACTGGTTCCCTGGTTTGAGACCGAAGGGAAGCGTGTTTCCGTAGGGGAGCAGGAGGTGACCAGTGGGGTGACGGCCCTGGATTTCAAGGGGGAGGTGGTTCTCAGGGTGACGGCGGAAACGGGGGCCACCCGCGACTACAGGGTTTCTCTTTTGTGTCCGCAGGTCAATGCGACCCTGCCGGTGATGAAAATCGATGCCGATGGCCCGGTTAACAGCGATGAGATTTACCAGACGGCCAGTCTGCGGATTTATGGCAACGGCATTGATGAAGGGTTGTGGAACAGTGGCGAGACGGGCAAGAAGATAGAGATCAGGCTTCGGGGGAATTCCACGGCCTGGTTGCCCAAGCGTCCCTATCGGATTAAGTTCCCCGACAAGTTCAGTCCGCTGGGGCTGAACCATGCCAAAGAGAAGAGCTGGGTGCTGCTGGCCAATGATGCCGACAAGACCATGCTGCGAAATGCGGTGGCTTTTGAGGCCAGCAGGATTCTTCTGGCCGATCATCCGCGGGGACCGGGATTTACGGCCGCCACGGTTTTTACCGATGTTTATTTGGATGGCAGCTATGTGGGGGTATACCATCTGACCGACCAGGTGGAGGTGGCTCCCGGAAGGGTAGCCGTGGAGTCTCTGAAGGCAAAGGATGGCGGTGATCCCCTTAAAATTGGAGGTGGCTACCTGCTCGAAATTGACGGTTTTGCTTCTTCGGAGCCCCTTTGGTTTAAGACGGCACTGAAGAGCATTCCGGTGACCATCAAGTACCCCAAGGATGATGACTATGATGCAGCCCAGGTGGCATATATCACCGACCTTTTTGGACGGCAGGCTGAGGGAGCCCTCTTCAGTGCCGGATTCACCGACCCCGTCCATGGATGGCGGAGATATTTTGATGAGCGGTCTCTGGCCGACTATGTGATCATCAGTGAGATTACAGGGAATTCAGATGCCTGGTGGAGTACCTACGTATACAAATACAGGGGTGATCCCCTCTTTTATATTGGTCCGGCATGGGATTTTGACATTGCCTTTAACAACGACAACCGGCTGGGCGATGCCCGGCAGAAACTGATGTTTGTGCATGGCCATCTTTACCGGGAGTGGATTACGCGATGGCTGGAAGATCAGGCCTTCAGGAAGACGGTTAAAAGCCGCTGGAACCAGAAAAAAGGGGAGCTGGCCGGATTGACGGGGTATGTGACCCGGATGGCGGCCGCCATCGATAGGTCACAGAAGGCCAATTTCAGGGTATGGGATATCCGTGAACAGAAATTGGGTCATGCTGCTCATCCTCCGGTGACGTATGAAGCTGGTATCTCCGAGTTGAACGGGTATCTCGAAACGCGCTGGCAGTATCTTGACGGGGTCTTTAACAGCTGGTAGCCGGAATAGAGATTCAATTCGGCAGGATGGCGGTTTGGCTGTTAATTATTATTTAATATTGGCGTAGAAAGTTACTAAATCAAATTAATTTTCTTTTATTTGCATTAAAATGTAAGTGTGAAATGATTAGTGCCATTGATATCGCCATTATTCTTCTTTCCATCCTAATTCTTGGGGTGACGGGATGAGAATGGTGTATCCACAGGATAGAGGAGTATAAACAGAAAGGGCCATTCTCAGACAACGGGGATGGCTCTTTCGATTTTAAGAGCAGAGACCATGAGCGACAAGTTGTTTATTTTTGACACGACACTGCGGGACGGGGAGCAGGTTCCGGGGTGCCAGCTGAACACGATTGAGAAGATCGAAGTGGCCAAGGCCCTGGAGGAGTTGGGCGTTGATGTGATCGAGGCGGGTTTTCCGATATCGAGTCCGGGTGATTTTGAGTCGGTGGTGGAGATTTCGAAGGCGGTGACCTGGCCGGTGATCTGTGGGTTGACGCGGGCGGTGCAAAAGGACATCGACGTGGCCGCTGAGGCGTTGCGTTATGCCAAAAAGAAAAGGATCCACACGGGCATAGGCACCTCTTATTACCATATCCACTACAAGCTGAACTCCAATCCGGAGGAGATCCTGGAGCGTGCGGTGGAGGCGGTGAAGTATTCGAAGAAGCTGGTGGAGGATGTGGAGTTTTATGCCGAGGATGCCGGGCGTTCCGACAATGCGTATCTGGCGCGGGTGATCGAGGCGGTGATCAAGGCGGGGGCCACGGTGGTGAATATTCCTGACACCACGGGGTATTGCCTGCCTCACGAATTTGGGGAAAAAATCAAATACCTTGTTGAGAATGTCAAAGGAATCGACAAGGTGATCATTTCGACGCACTGCCACAATGATCTGGGGATGGCGACCGCCAACACCATTGCAGGGATCATGAACGGGGCCCGTCAGGCCGAGGTCACCATCAACGGGATAGGTGAACGGGCGGGTAATACCTCACTTGAGGAGGTGGTGATGACCCTCAAGAGCCGTCACCAGGCGCTTCACATCGATACCAACATCAGGACGACCAACATATACCGGACGAGCAGGCTGGTCAGCACGCTGATGAACATGCCGGTACAGCCCAACAAGGCCATTGTGGGACGCAACGCCTTTGCCCATTCTTCGGGCATACATCAGGACGGTGTGCTCAAGCACCGTGAAAACTATGAGATCATGGATCCGCAGGATGTCGGCATTAATGAATCCTCCATATTACTGACGGCCCGCAGCGGAAGAGCGGCCCTGAATCACCGCCTGGAACTGCTGGGATTCAAACTCAATAAGGAAAAGCTCGACCAGGTCTACCATGAGTTTCTGAAGCTGGCAGATAAGAAAAAGGAGATCCGCGACGATGATATTGCGTTGTTGGTGGGGGATGCCACGCGTCAGGAAAGGCGGATCAAGCTGGACTTCCTGCAGGTGGTGGCCGGGAAAACGCTGGTGCCCACGGCGACGCTGAGGCTGGACATTGCCGGGGAGAAGTTTAACGCCACGGCTTCGGGGAACGGCCCGGTCGATGCTGCCCTGAATGCCGTAAAACAAATCATTCACCGCCAGGTGGTGCTCGACGAATTCCTGATCCAGGCCATCACCCGTGGCAGCGACGACGTCGGAAAGGTGCACATGCAGGTGGAATATGAGAAGAATATCTACCACGGATTCGGAGCCCACACCGATATCATCACCGCCTCGGTGGAAGCGTTTCTGGATGCATTGAACAAACTGCCAGTCACTCAGGAATCTTGAGTCTTGAATGTGGGAATCTGGATCTTGAGTCTTGAATGTGGGAATCTGGAATCTGGAATCTTGAATGTGGGAGTCTGGAATCTTGAGTCTTGAATGTGGGAATCTTGAGTCTTGAATGTGGGAATCTGGAATCTTGAATCTTAAGTCTGGAATGGAGTGAAAATAAAGAATTTCAGAAGATTAGAATGTCGGAATAATAGAATTATGCGTTATGACAAGTAAAGGGAAGACGTTGTTTGATAAGATATGGGAGCGGCATGTGGTGCGTAGTGTGGACGGGGGGCCTGATGTGCTCTACATCGACCGGCACCTGATCCACGAGGTGACGAGTCCGGTTGCTTTTCTGGGACTGGAGAAGCGTGGCTTGAAGGTTTTCAGGCCAGACCAGACGGTAGCCACTCCCGATCATAATGTACCCACGGAGGGGCAGCATCTGACGATTCAGGAGGAGCTGTCACGTCACCAGGTGGACATGCTGACGAAGAACTGTAAAAATCATGGGATTACCCTCTACGGGTTGAACCATCCGTGGCATGGCATCGTCCATGTGATTGGGCCGGAGCTGGGGCTTACGCAGCCGGGGATGACCATTGTGTGTGGCGACAGTCACACCAGCACCCATGGGGCTTTCGGGGCGGTGGCCTTTGGGATAGGCACCACGGAGGTGGAAATGGTTCTGGCCAGCCAGTGCATTCTGCAGCCACGACCGAAGCGGATGCGTATCACTGTCGACGGAGTGCTGGGCCAGGGGGTGACGGCCAAGGATATTGCACTGTATATCATTTCGCAAATATCCGCTAGCGGAGGAACAGGCCATTTCATTGAATATGCCGGGGAGGCGGTGCGCAGCCTTTCCATGGAGGGAAGGATGACCCTCTGTAACCTCAGTATTGAAAGCGGGGCCCGGGGCGGACTGATTGCTCCCGATGAGACAACCTTTGCCTATGTAAAAGGTAGGGAGTTTGCCCCGAAAGGGGAGGCCTGGGAGAAGGCGCTTGCGGATTGGCGGACCCTTTCCACCGATGAGGATGCCGTGTTTGATGCGGAATACCGTTTTAATGCGGCCGACATCGTGCCGATGATCACCTGGGGTACCAATCCCGGACTGGGTACGGGCGTTAATGGGCGGATTCCGGAGGAGAAGGCCTATGCGGGATCTGACCTGACGACCTTTCTGAAAGCCCTGGACTACATGGGATTCCGGCCTGGAGAGGCGATGCTGGGAAAGCCTGTCGATTATGTGTTTGTGGGCAGCTGCACCAACGGCCGCATTGAGGATCTGCGGGCTTTCACCTCCTTTGTAAAGGGCAAAAAGAAAGCTCCCGGGGTCACAGCCTGGATCGTTCCCGGGTCGCGCCAGGTGGAACTGGCAGCCCACCGTGAGGGACTCACCGCCATTCTGGAGGAGGCCGGATTCTCACTGCGTCAACCCGGATGCTCCGCTTGTCTGGCCATGAACGAAGACAAAATCCCTGAAGGGAAATATGCCGTCTCCACCTCGAACCGCAACTTCGAAGGGCGCCAGGGACCGGGAGCCCGCACCATGCTCGCCAGTCCGCTCACCGCCGCCGCTGCCGCCATTACGGGAGTGATCACCGACCCACGAGACTTGCTGGAATCTTGAGTCTTAAGTCTTAAATCTTAAGTCTTAAATCTTAAGTCTTGAGTCTTAAGTCTTGAGCTTAAGTGATTAAGAGTCAGTGGGAAACAATAGTTACAAATGAAGCCTTGATTTGGTCATTTTATAAATAAAGAAATGAGTGAACTTGGACAATTTAAGGAAGAGTTGAAAAAAAGAACTCATCTTTTTGCACATCGGTGTGTGAAGCTTTGTATTCATCTTCCTAAAGACCAGTTGGGACGCCATATTTCCGGACAACTTATCAGGTCTGCAACCTCTGTAGCTGCTAATTACAGAGCATCCTGCAATGCCTTGAGCGTTCCAGTGATTATTTCAAAGATGAGTATTGCCATTGAAGAGGCGGATGAATCACAGTTCTGGATAGATTTTGCTTTGGAGGAAAAAATTGTTGAGGACGGGAAAGAAGCAGGACTTATTATTGAAGAGGCAAAGGAAATAGTTCTTATTCTTACTAAAGCCCGACAAACACTTCAGAAAAAAATGACTTAACATGTGACAAACTGCTTATTATCAATTGTATGTTAATTGAATTGATGACAAGATATTTCTAATTTTAGATTTAAGACTTAAGATTTAAGACTATTATGTACGACACCTTTAATATTCTGGTTAGCAGAGCGGTTCCGCTCAACGTGGAGAATGTAGATACCGACCAGATCATTCCCGCCAGGTTTCTGAAGGCGGTCGAACGCAAGGGTTTCGGGGAGAATCTGTTCCGGGACTGGCGTTATGACCGTGGAGGGGAACCGAAGGCGGAGTTTGTGCTCAATGACAGCCGCTACAGGGGGAAGATCCTGGTGGCGGGCAAGAATTTCGGGAGTGGTTCGAGCCGCGAGCATGCCGCCTGGGCACTCTATGATTATGGCTTCAGGGTGGTGGTCAGCAGTTTTTTTGCAGACATCTTCAAAAATAATGCCCTGAACAACGGCCTTCTGCCCGTGGTGGTCACCCCGGAATTCCTGGAACAGATCTTCGCCGCCATCGAAGCAGATCCGGAGGTGGAGTTCAGGGTGGACCTGGGAGAGCAGACTTTCACCCTTCTCCCCGGGGGTCCCGCAGTGCACTTCGACATCAACGCCTATAAAAAGGAGTGTCTGATGAACGGACTTGACGATATCGATTACCTCCTCAGCCTGAAGGAGGAGATTGCCGAATATGAGAACAGGCGATGGCGCGAAAATGACGGTTGATCCGGTGAAAAACGTTGAAAAGGATTAAAAACGTTTAACATGGAAACAAAATGAAGAAAGATAGTGATAAAGACCAGGACCTGTTGATGATCATGGACACGACCCTGCGAGACGGGGAACAGACATCGGGGGTCTCCTTTTCGGATACCGAGAAGCTGGGCATGGCGCGGATTCTTCTGGAAGACGTGCAGGTTGACCGTATTGAGGTCGCTTCGGCCAGGGTATCTGAGGGGGAATTTCGCGGCGCGGCGAAAATATTGGCATGGGCGGCCTCCAGGGGATTCCTCGACCGGGTGGAGATTCTGGGATTCGTCGATGGCGAGGTCTCCCTCAACTGGATCCGCGATGCGGGGGGGAGAGTGATCAACCTGTTGTGCAAGGGATCTTACCGGCATGTGACGCAGCAGCTCCGGAAGACTCCGGAGCAACACCTGACAGATATACGCGGGGTGATTGCCCGCGCCCGGGAGATGGGCATCAGGGTGAACATTTATCTGGAGGACTGGTCCAACGGAATGCGCAGCTCCCGTGAGTATGTCCACCAGATGATTTCAGGACTTAAGGATGAGGGGGTATCTCGTATTATGCTGCCCGACACTCTGGGGATCCTTGACCCCGATGAAACCTATCTCTACTGCCGGGAGATGCTGGAGAGCTATCCTGGTGTAGCGTTTGACTTCCATGCACACAACGATTACGATTTGGCGGTGGGGAATGTATTCCAGGCTCTGAAGGCGGGGATCCGGTGTGTGCATACCACCGTGAACGGTTTGGGAGAACGGGCCGGCAACGTGCCATTGGCCAGCGTGATTGCCACGGCCACCGATCATCTCAAGCTCCGCACGCATGTCCGCGAGCAGATGCTTAACCGGGTTTCACGGGTGGTGGAGTCCTTTTCCGGGGTGCGTATTCCGGCCAACAAGCCCCTGATCGGGGAGTTTGTCTTCACGCAATGCAGCGGGATCCATGCCGATGGCGATAATAAAAACAATCTCTATTACAACGAATTGCTTCCGGAGAGGTTCGGAAGAATCCGGAAGTATGCCCTGGGGAAGACATCAGGGAAGGCCAACATCCGCAAGAATCTGGAGGAGCTGGGCATAGACCTCGATCCGGAGTCGCTCAAGAAGGTGACCGACCGGATCATCGAGCTGGGGGACCAAAAGGAGAATGTGTCGATGGAGGATCTGCCATACATTGTAGCCGACGTGCTGAGCAGCCAGTCGATAGAGGAGCGGATTATCATCAGGAATTATTCGATTGCCCATGCCAAGGGGTTGAAGCCGATGGCGTCGGTAAGCATATCGATTGACGGAGCGGAGTATGAGGAGAGCAGTTCAGGCGACGGGCAGTATGACGCTTTCATGCGGGCCCTCCGCAAGATATACGGGAAATTGGGCAAGCCCTTCCCGGCGCTGGTCGACTATGTGGTGACGATCCCTCCTGGCGGGGCAACCGATGCCCTGGTGGAGACGGTGATCACCTGGCAAAACGGCAAGGAATTTAAAACGCGTGGTCTTGATCCCGATCAGACCACAGCGGCCATCAAGGCGACCATTAAGATGCTCAATATCATAGAGAATAACCTGATAAATAAAAAATAGATGAAGCTGAAGATTGCTGTTCTTCCCGGTGACGGGATTGGTCAGGAGGTGACCGCGGAGGCTGTGAAATGTGTGGAGGCGGTGTGTCGCCGGTATGGTCATGAGCCGCTTTTTTCCCATGGTTGGGTGGGGGCTGCAGCCATAGATCTGACCGGGGATCCCTATCCGGAGGAGACCCACCGGTTGTGTATGGCGTCTGATGCCGTGTTGTTCGGGGCCATCGGGGATCCGCGGTTCGACAACGATCCTAAGGCGGCGGTGCGGCCTGAACAGGGATTGTTGCGTATGCGCAAGGGGCTGGGACTCTATGCCAACATCAGGCCGGTGGAAACCTTTCCCTCCCTGTTGCATAAATCGCCGCTGCGGCGCGACCTGGTGGAAGGGGCGGGATTCGTCTGCATCAGGGAGCTGACGGGCGGGATCTACTTCGGGGAGCGGGGGCGCAGCGAAGACGGGCAGGCGGCATTTGACACCTGTACCTACTCCCGTGCCGAAATTGAACGGATCCTCAAACTGGGTTTTGAGTTTGCAATGAAACGGAACAAAAAGCTGACGGTGGTCGACAAGGCCAATATTCTGGAGACCTCGCGCCTGTGGCGGGAGGTGGCCCGGGAGATGGCGCCTGCCTACCCGGAGGTCACCACCGAATATATGTTCGTTGACAATGCCGCCATGCAGATCATTCAGTGGCCGCGCAATTTCGATGTGCTGGTCACCGAGAATATGTTCGGGGATATCCTCACCGATGAGGCGAGCGTGATCACCGGATCCATGGGATTGCTCCCCTCGGCGTCGGTAGGGGTCCACACCTCGGTTTTTGAACCGATTCACGGCTCATGGCCCCAGGCGGCCGGGAAGAATATCGCCAATCCTTTGGCCGCCATTCTCTCTGCGGCCATGATGTTTGAGTACGCCTTTTCCCTTCCGGAAGAGGGCCTGGCCATCAGGGAGGCCGTGAGGGCTTCTTTGGAGGCGGGTTTTGTGACCGGTGACCTGGCCTGCGAGGGAGAGCCGGTCAGGACGACCTCGGAGGTAGGGGAGTGGATCGCTGCCCGGATCGGTTTATAGGTGTCATGCGCGATGGTTTTTGATCCCGGTTGATCCCGTTTGACCCGTTTGCACCCATTTATACCCATTTATACCCGTTTGACCCCCATTTTTACCCATTTGTATTCATTTGGTTCCGGATATAAGTGACAGCTGATATGGCCGTTCAATGCCGGCACAACTTAATGAGAGGACTAATAGCCGTTTGTAGCCGTTTGTGGTCGTTTGTGGTCGTTTGTGGTTGGTTGTGGCTGGCGGTGGTCAGTCGTGGTCGGTGGTGGCTGGAGGTGGTCAGTCGTGGCTGATTGTATCCGATTGTGGTCGGTGGTGGCCGGTGGTGGTCAGTTGTGGCTGAAAGGATCCGTTTGTGGTCGGTTGTGGCTGATAGTATCTGATTGTAGTTGGTTGTGGCTGGTGGTGGTCAGTTGTGGCTGATAGTGTCCGCTTGTGGTTGGTTGTGGCTGATTGTATCCGATTGTGGTCGGTGGTGGCAGGTGGTGGTCAGTTGTGGTTGGTGGTGATCGGTTGTGGCTGATAGTATCTGATTGTAGTTGGTTGTGGCTGGTGGTGGTCAGTTGTGGCTGATAGTGTCCGCTTGTGGTTGGTTGTGGTTGGTTGTGGCTGATTGTATCCGCTTGTGGTTGGTTGTGGCTGGTAGTGGTTGGTAGTGGTTGGTAATGGTTGGTAGTGGTTGGTTGTGGCTGGAAGTGGCTGGTAGTGGCTGGTAGTGGTTGGTAATGGCTGGTAGTGGCTGGTAGTGGCTGGTAGTGGCTGGTAGTGGTTGGTAGTGGCTGGTAGTGGTTGGTTGTGGCAGGTTGTGGCTGGTGGTGGTCAGTCGTGGCTGATAGTATCCGATTGTGGTTGGTTGGGGCTGGTGGTGGTCAGTCGTGGCTGATAGTATCCGCTTGTGGTTGGTTATAGCCGGTTGTGGCTGGTGGTGGTCAGTCGTGGTCGGTGGTGGCTGGGGGTGGAAGGTCTGACAGCAGGATTTCCCAGTCGTCAATGTGAATCATTTCCTTTTTCAGGTTCCAGATGTAAAGGCTTATTTCAGATCCCGGGCTGATGAGATTGGTTTCCAGCAGGGTGTGGAAGACCATGGGACTCCAGGTGCCGAAGGCCCTCACCTGCGGAAAGAGGGGGATCCCTTCCCAGAGTTCTTTTTCGCCGGTTGAAGGGGCTGAAATGACCACCACGGCCTCTGTTTTTTCCGGAGTGCGGAACTGAAACCGGCAGGTGACCAACAGGTGGCCTCCGGGGGTCAGTTTCAGTGTGTCCGTGGCAATGCGGAAGGTGGCTGAATACTCATCGGGTATGTCGCAGCGGGTGCCCGAGGCGGCTCCTTCTTCCGGAGTGCCCACCCTGCCCCCCGACCAAAGGGGGTGTTCCTTCTCAAAATCATAATGGAATGCGGCTTTCAGCCGGGGATTAATCCATCCCTGGCAGGCGTAAAGCGCCAGACCCAGGGCCTCCTCTTCAACCACTTTTGCGGCTGTCAGGTCCGGCCGTGTGGCCATCCAGGGATCTTTCCCGGGTTCCCCGCCGCTGAGGTAGGCGGTATGCCGGTTTGTCAGCAGTGCGATCCGCACCGTGTCGTTGTCGGGTAATTTTAAAGCCTCCTCCCAGTTGAAAACCTCGGGAGGAGCCTGACTGAATCCTTTGTAAAAACGGATGAGCCGTTTCTGGACCTCATCGGTGAATATTCTGGCGAATGCTCCGTTCAGAAGGTGGCGGTGGATGAAGGCTTTCTGGTCGCCGTATCCCACTTTTTGTGCGTACGGGAGATAATGAAGGGGTTTCACGGCCAGCAGGAGGATGAGGAGCAAAACGGCCGTTGGGAACCATTTCAGGCGGGCCTTACGGGGGAGGAGTGCACCCATGAGCGAAAGGCCTGCCAGTGGGACCAGTTGTTCAAAGAGGGTCTGGCTCCTTTCGGCGGTAATCAGCAGGCTGAATAGCAGGGTGATGGCCAGGGTGTAAAGCCAGTAAACCCTGTGGTGGTGCCAGGTTTCCATGGCCAGGGCACCGGCGATGGCCAGGGTGGGGATCAGGAACAGAAAATGACGGGGATCGGTGCACATGGGGTTATAGGCCCAGGGGGTGATGGACATGAAATTGGCTGAGAGGAGAAGGATCACCGATGTGGTCACAAAAAAGCGGAGTTTTTCGTTTGCGGTTTGGTTTGGGTGGCCTGCTGATAGTGGGTTGGTTCCCGGGCTTTTCCTGTGAAGGGAGCGGAACAGAAGCAGGGCCGGAAGCGTAAGGATCACTCCGGCCATCATGCCTTGGCGTGTGAAGTCGGCTGCAAGTCCGTATGACAGGCGGATGAGGAGCTCCCGGAGGGGCTGGCTGGCGTAATCGCAAAAGCTGATATAGCGGTTTCCCAGGAGGGCGGTCATGCGTGCTGCCGGGTCGCCGGTAAGCAGGGCCGTACCCAGGAGGATGCCGCCCAGGAGAAGCAGACCCGTGGCCACAGCGGCGATCCAGAAGCGCCGGAGTCCGCCGTGGCGAAAGTTCCGGATGAGATCCCTGATCAGCCACCATGCCAGGAGGGGAAGCACCAGCACCACGGTTTCCTTCGAGAGGAAAGCCCCTGTCAGGGCAAGGGCAAAGAGAATTCCGGAAGTCACCTGAGCCTGGGAGGCAGGGGATGCAGTCCAGCTGCCATTCCGGGAAACGCGGGAGTAGATCAGGATGGCGGCGGTGACAAAAAAGGCGACATAGACGTCGGGCATGAGTTTATCGGAGTAGAAGAGGCTCCAGAAGTTAAGGGTGAAGAGAGCCAGGGCAGCAGCCACGGTCATGGGGGAATGCCGGCGCAGGGTGATGGTGATGAGTCCAAGGGTGGCCAGGGAGAGGAACATCGCCGGCAGGGCCGATGCAGTATCGCCGATGCCCAGGAGGCGGTAGGAGAGGGCTGTCGCCCCGGTGACGGTCCACCGGAATGAAAAATGGTCATTCCAGTCGGGCTCGCCCTGTACCATCCGGGCGGCCACCTCTGCATACTGGAGGTCATCGTATCCGAAGAATCCGGTGTTGGCAAACAGGTGCCACAGGATGATGAGGGCAGAGAAGAAACCCCACAGGGAAAGGAGCCTGAACCCTGACCTTCCACCCATGGACTGAGACAGGAAAGCATTCCCTCGGCCGGGCGTGCCAGTATTCCCGGGGGGCTTGTCCCTGCCGCCGGAATAGTCCCTGTCTCCGGCAGGATCCTCCGGTTTAAGAGGCCGGTTGCCGTTTACAGGCGGCATCTCCCCGCATTTGTGAGATATGTCTTCATGATCCTGAGGCATCTTCTTTTTCCTGATCCTGTCAGTTGGTCTCTTCCGTTTCCATTTCCCCGAGGATTTTTTCGACCTCTTCGCTGGTTTTGGTAAGTTTATCGCGGCAGAATCGGATGAGGGTGGCTACGCGCCTCACTTTTTCAGCCAGGTCGTCGATATCGGGTTCGTCGCTTTCGATTTTTGCGAGAAGCTCCTCGATTTCATTCATGGCCTCCTGGTAGGAGGGTTTCCGGGTGGTCATACAGCGTGGTTTTAATGATTTGACTTTGGGTGGTGCCATCGGCGAAGAGGGTGGTGAGCGGGGAGTGGGGATCGGCGGTTGCGGCCGAGCGGAGGGTTTTGCCGTTCTGGCGGGTGAGGGTGAAGCCCCTGCGGAGAATCTCCCCGGGATCGAGCATGCGGGCTGTTTGTGCGGCATGGTCGAGTATGCGGCGGTTGTCGGCCAGTTTCTGTCTTATTCTCCTCCGGAATTGGGAGGAGAGATGGCCCAGGGTGGATTCCTCCTTCCCGAGGAGGCGGCGGATGGCGTGGCGCAACTCCCTTTCGGCCTGTTTGGTGCGGTGACGTTCCTCTCCGGTGATTCCGGAGGTGGCGGCGGAAAGGCGGAAGCGTTGGCGGTGGAGTTCCTGCTTTTCCCGGTAAAGAAGTCGGCTGCTGCCTGTGAGGAGGCGTTGTCCCCCTCTGCGCAGGCGGCTTTCTGCCAGGCGGGTATGCCTCTCAAAGGCTCCCCGGAGACGGAAGGTGGCCCCTTCGAGTTCCTCTTCACGGGCTTCCAGAATTTCGCGGGTGGCCGCCACCACCGACCGTTCCAGCTCTTCAAGCCGTTCCGAAAAACGAAGAAGCCCCGCAATGAAGAATTCGGCCACGGCCGTTGGGGTTTTCTGACGGGTGTGGGCCACCAGGTCGACGATGGTTTCGTCTTTTTCGTGGCCGATGCCGGTGACCACAGGCAGAGGAAACTGGGCCACGGCATATGCCAGATCGAAATGGTCAAAGCAGCTCAGGTCGGCCTGGGAGCCTCCGCCGCGGAGGATGGCCACCGCATCAAAAGCCTCCTCCTCCCGGAAGATGGCGTCGAGGGCCGCGAGGATCGAGGGGACGGCCTCGCTGCCTTGCATGAAAGCCTCAAAGAGGCGGTGTTCAAAATGAAACCCGTAGGCGTTGCGGCCGAGCTGGTCGGCAAAATCCTGATACCCGGCGGCCGTGGCTGAGGAGATGACGGCAATCCTCTGTGGTACCAGGGGCAATGGCAGTTCCCGGTTCATATGGAACACCCCCGCTTCCTCGAGGCGACGGATGATCTCCCTCCGCTTCCGGGAGAGGTCGCCCAGGGTGTAAGTGGGGTCTATATCCTTGATATTGAGGCTTAATCCATAGGAGGGGTGGTAGTCCACCGAGACTTGGGCCAGGATTTTAATCCCTTCGCCCAGGGGTTGGCCCGTGGTGGTTTCAAAATAGGACCTGACCATTCTGAAGGTGTAAGACCAAATGGTGGCTCTGGCCCTGGCTGTGAGCTCGTCGGTGGCCTCGTCTTTTTCCACCAGTTCGAGGTAGCAGTGGCCTGACCTGTTGACTTTCATCTCGCTGATTTCGGCCACCACCCATAATGTGGAGGGAAAGGCATCCTGGAGGGTGTTCCTGATCAGGGTGTTGAGCTCCAGCAGGGTCATATTTCCATGGGGTGATTTTTCCATGCGGGGGCAGTTTCAGGGCATTCCTCCGGTGATGAGGTGGGTTTCGGTGCCTTGTTTGCCGGAGATGCGCACCACGTGGGGCCCCGCGGGGATGTGCCCCAGTCCGGCAATCCGGTGGGGTCCCCGGTCATGCAGAAGGGTGTGGAACAGCCGCTGGCCGGTGATTGAAAAAAGTTCGATGTGTGTTTCGCCCGGGTCTTCTCCGGAATGGAAGAATGTAAGCGCATCGCGGAAGGGGATGGGGTAGAGGGACCATTTTTTTCCGGGGGCAGCGG
>Ga0116163_1000099_pt1 | contig 62432 bp, 46 predicted proteins | sample AD_UKC107_MetaG_FD_89889 | JGI IMG/M metagenome (GOLD analysis project Ga0116163, IMG submission 89889) | Active sludge microbial communities of municipal wastewater-treating anaerobic digesters from Hong Kong - AD_UKC107_MetaG | ecosystem: Engineered > Bioreactor > Anaerobic > Digestate...
CGGCGATAATCTTTATGGGAATAGGAATTCTTCTGTTTAAAAGAGGTCTGAAGAAATATGAAAGCGGGAACCTGATTGTCAAGAGAATGTGAAGATCTCCAGATTCTTTCGGTTTATCGCTGTACATGTTATAATTATCGTACTAAACTGGATCTGGAGGATTGAGCGGAGGATCATGCTTAAATTGAATAAAAAAATTTTTCAGATTTTTATTTTGATCGCAGTACCGATTATAATCTTATGGTGTTGGATCGTTGTCAACAATCTCAGAATGGATAAGCAATACACGGTAGAACGAATTATCGGCGAAAGCCAGATTTACGATGCCAACACCTCTGTTCTGATTGCCAAACAAATGAATGAGATCTATGAGAACATGAATGTTATAAGAGATTCAAATGAAATGTCGGATTTTATCAACGATGAAACTGATTATACAAAATCTGAATTTCTGAGTCTTTTGCTGAGAATCATGAGAAACAAAGAGGCCTTTGATCAGGTCAGATATCTTGATGCAGAAGGAAATGAGATTATACGAATAGATTATGAAGGGGTACCCGTTGTCTGTTCATCTGAACGGTTAAACAATCAGGAAGAGGCTACTTTTTTTCTGAAAACGGCAGATCTTGAATTTGGCGAATATTTTATTTCGCGAATGACATTGAATAGTGAGAATGGGGTGATAGAAAGGCCCTATAAACCGATCCTTCTGTTTTCAACACCTGTTTATGATAGGCATGGAGCGTTTAAAGGGGTTCTCGCCATAAATTATAACGCCGATTATTTCCTGAGCATCATGTCCGTTCTTCATGAACGGGAAATGCTCCAGCGGCAGAAGTTTTACATCTTGAACAAAAATGGGGCATTTATCGTTCACCCCGACGAGGGAAAATATTTTTCGTTTATGTTTGATGATATGAAAGAGATCTCCATGCTTTCGGAAAATCCGGCCATATGGGAAATCGTAAGTCAGAAGTCGCATGGCTTCATAGAACAGAAAAATAGCCTTATAACCTTTTATGATGTGTTGGACACGACAAAAGAAAGCAACGCTCATCTTGATGAAAAATGGATTCTGATTCACGAAATCGATATCAGTCAGATGCTCTCGGTGAGCCATGTAATGGAAACCATCTTCCTGACGAAAAATGTCATTGTGGTTATCGTTATTCTCGTATTTGCTTATATCATTGCCTTGATCGCAGAAAAACTGAGGCGTAAGGATTATCAGCTCGAACTGACGAGGAATATTGCGGAAAGTACAAATGATGCCGTTCTGATAACTGATGATGATACGACGATTACTTATGTCAATCATGCCTATGAGGAAGCCACAGGTTATGCCGCTTCTGAAGTGATAGGGGCAACACCGGGTGAATTCAAATCGGGAAAACACGATAAGGAATTCTACGAAAAAATGTGGCAGAAAATAGAAAAAAATGGATACTGGGAAGGAATGTTATGGGACAGGAAGAAAAACGGATTGATTTACCCGAAACAGTTACGCATCATTTCGATTAAGGATAAAACCGAAACACGGGTCCTGAATTATATCGGTATCTTTTCCGATTTATCCGAAACCCATAAAAAACAGAATTTTTTTGAAAATCTCGATTACAGCGACGGGGAATTCAGGCTTCCAAATGAGGAAATGATGATTGAGCTCCTGACACAAAGCATCAAGAAAGATAATTTTAAATTTATGGTACTTTCCATAATGATCGAAAATTACAATCAATTACAGACAACCTTCAGAGATACGGACTTTAACAATTCAAGAATTTTTTATCAATCTGATCAAACCGTTGCTCGGAGAGAACGACTTCGTGGCCCAGACGGGCCGAAATCTGTTTGCAGTCATTGTGGATCTGGAAAATATAAACGGTTCGACGGATGAGTTTGTTTTCAAGCTGCATAAAGAACTGACAAAGGTAATGACAGTCAACGGAAGAAATCTGTTCTTCAAAATCAAGATAGGCGTCTCCTATTGGCCAAAAGATGCAGATGATCTGAAAAAGCTGATCCTGAATTCGATCGTCGCGCTTGAGTGGACCACCTCGCATCATGAAGCCGAGATCGCTTTCTTTTCACAGGAAATGATTACAAAACTGAATCGCGAAAATGAGATAGAGGGCCATCTGAGAACGGCAATTGAAAACAATGAACTGTTTGTGGTCTATCAGCCTCAGATAAATATCAGAACAAACAGAATAATCGGCATGGAAGCCCTTTTAAGATGGGAAAGCAAGGCACTTGGCTTTGTCCCGCCGGATAAGTTTATTCCGATTGCCGAAAAAAGCAGTTTGATCATCAATATAGGCAATTGGGTGATTCGAAAAGTATGTGAAGATATCGAATACCTGAATAAAAATTTCATTGGTCTGAACGAAACCATCAGATGCGCCATTAACCTGTCCACCGTTCAGATGGAAGAAAGTGGCTTTCTGGATAAACTGTTTAATACCATTGCGCAATATGATGTGGAAAACAGTCAGCTTGAAATGGAAATAACGGAAAGTATGCTTCTCGCCAATGAAATGAAGAATATAAAAAACATTGAAAAGATCCGGGATCGCGGAATAAAAATTGCGATAGATGATTTTGGAACAGGCTATTCGTCAATGTCATATCTCAACACATTACCCATTGACAAGATCAAGGTCGACAGAGTTTTTATTAAAAATTATCCGGAAAATGATGATGGAAAACTGGCTGGGATCCTGGTGAATATGGCAAAATCTCTGGATATCGAAGTGTTGATGGAAGGGGTCGAAATCATCGAACAGGTCGAGTTTTTAAAGAAACTTGGATGCCATTATATACAAGGTTATTATTACAGTAAGCCGCTTGTTTTTAAAGAATTTATCGATTTTCTGAGAGAGAATAATCGTGCCTTTTCCGAGATGAATCAAACGTATATGGAATAGAATCGTATCTTTTTTACAGACTGTTTCGGTTAGTTGTCTTTGGCAGCTGTCGATGGACAAAATAATCTGATAGACCTGAAACTCGGGGACTTTGTTGAGATATTTGGCCTTTTCAGCGGGTTCTTCAAGGGATTTCTATGTCATTTTTTGTTTGACCGGAAAGTCCCCCGGAGAAAACCAGATACTGATGGATGGAATTGTAGTGGATAAGGCCTATAGTGGGAAAGGTGTCGGAACGGCGTTATTTAAAGCACTTGAACTATACGCCGTTCAAGAAGGGTTCAAAAGCATCAAACTGGATGTGATTGATGAAAATTCAAACGCGGGAACAGATCATTGATTTGATGAAGGCAAACGATATAAAACATACAACAGCTTATTCTGCTTTTAAACGGCTGAATTCACTCGGTTTAATTATTGAAAGACAAAATGAATTTATCATTTCGGGAAAGGCAAGAATTTTGATGGATGACTGATGTTCCCATCATAGCCATTCAGGATTTGACGGCCCGTTTTCCCAGGACGGAGTGATCCTGCTCGGCGATATACGGTGAGTATGTCCCAAGGTTGAAGATGTTACATAAAATATTCGAATGGTCAAGTGAATATACACCGGGATAGATTAAATTACAGATGAATCTGAGACATTTTAAATCAAAAACAATTGCTCTAAAGCTGAAAGGAATATTCAGCGGCTTATTGTCCGTTCTGTTTGCGCTTTCTGTTTTTATTATTCTTTGATTTATAAACAGTGCGTTGGATGAGGTACCTGTAGGGTGGTTTTTGGCCTTATGTCGTATTTATAGGATTACCCGTTTTGCATGGTTTTTGTTTGAACATCCGGCAAGCGGGCTTGAAGAGAAAAATCAATTGTAAGGTGAAATGCCGCCCAACGGGTTGTAGCCCAGGGCAGCCGATGTATCTTTTACATGATCACATGTTCCAGAAAGAAGTGCTGTTTCTCATGATCTCTTCAGTGGGAATCAGAGTCGCTTCTTCGACTGTCTTTCCCGTTTTTTCAAGGTAATGTTTTATCAAATGATAGCCACAGGCGTAACCCGCGCAATAGGGGAGTCCCACTTGGGGAAATCCCATAATTTCTGCCGTTTCATCTCCATAAAGGTATCCTGTTATCTTATCAAATCCAGTTACTTCCAGCCCCTTTCGAATGACGGGTTTTATCTGTGAATTCAGCGTTTCTGTATCCGTCTTACTTACCCAAGGTCCAATTAAGTCTTCTCCGAACTGTTTCATTGCAAAATATTCCGCAAGGCCTTCACTGATCATCATGTCCGCAAGTGAAACCCCGAGATGCCATTTCTGGTATTGCCAGCGAACGTTATGGTTGCATTCATGGGCAAGAGCGGCCTGAGCTCTGGTTAGCGTATAATCGTTGGGAACGAGACTAAGGAGTATATAACCGGGAATCCCACCATCACCTAAATAACCGTTGCACATCTTCACAAATTGATTTTCTGGGTTTGCCAGGAGTATGGTGAAAAGGTATTTTTCGTATTCCAATTTGCAGTTCACCTTCCGGAATCTTTCAAATGATTGAACGATGGTTTTTTCGCAGGTATTCCACAAGTTGTCATCTGAAATACGACTTATCCTTTCCGTTTGCTGTTCATCGACACTTTCCGGGTGGAGGACCCCCATCATATCTGATGCCATCACAACATCGTACCCGCCTTTTTGTTTTGCTTTGATAGGAACGTTGATCATGTTCCATTTGTATTCGAATGGTTTCATCAATTCAATTCTGTAGATATCCGCCCTCTTGTCTTTTCCTACCAGGACCATCTTTTTATAAATTTTATCTGATCTTAACATCTGTATGTTCACGTTCTCATCCCCTTTATCAATTTCGTTTTCAGTGTAGACTATTACGTTATGTCAGAGTCAAGTCATTTTTTCGGGAACTTTTGAAAGAATTTGAAATTCCAGCCGGACAACATCTTCATGGATTTAATGCGAGCGGATAGTTGATGGGTTTGATGACCTGATAAGGCAACTAAATCTTATATTTTTATAAAATGATGTGATGTTTTTGAAGAAATAATAAGCGTTGAGTTAGCTTGAGGTATTCCCCGGGTTTTACATACTGTTAAAGAACAAGGCGGTTGACGTTGTCCTGAGACAAGATAGTACAATCATGTTGTAGTTCAGAGGAACGGAAGAAACAGATGAGAAAGACTTTTAACGGGGAATATGAATCAGCAAACGGAAAGGGAGGCTGGACAGGATGAAAAAGACGATTAAAAAGATTGAAAGAGTCATTAGAAATTCAAGGGTACAGAAGCAGTTTGACAGAAAGATGGATGAAAACAGCCTTTTGACTTACGATATAACAAACAGATTTTAAAGAACGCAACGTAACGCCAAAGACAGAAACGACGAACAACACTTCACATAGATTGCACTCCTTTAGCCCCCCTGAATAGGGGGGCTTTTTTTACACTGCCGGTTTAACAAATTTTCTTTATATTGTGTAGTTGACAAACAGGGTGTTTATCTGTATAATGACTATAAAAGCATTATTGGTCAAAAGGGGTGTTGCCTTTGCCGAAATCTTATTCGGATCACGAGAGAGAAATGATTGTCAAACGTTTAAAAGAGGAAGCGGGAAAATGCATCGTGCAGTATGGTATCAGAAAGACAACGGTTGATGAACTGGTGAAGCGGGTTAATATCCCGAAGGGAACTTTTTATCTGTTTTATCATTCAAAGGAACAGCTGTTGTTTGATGTCATCTTAGAGTTGCATGATCAGATAGAGAGGGAACTGCTGGCCGCCGTAGCCGAATTGAATCCCGATACGATGACCAGTTCGGAGCTGACGGATGTCCTGTTCCGTTTTTTTAAGCTGTCGGAGGAGATGCCCCTGTTAAAAATGCTGGATTCAGGGGAGATAGAAGTGCTTTATCGTAAGCTTCCTCCGGAGGTATTGGAAAGACATCTGTCAGAGGATAACGATATGATAGAAAGACTAATTTCCGTCTTCAGGGTAGAGCTAAAACGGGATCTGAAGGCATACAGTGCGGCGTTGAGGGCCTTATATTTTTCGACACTGCATAAAGAGGAAACCGGTGAACAGTATTTTGATGAGGCACTGTGGCTGCTGATCAACGGATTGGTCATTCAGTTACTGAAATAGACGGTTCGGCTTTAGAGAAAATGGTTCAGGAACGAATAAAAAAATTTTTTCATTTATTATGACTATAATTTTATATATAGTCAAACAGTATGGAGGTGTAAGTTTCATTTATGATTAAAGTCAAGCATTTATCTTTTAGTTACACGAAGAAGCCTTTTATTCAAGATATGAATTTTTCCGTGAGAAAAGGGGAAATATTCGGTTTTCTGGGCCCCTCCGGTGCGGGAAAGACGACACTGCAGAAAATTCTGATCGGTATGATCTCAAGTTATACGGGCAGTGTGACGGTTAACGGTGCGGAATGCAGGAGCTGTTCAAGTACGTTTTATGAAACCATCGGCGTGGATTTTGAATTTTCGACGCTGTATGAAAAATTAACCGCGAGGCAGAACCTGAATTTCTTTGCCTCTCTATACAGGAAAAAATCACGGCCGTTGGATGAATTGCTGAAGTCAGTCGGACTTCAGAATGATGCGGATAAGCGTGTATCGGATTTTTCAAAGGGCATGCGATCGAGGTTGAACTTTATCAGGAGCATCTTGCATGACCCGAAGGTCCTTTTTCTGGATGAACCGACAAACGGACTCGATCCGACAAACAGCCGAATGATGAAAGATTTGATCCTTGATGAGAAAGGGGCCGGGAAGACCATTATTCTGACAACGCACAATATGCAGGATGCCACCGAATTGTGTGACCGTGTGGCTTTTATCGTGAACGGTAATGTCTGTGCGCTGGATACGCCACGTAATCTGATCATGTCGAAAGGTGCCACACAGATCACCTATACCTACCAAGAAGATGGGGAGCAGCAGGGCAGCTGTCTGCTGAATCAGATATCAGGGGATGAAAAACTCAGATATCTGATGGATAAAAACAGGATTCTTTCTGTACACAGCAGCGAACCGACACTCAACGATATCTTTATTGATGTTACGGGAAGGACACTGGTATGAGGATGGGGCATCTGATTTCATGGGATATGCGTTTTCAGGTGAAGTACGGTTTTTATTTCGTTTATGGGGTTGTAACCGTACTGTATGTCATCGTCTTGTCGGCCCTCCCGGTTTCATGGCGTGAAAAAGCTGCGGCTGTCATGATTTTTTCAGATCCGGCTGCCATGGGACTGTTTTTTATGGGAGCCGTCATTTTACTGGAAAAAAATCAAAGGGTGGTGGATGCGTTTATTACATCCCCCTTAAAGGTGGGGGAGTATATTATTTCGAAAGTGATTTCATTCGGCTTTATGGCACTTGTTGTTGCCCTTGCCCTATCAATCGCCGCCGGTAGCGCTCATATTCTTCTCATCCTGGTCGGGACGGCCTTATCGTCTGCCATGTTTACCCTTCTCGCGATGATTGTCGCATCTGGAATTAACAGTTTGAACCAGTTTCTCATAGCGGTGATACCGGTAGAAATCATCTGTTTTGTCCCGTCTCTTTTCTATCTGTTTGACGCGGGACCTGAATTTCTAACCTATTATCCGGTAAATATCTGTATGGGCATGATTATGGGGCAAACGGATAATATTCTATTAAAAACGTTCCTGACAGTCTTTGTGTTATATCTCCTGTTTCGGATTGCAGGGCGTCGCGTAGCAAAGATGTGGCGGTATACGGGAGGGATCAAATTATGAAAGCGATACAGATGAGTTTTATGCAGATGATGACGACTGTGAAAAAAGACATGATGCTTTTTATGGTTTGCCTGATACCATTACTTAGCGGTCTTTTTTTTAAATTTGTCATTCCGCTGTCCGAACGGTTTCTGATTAGTCAATTTTCCTCAACCTCCGTTCTTTCACCTTATTATGGACTTTTTGACGTGTTTTTTGCCATGCTGGCACCTATTATGTTTTGTTTTGTCTCGGCATTGGTTATTTTAGAGGAAATGGATGATCATATTGCCGGATACCTTTTTGTGACACCATTGGGAAAGAGGGGGTATCTGTTTTCAAGAGTTGGAATTCCGGCAATACTGGCTTTTACCGTTTCTGCTCTGTTGCTGCCGGTGTTTAAACTGACGGAAATATCCTTTTTCAACATCGTTCTCCTATCCTTTTCAGGAACGGTTCAGGGAATAATCATCGCCATGCTGATTGTCACGTTTTCCACGAACAAACTGGAGGGAATGGCCGTTGCAAAATTATCTTCTCTTTTAACGTTTGGGTTGATAGGACCATTTTTTCTCAAAGGCGCTATTCAGTATCTGCTGTCGCCGTTGCCGTCATTCTGGGCCGCAAAAGCGATTCATGAGAACAAACCCGTTTACTACCTGATCGCTTTTATAGTATCCGCTTTCTGGTTTCTTGGATTAAAGAAAGGTTTTTCAAAGAAGACTGATAGATGATTAATACCTGTAGAATCCCGGATATACTTAAACATCCGTATATCCGGTCGCTCAATATTGTACTCAGTGAGTTGTCCTCACAAGAAGAATCAAAATTATTGCTAAATTTATGCCGTTGAGATTATTTTCCTTCCAGCAGATAGAGTTTGTCTGCATATTTCGACTCATCCACCGTTTTTAATTCGGATCCTTTCGCAGCAGCTTTTACCTGACTGCCTGAAATAACCGGGTTAACGATACAGCCGGCTCCGGCAACACATCCCCCCGGACAGGCCATCCCTTCCAGCAGATAACCGTCGTATTTTCCCTTAACCGCATCCTGGTAGAGCTGCCTGCATTCCCTCAATCCATCAACGTTATGAATTTTGATCTCCGTTTCGGGATTTTTCTTTTTTATGAGATCGGCTACCGCTTTCGAGACGCCACCGGATACGGCAAAACCTCTTCCGGCACCGGTTGCCTCATCATTCAGACTTTTATCCGTTCCCCTTATTTCTATGTCTTTCGCACTAAGCATGCCGGCCAGTTCTTCGAATGTGATGACGAAGTCCACTTCACTCCTGACGCTTTTTCGCGATGCTTCTAATTTTTTCGCGCTGCATGGCCCTATAAACACGATCTTTGCCTCTCGATAGGTTTCCCTGACAAGACGTGCGGCAAAGACCATCGGGGTCAGAGCCATAGAGATATGATCCGCTCTCTCCGGGTAAAGGCGTTTTGCCATAGAGGACCACGATGGACAGCAGGAGGTTCCCATGAATGCCATTTCTTCCGGAACCTCTTTCAGAAAGGCCTCCGCTTCATCAATGGCGCAAATATCCGCTCCGATCGCTACTTCAACGACATCCTTAAATCCGAGTTTTATCAGCGTCGTTTTAAAGTCGTTAAATCCCACATTTTTACCAAATTGTCCGAGATAAGACGGGGCAACGATGGCAACCACATCATAGTTCCGGTTCATTGCCTGAATGAGCTGATAGATCTGACTTTTATCGGATATGGCGCCAAACGGGCAGTTTACGAGACACATGCCGCAACTGACGCATTTTTCATAATCTATACTGGCCCTTCCGTATTCATCTGAGAAAATGGCATCCACACCACATGCCGCAGCACAGGGCCGTTCGTGTTTGATGATGGCCGTGTAGGGACAGGCCTTTGCACACATGCCGCATTTGATACATTTTTCCTGATCGATGACACTTTTTCCCTTGATGATATGGATGGCATCTTTCGGACAGACCTCCACACAGGGATGTGCCAGACAGCCGCGGCACATGTTGGTTACCTCATAACTGTCTGTCGGGCAGGCATCACAGGCAAATTTGATGATGTTGATCAGTGGCGGTTCATAATATTTTGAGGGAATATCCGCTTCTTCTATTCCTTCTGTGATGGGTCTTTCACGGTCATTTGTCCTCAGATTCAAACCCATCGCCAGTCTTATCCTGGCACTGACGATGGCTCTTTCGAGAAAGGAGCTTTCGCGGTATTTCGCGATGTCTCCGGGGATGATTTCAAAGGGAATATTCGCCAATTCGGACAGATCATCGTCAAAAGCCATCTTACTGACGGCCGTAAAGACCTTCTGCCTTATATCTGCAAGCGTTTTATATTCATATTTCATCTTATCCTCCTCTGGAGTCGATCAGTTTTATATCATCTGAAGCGATTATATCACAGAGGAATTCTTCCTCAGATGACAGAGGGGTGGATTTTTAAGAAGGGAACAGCTCATGTTTAACACACATGAGCTGAAAGGTTTATCTGACGGTTTCAAAACCAGGGATATCGAGTTTCTGTTCGATCTTTCTCAGGGCCCAGGTCAGAAGGAGTACGATGATCAGATAGATGACGGCAACGACCACGTAAACTTCGAAGAAGAGAAAATTACGGCTTGCGATGACTTTAGCTTTCTCCATCAGTTCTTCCGCACCTACGATATAGGCCAGTGATGTATATTTTAAGAGGTAGATGAATTCGTTTGTCCAGGCCGGTATGGCATTTTTTATCGTCTGAGGCAATATGATGCTCAAGATGGCCTGATTCTTTGTCATCCCGAGTGAACGGGCGGCAGTCATCTGATTTTTTTCTATCGACTGTATGGCACCGCGTGTGTATTCTGCCTGATACGCTGCACTGTTCAGGATAAATCCGATCACCGCAGCCGTGAACGCACTCAGTTTGATTCCATAAACGGGAAGGGCAAAGTAGAGGATGAATATCTGAACGAGCATCGGTGTTCCGCGGATGATCTCTATGTATCCGGTGACGACAGCACGGACGACTTTATTGGAGTAAACCTTTAAAAAGGCGAGGATTGTCCCGAAAAAAGTGCCGAAAGACATAGAAATCAATGCCATCAGCAACGTCAGTCCCAGACCTTCGAGGAGGTCCGGCCAGTGTTCTGCGACAATTTCGATGATATTGTTCAGCATCATCAATCACCTTCGCCGTATAGTTCGGTCAGTTTGAAGAGGAATTCTCCGGTTCTCCTGTTTTCCGGATTTTTGAAGAGTTTCTCGGGTGGTCCCTGCTCTACGATGACACCGCCTTCCATGAAGATGATCTCGTCGGACACGGTTCGGGCAAATCCCATCTCATGGGTAACGATCAGCATGGTCATCTTGTTCCTCGCAAGCTCCTTCATGACGCTGAGAACTTCCCCTATCAGTTCCGGGTCCAGAGCCGATGTCGGTTCGTCAAAGAGGATGATCTCCGGCTGCATGGCGAGTGCCCTTGCAATACCGACACGCTGTTTCTGACCGCCAGAAAGCTGAGCCGGATATTTGTCGGCATGTTCAATCAATCCGACCCTTTTAAGTTCTTCTATTGCGAGATCTCTGGCATCTGCCTTGCTCATCTTTTTTACTTTTACGGGTCCGATCATGACATTCTTCAACGCCGTCAGATGGTTGAAGAGTCCGAAATCCTGAAAGACAAACCCGATCTGCTGTCTGATGGTGTTCATGTTTTCAGCCTTTGTTACATCGATATCTTTCAGGAAGATTTCCCCGCTGTCCGGTAGGACAAGCTGATTGATACAGGTTAGAAGGGTGCTTTTTCCGGTTCCGCTCGGACCGATGATTACCTTTGTTTCACCTTTGTTCATGGTAAAACTCACGTCTTTCAGCACTTCATTGGTTCCAAAACTCTTTTTCAGATTTTTTATCGTTAAAATAGGCCTGTTTTCTGTCATTTTATCTTCTCCCTTATCTCAAATCCGGGTATGGACAATTTTCTTTCGAGCATTGCGAGGCTCTTGTTGAGGATGATACTGATGATAAAATAGATAGCGGCGATCATCAGAAAGATGAGAAGGGGTTCGTAAGACGTTGCGATGATGTATCGCCCCTCTCTCAGAAGTTCGGTAACGCCCAGTGCATAGGCAAAGGAAGAGTCTTTTAAAACGATGGTAAACTCATTTGCCCAGGGTGGGAGGGCAACACGGAATGCCTGTGGAAGGATGATGTTCTTGAAACCCTGCATCTTGCTCATGCCAAGCGAACGCGAGGCGCGCATCTGAGTTGGTGAAATGGACTGAATGGCGCCTCTGAACAACTGTGACTGATAGGCGGCACTTCTTAGTCCGAGTCCGATCACACAGGCCCAGAAGGGTGCCATCTGTATACCGAGATTTGGTAGTCCATAATAGATGAGGAACAGGATGACAATTCCGGGTATGCTTCTGAAGATCTTTTCATAAATCCCGATCAATATTTTTACCCATTTGGGACCATACACCTGTCCGAAAGAAAATGGAATCGAAAGCACAAGACCGATACCAAGTGTCATGAAAGTCAATTGCAATGTAACCAATGTTCCTCTCAGGAGCAAGGGTAAAGAGTTAAAAAATAATTGTAATTTATCTATGATACTCCCCGCCTTTCATCAATTGGTTTAAGAATAAAAAACCACGCTTTACGCGTGGCCTTTTATGATCTGTATCAGAAGTATTTTGCAATCAATTCATCAATTTTCCCATTTTCTTCGAGCTTTTTCATGCCTTCATTGAGCATATCGAGCAATGCTTTGTTGCCTTTTTTAACGGCAAGTCCGTATTTTTCATCTGATTTGATAATCCCAACGGTCTTCACCGGGCGAACCTTTGCAAATCTGTCTGCAACCGGTGAATCGAGGATAACGGCATCGAGGTTTTCATTTTCAAGGTCTGTCATTGCAAGGACAAAGGTATCATATCTCCTGTAATTTCCGGTAAGGATTCCGGTTTTCTCCAGTGCCTCCTCGACCCAGAGATCTCCAGTTGTTCCCGTCTGTACACCGATGTTGTGCTTTCCGAAGAGAACGGTGAGATCAAAATCCGAGTCAGCCTTCACCGAAATACTCTGATCGGCGGTCCAGTAGGCATCTGAAAAATCAACGACTTTTGCCCTTTGTTCTGTGATGGTCATTCCTGCAGCGATAACATCGAGGTTTCCTGAAACAAGTCCTGCGATGAGTGAATCAAAACTCATGTCGATGATCTCGATCTCAAATCCCATTTCCTTGGCGATTTCTCTCATGAGATCCATGTCAAATCCGACAAATTCACCATTTTCAACGAATTCAAATGGTGGGAATCCGGCACTTGTACCAACTCTGTAAACTTTTGCAAATCCGAAAGAACAGACGATCATAACAATTAATACAAAAAACAAAGCTTTTTTCATAAAATCTCCTCCAATATATTTATGATAGCAAAAGCAAAGCCGTGAAAAGCCTTCTGAATTTGATTTTTTGTAATTAAACTGACGATTCCCCGTATCATCTGTTATAAATTAAGAGCGTTTGTGATAGAAACAACAGAAATTATAACATATGTCATTGCCTGTTTCAATCCTCAAAAAGGTTTTGTGAGTTTACATATTTTATATCTAAATTTGAGAGGACTACCGAACACACTTGTTTAATTTGATGTCTCGGCGTGTTAAATGTTATAATAATACGGGATTATCATACACTTTTACTCATCGGGTGATACTGATTGGATAATAAAGACGATCAAAGCTTAAAAAAAGAAGATGTTCCTTGTTTTGTCGAAGTCTTTTATAAAATACCTGTTCCTGTTTTTATTACTTCCTGTGATACGGGGGAATTTCTATGGGTAAATAGAAGATTTGAAGAAAAGACCGGTTATTTAAAACCCGACATCGAATCAACAAGTCTTGACTCTACGCTTCTTTTTCCGAAAGAGACGGAACAAAAGAAACTGTTCCATTTGATTAAATCCGAAACCTCATTTTCAGATTACCGAGTTTCATTGAAGACAAAATCGGCTGAAACAATTTCTGCGACCGTTTCAGGCGAATGTGTTGACTTGTATGATCAAAAAGTCATGTTTTGTCTTTTAAACGATGTCTCAAAACAAATAAAAACTCTTGAAAACCTGAAGCATCATCTCGCAATAGAACAGATTATCATGAAAATGGCTTCAGAATATATCAATCTACCCCTTAAGCAGGCAAATGAAAAGATCAACGAGGCGCTTAAGGAATTAACCATCTTTTTTAAAGCCGATAGAGCCTATATCTTCCGGTATCATTTTGAAAAAGGTACGGTTACGAATATTTTTGAATGGTGTGCACCAGGGATTGAACCGGTTATTGACAAATTTCAGAACGTTTCAATAGAAGAGATGATGGACTGGGTAGAATTTCATAAAAAAGGACAGCTGATAAAGATCGAAGACGTCTCTATGTTGAAAAATGATCGGTTAAAAAGCATCCTGCAATCGTTAAAGATAAAGAGCATTATTGCCATACCGATTATGAATGGTCAGGATTGTCTCGGCTTTATGGGAATAGAATCAATCAGGGATTATTACAGGTATACCGGTAAAGAGGAGAGACTGTTAAGCTTATTTGCAGCTATCCTGGCAAATGTTGATACCCGAAGGGAATTATACCTTGCAGAAAAAAGGGCAAGAGAATCTAACCGTGTGAAAAATGAATTCCTTTCGAATCTCAGTCATGAGATCAGAACGCCTATTACGGGGATTATTGCGTCCCTTGAAACTTTGCTTGCGGTCCTTGAGAATGAAGAGTATCTGTATCTGATCAACATGGCTCATAAATCGGCCATTCAGCTTGAAACCGTCTTTGATGACTTGTATGATATCATAAGGCTCAACAAAGAGGATTATGAGGAATCTGAAGAGAAGGTCATTGTTGCGGATATTGTTGGGAAAACCTATGACCTCTTTAAAATATGTGCTGAAGAAAAGGGATTGAATTTTAATATAGAATCATTCAATGTCCCGGATTTTTTCGGCAACGGGTCACGCATCAAGCAAATGATAGACAAACTTCTCGATAATGCAATCAAATTTACTTTTTCGGGAGAGGTAAAAGTGATATTGAGCTATAAGGAACTTACTTGGCAAAGCGGCTTACTTGAGATAGAAGTTACTGATACCGGAATAGGGATGGATAAAAAGACTCAGAAAAGGATATTTGAGATGTTCTATCAGAAAGACTTGAGTTTGACAAAAGAATTTCAGGGGTTGGGACTCGGATTGCCCAAAGTCAGTGCCATTGTAAAAAATCTGAATGGAAATATCTCGATAAAAAGTTTTCCGAATGTCGGCTCCACTTTTACCTGTTTAATACCCGTCAAGCCTGTCGTCACTATTCATCCCGGGTTTAAAAGAAAGGAACAATAAACTGCTTTCTTAATATCCTTTGTGGGGGACTTCTTAAGAACGCTTCTGTGGGATTTTTTATTCTTAAGAACGTATCTGTGGGATTTTTTGTTCTTAAGAACGTATCTGTGGGATTTTTTGTTCTTATGAATCTCTGTGTGGGAGGCAGTTCTGGTAGTCACTTCTTGTGATAGGTGTGATTGAAGAATCTCTCAGGTGTTAAAATATACCATATACCGATAAAGGGGTGTTTTTATGAAGTTTTTGATATTGGGTGGGAAAAAGTTTATTGGTTATCATATAGCTCTTGAGGCTGAAAGAAGGGGACATGATATTACTTTTTTCAACCGCGGCAAGACCTATCCGGAGCTTTTACCTCAATTTGAAGTGATAACAGGGGATCGAAATACGAATATAGAGCGGTTAACGGATATGACGTTTGACGTGGTGATAGACACCTGTGCCTATTTTCCCGATCAGGTGAAATCCACCTGCGAGGTGTTGGGGAAAAATATCTCCAGATATATTCTCGTTTCTACCGTTTCCGTTTATGATATTTCTGAAACGGACATCGATGAGACGACACCGGTTGACGGATATGATTTTGAATCGGTTGAGGTAAACAATGAAAATTACGGAAAACTTAAGGCGGCAGCTGAAAAAGAGTTGCTGGATCAGCTTGGAGAGGAAAAGAGTCTGATTATCCGACCGGGGTTCATAGTCGGTGAAAGGGATCATACGGACAGATTTACCTTCTGGCCCGTTATGATGTATGAGATGAACCGGATGTTTGTCCCTGAAACAGGAGATCTGACTATTCAGTTTATAGATGTAAAAGATCTTGCCGCTTTTATCGTCATGGCGGCGGAAAGACAATTTTCCGGGAGATATATCTTGACGGGTCCTGAAGAACCGTATCTCTTCAACCACTTTATAAAAGACTGCCGGAGAGTTGTCAATCCCGAGTGTGAATTGATTTTTGTTTCCGATAACTGGTTGAAAACACATGAAATTGATAAAGCCGCTGCCTTCCCGCTCTGTTACGATATGGAGGGGATGGAGGGAATACATCGGGTTAACGTCTCAAAGGCGATGAAGGACGGATTGCGTTTCAGGACTGTCGATGAAACACTGAAAGATGCCTTGCGCTGGTTTTATACCTATAAGAAATCTGGAAATGAGATGGCGGCTGGTATGAAACCTGATGAGATGAAGCGTAAAGGATAAGATGTGATTTCGGGTATTATAAATAAACAGGACTCCCCTCGGGATTGAAAGGGGAGTTTTTTCTTGATTCTGATATAAAAGCTGCTTTTTCAATTCAAAATGAAAAATATGCTAAAATAGTGGTGTTGTTTCTATTTAAAATTGTACTGTGAATAATCAAATTCATGACATGGAGGATAAAAATATGAAGATTAATCTGTTGATAATCATTTTGTCCGAGGTGGAAAGATGAATGAGTCACTGGAAGTCAAATCATTAAAATTCGATTTAAATGAAACGTTCTATGAATTGATAAAGAGCAGGGATAATCTCCAGATTATCAATATCAACCGCAGCTATGAAACGAGCCTGTATTTTTTCGATACGGCTGAAAGATCATGTGAACACTTCCTGCTCTGTGTTGTCATGGATGGAGAAATAGAATTATTTTACAAAGACAGGAATGAACACTTGAAGAGAAATGCCTATTTTTACTATGAAAAACTGGAAGATCTGATAAGGATAGAAATCCATAAATATGTAAATCTACTGGTCATCACCTCCATGCGTTTTTTTGATGATATCAATGACGGGTTCAGGGTCTTTTTTAAGATGATAGAGTCTATAGGTGAAAAAGATCATTATACGAAAGGCCATTGTGAAAGAGTCAAGATACTGGCGAAAAAGATAGGTGTGAAATTAAACTTTTCAAATCACAGACTGTTTCATCTGACTTATGGGGCACAGTTTCACGATATTGGAAAGATCAAGGTTTCCGATGCCGTACTGAAGAAACAGGGAAAACTAAATGAGATGGAATTTGAAGAGATGAAAAGACATGTGAAATACTCTGCCGAATTGTTCAGAGATCATTTTACTTTTCTGAATAACGCATTTGATCCGGTATTTATTCAAGATATCATCTCTCAGCATCATGAGCGGCTAAATGGAAGCGGATATCCTGAAGGCTTGACCGCTGAAGCCATTTTACCTGAAGCAAAGATCTTAGCCGTATGTGACTCGTTTGATGCGATGGTGACAAACAGGCCGTATAAAAAATCAAAATCCCGGGAAACGGCTGTTGCGGAATTAAGGGAATTATCGGGTAAATTGTACGATCCGGTTGTTGTAGACGCACTTGAATCGATATTGGAAGAAAATTATGAGAAGATTTACGGTGATCATTTACCGCTTTAAAGTTTGAAGAGACGATCAGAATGATATCGGAGAAAGAGAAATTGTATATGGGGGAATTTGGATATGAGAAGAAGAATTGGTCTGCTGACGAGCGGTGGAGACTGTCCCGGACTTAATGCAACGATAAGGGGGCTCGTAAAGGCCTCGTCCAATCTTATGGATTGTGAATTTATAGGGAGTTTGAACGGGTTTGAAGGGATGATAACGGGAAATATGAAAAAGATGATGTCCGCTCATTTTTCGGGTATCCTGATGAAAGGTGGCACCATCCTCGGAACCCATCGAACACCACATAAGAGTATGCGTAAAATAGGCCCGGATGGGATCGATAAAGTCAAGGCCATGGTGGATAATTATCACAAGTTTGAGTTGGATTGCCTGGTTTGTATTGGCGGGAATGGGACACACAAGAATGCCAACATGCTGAGAGAGGAAGGGTTGAATGTGGTGGGGCTTCCAAAGACGATCGACAACGATATCTGGGGAACGGATGTTACCTTTGGATATCAGTCGGCTGTAAATATTGCAACGGATGTCATCGACAGGATTCATACCACAGCCGATTCACATGACAGGGTCATGCTCGTGGAACTCATGGGGAACAAGACCGGCTGGCTTGCCCTCAATGCCGGGATTGCCGGAGGGGCGGATATCATTCTGATCCCTGAAATCCCCTTCAACGATGAGGCCATCATCAAAGCCTTACACAAGAGGCATGATGTCGGAAAGAGTTTTTCGATCATCGCAGTGGCAGAAGGTGCAAAGAGCCAGACAGAATACGATATGACGAAGAAAGACTTCATGAAACAGAGAAAAAAATCAGGGTATAGGTATATTTCCGAACAGATTGCCGATAGGATAGATGAAAAAACGGGCTATGAAACCCGAGTGGTCATTCCAGGGCATATCCTGAGGGGCGGATCTCCCTGCGCCTTTGACCGGACGCTTGCGACAAGGGTAGGGGCTTTTGGGGCAAAACTGATAGCGGAAGAGAAATACGGGTATGCCGTTTCCCTGAAAAATGATAACTGCGTTGCGACACCGCTTGAAGAAGTTGCCGGTCTGCTGAAATATGTTCCGGCAGATCATACCCTGATCGAAACGGCAAGGCTGATAGGCATCAGTTTTGGTGAAAAATAAATTCGATTTATAGAAACAGGCCTTGTTAAATGCCATCGTTGCTAACGATTCGATCGTACGGGGCGAAAAAGCTTTTGAAATACTCGACTATTTGAAATTTATTGAAAAACACCTTTCCTTTCTGACATATGCTGTTGCCATTCGCGTCCTGACGATGGGCTTTGATGGAAGATTTCTCTTGGAACAGGATTGCTGAAGAGTGGAAGGCTTATGTAAAAGTTTGAGATTATACTGACCGTTTATCCGCCGAAATCTGACTGAGAAATTTGGACAATGTGGTATTTAGGATAGATGACACCCTCCATCTGATGATTACCTGTTTTCATTTTGATATCCCTTGTTTGTTGCAAAGGAACTCAGATACCCTTCTGCGTGTTTTTCAGATTGCCATTGATAGAGGCCTTGAAAAGTACCTGTTTCAGGATCAAAGGTCCATAATTTCTCCTGAAATCCTAGAAGTCCTGTAAATACTGGTATCTGGAGAAAAGATACGATACGATTTCTCTTTAAGGAGTTATGTTTGAAAGAGAAACGGAGAACCAAAACAGTAGGCTTGTTTTTCAGTTTTCTCATCTTTCACATGAATGTGCTTGAAAATCAGAAAATTATGTCCATCTATAGATATTGTCCTGTTTTTTGATTCAGGATGGTTTTTGATCTTTCCACAAAGAAACAGATAGAGAAATTTGAAAATGGACAAGATGGGATGAAGATCATGGTTTCATCTCCGGTAGATAACATTTGTCGGCGGGATGTTCCGTTCCGACAACTCTCCGGTTGATTATTATCATCTGATCTATTTTTTCTATGGGACTTCTGATCGCATCGAAAGGACATGCAATAGTGCAATGATAACAGTGCAGGCATCTGACCGGATCGATCTGGGCGAAATCGGCGAGATGAATGGCACCTGAAGGACATTCGCTCACACATTTCCCGCACTTTCTGCATTCATTTGCCTCTATTGTGATGGGAAGTTCACGCATCTTCCCAACGATGTGGACGATCGGATAAAGCCAATGGACTCTTTTTTTCTCCGGGGAAAAGAGTTTTCGTACTTGTTTTTCAGGAATTTCGGCGAAATGATTTCGTTTTAGTTTATCGTAGAAAGTTTCGGATAAACGGGTGATTCTCTCGGTGTCAAACCTTTCTTTTAGATGATGAAAATGCGGTGCCTGGACTTTGATCCCGCCTATTATCCCTATCTTTGCCTTTTCAAGTGCTTTTGTACTGTTGAGAAAAGTTTTCCCGGAGGTTATCCCGGAATAAGTCAGATAAATAAATGCCCTGAGTCTACGATCATATGCCTGTTCTGTCAGCGCCTTCAGAAACTTCTGCATAGGAATCAACGTGTCCATATGATAGACGGGACTTCCGAGTCCTATGAGATCAAATTCATGAAGTCTGTCGATGATGGCCTTTGGATCTTCCCGATACGGTGATCTGCCGAGATCAAAGGCTTCAACTGATTGATTGTCATTAAGGAAGATTTGCTTTAGAATCTCTGTTAGTCGGCGTGTTGTACCGTTAGGAGAAACATAGATTAATGCCGTTTTCAAGATAGATCACCTCTTAACTGTTCGGATCAGGCCTTTAAGGACCATCTTTTTTAAGTCATCCGTTACCTCTTCAAAAATCACCTTGTTGTCGAGATAACATTCCGGATCAAAGAGACTGTTTGTTAGTCTTATCAGAAGATAGGCCACGATCCGGGGATGAAATTCCCCCTTGATCTCCCCTTCTGTGTCCTTTTATCCCTGTGATCCCTCCAGAAGAAGTAAACCGTATACCTATATTTAGTATACTTAGATCATACACCTTTTTCTCATTCGCATGTCTTTCTAAATATGGCGGAAATTGCAATAGATATGTCGCTTATTATCATTTTCTTCTCATCCTTTAAAGCATATACTGACGATGAAAATGATAAACAGGAGGTTTTGAATATGAATGAACGAGTTGCTCTGGTAACGGGTGCAAGTAGTGGAATAGGATTTGACACGGCGATGGGGTTAAAGGAAAAGGGGTTTGTGGTTTATGGTGCTGCAAGAAGAATGGAAAGAATGAGGGACCTTGAAAAAAGGGGAATTCATATCCTCTCCCTCGATGTCACCGATGATGAATCTATGCAGGAATGCGTCAATTCTATCGTTAAAAAGGAAGGCCGTATCGATATCCTGGTGAATAGTGCCGGATACGGTTCATATGGTGCAATAGAGGATGTTCCGATAGAGGAGGCCAGAAGACAGATAGAAGTCAACGTTCTTGGTCTTGGCCGAATGACGCAACTCGTTCTTCCGGTCATGAGAAAGAATCGCTCAGGCAGGATCATCAATATTACTTCTATGGGGGGGAAAGTCCATTCACCCTTTGGAGGCTGGTATCATGCGACAAAATTCGCCGTCGAGGGGCTCAGTGATTGCCTGAGAATGGAAGTCGGAGAATTTGGGATAGAGGTTGTGTTGATAGAACCGGGTGTTATCCAGACTGACTGGGGAATTATCGCCGGGGGAAATCTTAAAAAGACGTCGGGAAAAGGGAGTTACAGAAAAAGAGCCGTTAAGGTGGCCGATGGGATGATTGACATGTATTCTACCGGAAAGGGATTGAGTCCGTCAAGCCTTGTTTCAGACACGATTGTAAAGGCGGCGACGGTTAGAAAACCAAAGACGAGGTATCTACTCGGTGCAAATGCCGTACCGTTATTCCTGATGAAGCGGTTATTATCCGACAGGACTTATGATAGAATCGTATTGAACATCATGTCCAGAGGTAAGTAAAGGTCAAGCGGTTATTCAGAAGGAGGTGTTTTTTTGCCGGTCTCTTACTTTATTAATCAGAAATACAAGGCATATCTCGATAATCTTGGCGTTAATGGAGAAAGAGTATTCAGAAAAGCCGGAATTCCCCTTAAGATGGAAAAGAGAGGATTGTATGTCGGCAGGCAGCAGTATATTGATTTCATGAATGTCCTTGCCGAAGAATCGACTGATGAGATGATGCTGCTATACAGCAACGTTCGGGAACAATCCATGTTCATTCCCCCTATCTTCGCCGGTCTATGCGCAAACAACGGAAGAGAGTGTTTTGAAAGATTGTCAGCTTATAAGCGGCTGATAGGTCCCTTTGTCTTAAATGTGACGGTATTGGAAAAGGTGCTGCGTCTTGAATTTACCTTTGATGATGAGTTGAAGACGCCTCTTCCGAGATTTACCGGGATTACTGAAAGTCTATTCATCGTAAACATCATCAGAGCGGGAACCGGAAAACAGATTATCCCGTTAAAAGTCGAATCACCGTATGCTTATTCGAAGCGGATTGTTGAACATATAGGGGTTGAACCGGTGAAATCCGATAAAAACACGATTTCCTTCAAACTTGCCGATGTAGAAGAGCCGTATATAACAGAGAATAACATCATGTGGCATTATCTCGAACCGGAATTGAAGAAGAGAAAAGAGGAAATGGAAACAGACAACAGTTTTGCAGCAAAGGTCAGAACGATACTGTTTGAGCTCATTCCTTCGGGGAAGGGGAATATAGAAACCGTTGCTCGGGAAATGGCACTTTCGCCGAGGACCCTTCAACGAAAATTATCCGAAGATGGGACAACGTTTATCCAACAGTTGAATCATACCCGAGAACTGATGGCGAGGCATTATCTGCTGAACGATAATATCACTTCTGAAGAGGTTGCCTATCTGATCGGCTATTGTGATGTGTATGCCTTTATGAGGGCGTTTCGCCAGTGGACCGGCGTAACGATCGGACAGTACAGAGAAAAACATCGGATAGAGGTGGGAGAAATCTGTTGATAAAGATAAAAGAGAATATAAGGTTTATCAACAGAGGAACACGGCTCATTAACGGAGAAACATATGCGGGTGTTGCATCTCGTTATGTGAATTGTTTCACATTAATTTGCGTCTTAGGAGAGTCTGTTGATATGAAAAGAGACGAAGTCAAGAGATTTTACTTGACCGGTTCGAATGAGGAGGAAAAAAATGGCAACGAAAATTGTAATCAGCCCGGGTAAATACGTTCAGGGTCCTGGAGAATTGAAGAAACTGGAAGGATATTCGAAGGCATTTGGTAAGGTCGCGTTTGTTATCGCCGATGATTTCGTCATGAATATGACTAAGGAATTGGTGAAGGAAAGTTTTACCGGAACTGAGAGTCAGGTCTTTTTTGAGAAATTTAACGGCGAGTGTTCGAAGGTAGAAATAGCGAGACTCAGGCAAATCGCAGAAGAGAAAAAGGCCGAGGTCATCATAGGAATAGGTGGCGGGAAGACACTTGATACGGCGAAAGCGATGGGATTTTATATGAAGGTGCCCGTTGTGATTGTTCCAACGATAGCATCAACCGATGCACCATGCTCAGCCCTTTCCGTTCTCTATACGGAAGAAGGTATCTTTGACGAATATCTCATGCTTCCGACAAATCCTTCAGTTGTTCTCATGGACACCGAAATTATTGCGGCGGCTCCTGTCAGATTACTTGTTTCCGGTATGGGGGATGCTCTCGCTACCTATTTCGAAGCACGAGCCACTGCGAGATCCAATTCCTCTACGATGGCTGGGGCAAAACCGACAGAGGCGGCTCTTGCATTGGCAAGACTCTGCTACGACACGTTGATTGCCGAGGGGTTGAAGGCCAAACTTGCCGCTGAAAGCAAGGTCAGTAATTCTGCGGTTGAGTCTATTGTAGAGGCAAATACCTATCTGAGTGGGATAGGATTTGAGAGTGGCGGACTTGCAGCGGCTCATGCGATTCACAACGGTCTGACGGTCCTTGAGGAATGCCATCACCTGTACCATGGGGAAAAAGTGGCCTTTGGAACGATTGCCCAGTTGGCCCTTGAGAATGCCCCCATGGAGGAAATAGAGGAGGTTGTCTGTTTCTGTAAGAGTGTTGGCTTACCGACTACTCTGAAAGATCTCAACGCCGAAGACGTCACGGAGGAACAACTCCGAAAAGTGGCGGAGGCCGCTTCTGTGGAAGGCGAGACGATTCACAATATGCCGTTTGAAGTCACAGCGGATGCGGTTTATGCCGCATTACTCACGGCAGATAAACTTGGCACTATTTTATAAATTATACAGATGAACGAAGGGGATTGTCATTTAGTATGACAATCCCCTTCGTGTTTATAACCAAATAGTTCCGGTTGTTGAAATCAGGTTCCCGAAGAACTTATTCCGCTGCGTTGATGATGGTGATTCTTCCTTCCAGTTCAGGGGCGATGATTCCCATTTCTTCCACGTATTCTTTGAAGGCATCTCTCAGGAAATGTTTTGTTCTGAGGATTTCCTTGCAGGGGACCAGCATGGTGTACATATCCCCGCCACCTGTGAGAAAATCGTTGGCTGCGAGTTTGTATGTCTTTTCGAGATCTATCGGTTCTCCGTTGACGAGAACGGAAGTTACCCTGCTGCCTGCTTCTTTTGAAGCATCGAATGTGTAAGACATCCCAGCGACCTGAAGGAATCCACCAGCTGCCCCGGGATACCAGGAGACACCGTGTTCGAGCGTTTCCCAGATCGTTTTTCCCGTTGCTTCCACTACGACGACCGTGTTATCAAAAGGCAGTACGGTGTAGATATCCTTGATGGAAATATCTCCCGCCGCTATACTTGCCCTGACACCCCCGCCGTTCTGAACTGCCACGTCAGCTCCGGTAAGATCAATCAGACTGTCTGCGATACTGTTTGCCAAATTTGATTCTTTGAGTCGGACAGTTGACCTTTCACCATCAAGATCAACGGAAGTCTTACCGACAACTTCGTAGAGCTTTCCATCCATAGCGGAGATGTATTTATCAACAAGTATTTTTGCAAACGGATCTTCTGGAAGATTATCCGACATGAACACGTTGGTGAAATTGAAACCGATGAGTTCATCGTTCCAGAAATTCATGTTGAGTTGTCCCATCATTTCTGCATGTTTTCCGGTTGAAACCAGATAGCTGTTGCCGGTCTTCTTCGGGAATGCAACAATATCATTTCCGCCACCGAGGACAAAATCGAATCCTTCTACCTGACGCGCTATACTGCTGTTATCCCCATGACAGTGAACCAAACCGATGACGACATCGGCGATGTCCCTTACCTCACCGACATACTTTTCCGCCGCTTCAAAATGATCCATGAAGGTAATCCCTTCAACATTTTTCGGATGTGTATACCAGGCACTGCTGTCGTCCGTGAGTCCGATGATGGCAAATGTGATGCCGTCTATTTCTTCGAGAACATAAGGGATGAGAAATTCCGGATAGGCCTCGTTATGGAAGGTGTTGGCAGAAACGAATGGGAAATTTGCCAGTTTGGAATTCCTTTCCATCACGTCAAACGGAAAATCAAAATCGTGATTTCCTATAGCCATCGCATTGTATCCCATGAGATTCATGAGCTGCATAACCGGTTCGCCTTCAAAAAGATTGGCGACGTTTGTGTTATACGGAGCATCTCCTATATCCAGCATGAGCAGGTTATCCTGCCTTGCCCGCATATTCTTGACATATTCCACCATCTTTGCCATCCCGCCGATGGGATAATTTGCGCCACTTGGTTTATATGGGGCTATATGTCCGTGAATATCTGCGGTGGTGAGTGTGGTAACCGTTTTAAATCTTGAATCCCCGACGATACTGAAGAGAATTGCTGCCGCCTGTTCCCTTGTGAGGGTAGCTGTGCTATCGATCAGTTCCACCGGATAGGCGGTTAATTTTTCCTTTAAAGCTTCTGTGGTTGTTTCCTTCTCGTAACCGAAGATGATCTTCCCTATGATTTCGGAGAAGGCTTCCCCGCTGATGCCCGCTTCCGGTGAGAAGCTTTCGGTCTGTGGTAAAACCCTTGAAGAAGCGAGTCCTTCGATGTAGACTTCATTTTTATTCCCCTTTGTATCGTTGAAGGTGGGAACGGTAAAGCTCTCATCGATAACACCAAGGCCATTTGAGTATTCATATTTCTTTTCAACGGGTTCTTCAATGTACATCGGTGAGATTTCGGCGAGATCAAAGGCCTTGACGAGCCATTTGGCCGCATCTCCTTTTTCAAGCTGAGCCTCCGGATAAAAATCGTAATCATTTTCGAGTATCCCTTTTTCAAATAGTCCTTCAATGGCATATTTGTACGCAGAATCACTGATATCGTTAAATTTACAGTCTACACCGAATATAGATGCCGTAAAAAGTATGGATATCAGTACAAATAAAAAAACAAAAGATCTTTTCATACTATCCCTCCTCAAAATTGTCAGTAACATGATTATACAGCAAAAATATTGATTAACTTTAAATTTTATTAGAATAAGATTACCTTTTAAAAAGCCGGAAAGGATAACACAATAGAGATTATAAAGATGGTAAAACATTAAATATAAGAGATGAATTGTGAAGGATTGAGAAGAGATCTATTTGAGATTATGTTGAGAACATGGATTAACTATTTCTGAAAAACAGAATACAAACGATAAAAATACGTGTTGAACCCTTCTTGCTTAATTAAGCTGCTTGTTTTAAATAGTATTTTTATCTTTTTGTGTTGTTTTATGTTTTTGGTTTTTTCGAGGGAATTGTGAAAATGTTAAAAAAACAATAAAATTGATGTATGAAACAGGATACAGAATATATATATTCATAGAACACACATATAAGTTTAACGAAAAGTGATAACATCTGTACGGTAAATTTTAATTACGTGGGAGAAGTGATAGAGTTATGAAGATCAGAAGTGTTAAGACGAAAATCGTCTTATGGTTTGCCTCAATTTCCGTTTTGGGGTTGCTTTTTTTAACGTTATTCGTCTACCTTGGGATAAACGATACGGTAAAGACGATGGTTGATGCCTATTCCAGTGAAATTCTGGAGGGGCGTGCCGGACAGATAGGTGAGTGGGTCTCCAAGAACCTCCTCGAGGTTCAGTTGATGGCGGATACCAGCAAGATACAGTCCCTCAAGTTTGATCTGATCTCCGAAGCCCTCGAAAAAAAGAGGGAAAGTATTGGAGAAATATTTGAGACGCTTTTTGTCGCCGATAAAAACGGGCATTATGAGACGGCGGACGGAGAGGTTTACGATATTTCGCAAAGGGATTATTTCAGGGAGATCATGTCGGGAGCCGATTATGTGATCTCGAATCCCGTCGTTTCGACTTTTTCGAATAAACCTATCGTGGTTTTGGCGGTAGCGATTAAGGATAATGAGGGAACGGCAAAGGGTGTTATGTGCGGGACCATCGTACTTGACACCCTTTCGGAGATTATTACAGCCGTTAATCTTGGTGAAGGCAGTTATAGTTTTCTCGTCGATGGAACCGGTCTGATCATTGCCCATCCGGATAAGAAGCTTATGATGAACACCACGATGTTCGATTGGGAGAAAGCCGGTTACGAGGGAACGGCAAAGATCGGTAACAACATGATCGCCGGAAAGAGCGGTATCGAGCTTGGTAAAATGCCTGATGGTGAGAAGGAACTGATCATCTACACGCCGATTCCTAATACGCCAAACTGGTCGATTGGTATCGTGATCTCTTTTGATTCCATGTACGAGGCCTCGACCAAAATGCTCATGTTCATCCTCTCTATCGTACTTGCGATTATTGTTGTGATCGTCATCTTGTCCCTGATGATAGGACGAAATATATCAAAACCAGTTGAAAAGCTATCGAGAGAAGTAGAACAGTTTGGTGAGGGAGACCTGACCGTGGTATTCGATGTCAAGTCTCACGACGAAATCGGCCGGATGGCTGTCTCGCTTAACAAAATGGCGAAGAAGATGCATGATGCCATGTTCCTGATACACAATTCGACTGATAATGTAAACACTTCTGCTCAGGAACTTTCCAACATGGCTCAACAGGAAAATTCTGTTGCCGAACAGTTATTTGCACGAGCCGAGACCGTTGATGCCAACGTTCAGAATACTTCCGCTTCTATTGAGGAAGTATCGTCGGGGATACAGGAAGTGGCCGCCAGTGCTCAGGATGTCTCTATCAATTCGGGTGATCTCGCTAACGAGATCAGTCAGACTGAAAAGGCCGTTAAAAATGGTCAATCGGTTCTTGATACACAGGAAATAAAGATGGATACCGTTGGTAAACAGAATGCCCTGGCCACACAGCTTGTGACCGAGGTTGCCGAAAAGGCCAAAAATGTTCAGCAAATAGTGAATACCATAGCCTCTATTGCCGAACAAACCAATCTTCTGGCGCTAAATGCCGCAATAGAAGCCGCAAGGGCAGGAGAAGCGGGAAAGGGTTTCTCCGTAGTTGCCGATGAAATCCGAAAACTGGCAGAAGATAGCAAGATTGCCTCTCAAAATATTGCCACCATTCTCAACGAGATTAACGAAAAATCGGATAATGCCAATGAAGCTGTCAAAAAGACCGATTTACTCTTCGAAGAAGTTCACAAGGGATCCTCTCTGCTTGTAGAGGATTTCAACAAGATCACACGTTCCATGGGGTCTGTCAGCTCAAAGGTAGAACTGTTGATGGGAGCCGCTCAGGAACAGAGTGCTTCGTCCGAAGAAATGGCATCCGCCATGGACACCTCGGCCAAATCAATGATAGAGGTATCCGAACAAATGCGGGATATCTCCTTGAATATTAAAACGACTCTTGAATCATCTGAAAAGATGAATCTGACAGCGGGTGAACTCAGTACGCTGGCCGGACAATTGGAACAACTGATAGAACAATTCAAGTTGTAATTATAGTTTTTATATAAGCGACAGGGTAATGGCACTGCATCGACAAGGAAAATAATGGCCATTCGAGCAGGTGCTTTTGCCTTGTTGGTCTCTCTGAAATATTGTTTGGTATCAGGAAAAAAAATTAAATAGAAGAATTCTGATTTAAGTGTTGAGGGGCTAAGTGAAATAAGTAGAAAAGTAAAGTTGAAATAATCAACCCGTCTAATCAGCTTGTTACTGTTAGGAATCCCGGAAGAAAAAAGCACAGGATAAAGATGATATCCTGTGCTTTTTAATAAGTTTAAGGGTTAAAAAAGATCGTTGAACCAGTTATCGGTTATGTCTATTACCTTTTCAGACATCGTCAGATCTCCTGAAAGGACCTGGTAAATATGATCCCCTTCAGGGATAATAACCACTCTCGTATCGTAACTTCCGGTGAAGTGTGCGAATTCTCTTGCCGCATCAGCCTGTTCTGTATCGGCTTCTCCGGCTATGATGAGAAGAGGGTTTTTGTATTTTGTAATTTCAAAGAGTGCGTTGACTGAATATCGGCTTTCAAAATACTCTTTTGTGAGATTAATGGTTCTGAATCCGAGATCGGCTACAACATAGTCATTTTCAAGTGTCTGAGGATAGTATTCGTTGTATAACTCCATTTCACAATTTGCCAGATTTCCAGGGGTTGACCAGAGTCCAAGAGCCTTTACTCTGTCATCGTTGGCAGCAACGTAAGCACCTACATAGCCGCCAAGTGAAAAGCCGAGTAATCCGACCTGATCGGCATCTATACTATCGTTGTTGATAAACCAATCCAGGACGATTTGTGTATCTCTGATCTGAAGATTTACATCCGTCTTTTCAAAACCAAGCGTGTGGTCTCCCGATCCTGGGAAATCAAATCTGACCGATGCGATTCCATTTTCAGCTAACTTGGCAGCGAGTCTTTTGTAAAAATCGCCTACTTCATCTTTCGCGCTTCCAAAACCATGGATTAAAACGACTCCGGGTACCGCTGTGTTTCCATCCGGTAAAGCCAGTATAGCCGGAATGTCATAGTCATAACCCGGGATGTTCAATGCTTCTTCGCTCATTGAAAACACCGACAATGACAAAACACTGATTAGGAATAAAGCACAGCATAAATTTTTGATCTTCATATTACCACTCCTAATTGTTAAGATGAGTTATTATAACATAATGACATTTAGTGATAGTACGAAAATCTCATTGGGTCAATCCCCTGTTTGTTTAAAGTCTGATCACCTAAACCATCCTTTTTTAGTCTTAACAGGATGAAGAACTTATCCCTTAACCCCAGAGCGGACAAGGCTTTTTACGAATAAATTCTGAAGTGACAGAAAGACAATGATCGTCGGAAGAACGGCGATCAAAGTACCTGCCATGATAACACCCCAGTTATTGGAGCCGTCTCCTGCGATTAGCATTTTTACCCCCACCTGAACGGTTTTCATCTTATCATCCATAGAAACTATCATTGGCCAGAGATACATGTTCCAGGCATAGACGAAATTGATGATGACCGCTCCTGCGATCATCGGTTTTGAGAGTGGAAGAAGGATTTTGACAAAATACTTCATGGGTCCCGCCCCGTCAATTTTTGCTGCGTCTTCGAGTTCAGAGGGGAATGTAGAAAAATGCTGTCTGAAAAGGAAGGCATTGGTCGCACTTGCCATAAACGGAACGGATAAGGCCCAGTAGGTGTTGACCCAACCAAATTCTTTCATGATTTTAAAGAGCGGAACGATCATAATCGTTTCTGCCGGTAAAAAGAGTGTTGCGAAGAGAAAGGCAAATGAAAGATTTTTACCGAAGAATTTGAAATTGGCGAAGGCATAACCTGCCAGAATTCCCGTGAAGACCTTTCCAAGTGTGATGGCTACAGCGATAATGGAACTGTTCAAAAGCAGTCGACCAAATGGGATAGAATTGAAGGCGTCAATAAAGTTCTGAACATAAAAGCCGTTTGGCAGCAGTTTTGGTGGGTATGAAAAGACACTGTCCGGTGTCTGAAGACTTATCGTTAAAGCCAGTAAAAGTGGGGCAAATATGATGAGCGAGATGATGATCAGCGCAATTTCAGTGAGAATCGTATCAATTTTTTTTGCCTTTTTTCTGTTCATATTCTTTCCCCTTTATCTATAATGGACTTTTCTTTCGCCGAAGATGAAATAGATGATGGTGATGATTGCCATCAGTACAAACATAAAAGAACTCTGTGCGGAAGCCAGTCCCGTTTTCTGGTACTTGAAGGCATCCATGTAGACTTTGTACATCATGGTATGGGTAGAGGTGGCTGGCCCCCCACTTGTCATGACATCTATAATGGCGAAAGAACTGAACATTGCCGAGATTATATTCATAATGACGAGATAAAACGTGATGGGAGAAACCAGCGGGAACTTTATCCGCCAGACCTTGGTCATGGCAGAGGCGCCATCTATGGTTGCCGATTCCAATACATCATTTGAAATACTTTGAAGCCCTGCGAGATAAAAGATGATATCAAAAGGCATCATTTTCCATACAGTGGCAAACAGCAGGGAAATTGTTGCAAAGGGCTGTGTTGTCAGCCATTTCACCTGAATACCGAAGACACTGGTGAAGAAATAATTGACCTGTCCTGCAACCGGATCAAGCAGGAAAGACCATAAAGTACCGGCGATGGCTGGAGAAATCGCATAAGGAATGAAGATCATGGCTCGGTAAAGATAAGTTCCCGGAACATTTTTATTTAGCAGAAGAGCCAGTAGAAATGAAAAGAGGATGGTGAGTGTAACCGTTATCCCCACATAGAATAAGGTGAATAATGCGATGTTAATATATTCGGGATTCTTAAAGATTTTTTCGAAATTATCGAGTCCGACAAACATTGTCTTCGTTCCAAATTTGTTTTCACGAAAAAAACTCATTTTAAATGAGCTGATGGCAGGAATGTAGATAAAGAGAATGATGACCAGAAAAGTAGGGACCAGTAAGAGATAGGGTATGATTTTTTTCAAGGAAGACACCTCCGAAAATAAAGGACGGCTGAAAGCCGCCCCATATGTGCATCTACTGTGAATTAAAACTGATTGTATTCTTCGAGAAGCTCGTTTAACTGCCGGTCTGTTACTTCAAGCACTTCTTCCGGGGTGTATTCTCCTGCGATCATCTTTTCTACATTCCCTTCAAAGGTATTTCTGAGTTCCGGAAAGACCCCCATGATGGCTCCATTCGTGTTGTAATCCTGTTTGGAGAAGAGAAGCTGCATTAACGCAACGATGTGATCAGGATTTTCTCCGTAATAACCTGAATTGAGAAGGTCTGTAACGGCATCCTTTCTTACCGGGAAGTAACCTGTACCTTTGTGCCATTTGATCTGCTGTTCGGACTGTGCCATGAACTTGACGAATTCCCACGTGGCGTTGAGTTCATCTTCCGGATTCCCATCGATCATCCAGAGGCTTCCGCCACCGATGACAACGCCGCCTTTTGCGGAATCCTTTGGTGTTGGAAGGAAAGCCGCCCCTACTTCAAAACCGTTTTCTCTGCCATCGTTATTGAGTGCTGTCACATCAGATGTCGAAGTGATGAGCATACCGACTTTCTGTGAAACGAATAGTTTTCTTGCCGCCGACCAGTCTTCTTTCTTTGTATTGATCATATAATCGTTATCTGAAAGTGTCTTCCAGAGTTTGAGAAATTTAAGCCCTGCTTCGTTGTTTAAGGCTGATTTTGTAGCCGTGGCGGTTCTCCCGTTATCATTGTTTACGAGTGGGGCATCCTGAAGAGCGAGGTACTGTTCAAAGAACCAGCAATGGAGTGGCCAGGTGATACCGGATGTGATGATGTTTCCGTTATCATCTTTTGTTGTAAGCGCTTTAGCCGCTGCAATCAGTTCTTCATAAGTTGTCGGTGGATTCTCAGGATCAAGCCCGGCTGCTGCGAACATGTCCTTGTTGTAGAAAAGGATCGCGTTTGAGGAATTGAATGGCATAGAATAAAGTTTCCCATCTACGACATAGTAGTTGAGGACCTGTGGCATGAAGGCCGCGAGATCAAACGTTGGATCCTGATCTATCATTGTCTGCATAGGTACTGCGATTTCCCCGTCAATCATCGATCTTGTACCAATTTCATATACTTGAACAACGTTAGGTGGGGTCCCCGCCTTTATAGCGGCAATCAGTTTGTTAAGTGTATCAACATAGCTTCCCGTGTATTGTACTTCTACTTCAATATCCGGATTCTGAGCCATGAAGTCTTCAGCCATGGAAGCTATCAACTGTATTCTTTCTGCGCTCATCGCGTGCCAGAACTGAATTTTAGTCTTTGACAGACCGAGTGTTACAAACATCAGTGTTACAAGAATGACGACTAATACCTTTTTCATTTTTATCCCTCCATTATTTATTTCTCAAATTGAGACAGAACCGTTTGAATCTTAAGGGAAGAATATTTATGAGATATAAAAAAATATTTTCTTAGCTGCTTTAAACTTAAACTTAGTTTTCGGAATAGATGAGTCTAACTTCCTGTGTATCTGGTTTTGGTCTGTGCTATAATTATTAAATGCCTGAAACAGGATTGATGAGTCTTTTTCGGTTTTAAGGATCAATAAACGCTGCTATTTTGTTGAGATGAGTATTTTAAATATATTTTTATTAAATCCTGTTAAATGTATTTTTTCTGCTATAATCAATAGAATAAGAAAATCAAATCAGAGGTCTTTAATATGAAAAAAAAGATGTTTCGCGTTTGTTTTTTGTTTCTCTTTGTTCTGATGCTTTTTATTTCGTGCCAGGTACCTCTTCCATCTTCTATAACTCCTCAGCTCAAGAATATTTTTCCGCATGATCTGGAAAACAACGTGCCACTTAACGAGCCGATAACCTTTGAAATAGAGAGCTTTGGACAGCCAATTTTAAGTGTATATCTGTATCTTTCTGAGAGTTCCTCTTTTTTAGAGTCTATTCCGCATAAGATTAATTCATACGAGTATATTCCTCAGGAGGGCTGGGATTCAGATAAAACCTATTACTGGAAAGTGAAGATAGTCGATGATAATGGCGAGACGTTGACGAAGGCCTATCATTTTACCACCACTATTACCGCTCAATATGAAATTGTGCTGCTTTCGCCAGAAGATGACAGTACATCGGTGAGTACCGGTTCCGATTTACAGTGGGAATTTACCGAGATTGCCAGGATGCTTTCACCGGAATATCTGGTCTATGTTTCCGAAGATGAACGGGATCTCCCGGATGTGACACCCGTTGCAACCAATGGGAAGACTTATCTTCCCCTGACCGGATGGAGCAATGATACGGACTATTACTGGATGATCAGGGCGGTCAGTGCAACCGATCAGATGATTTGCTATGCAACAAGTGTCATTAATCATTTTAAAACGGAAACGATCCAGCCCGGATATCCGGAGATAGACCTTCTGAGTCCGCTGAATGATCAAAGGCAAGTCTCCTGTACAACAGCGTTAACATGGAGGGGGACACCCTATACCCCTTCGGATCAGCTGCAATATAAACTGTATATTGCAAAATCCCTCGGTGAACTGGATCATGTGCAGCCGGTTTTCACCTCTGAAGAGGCGTATCTTCCTGCAACGGGATGGAAGAAGGGGCAGGAATATTTCTGGAAAGTTCAGGCCTGTGAGGGGGACAAGTGTTCTACGGCCGGTCCGCGTTCTTTTATAACCGCTGACAAGAGTTCAGGAGATCCTGAGATTCAGTTACTTTATCCTGATGACGGGCAGCAGAATGTCAAATTGAGGAATCCCTTAACCTATGTGGCCACCCCTTCCCAATCAAATCCTTCAACACTGAATTTCAAGATATTCCTTGCACAGTCACTGCAGGAACTTGACGATGCAACACCGGTCGTCACCAATAATGAGAGCTATCTGCCTTTGAGCGGATGGGATGCCGATGAGACCTATTTCTGGAAAGTAGAGGCCGTACAGGGGGACTATACGGATAATGACGGGCCGTGGACCTTTGAAACGGAGTCTGTTGATCCGGGAAAACCACAGATCACGCTGAGTCTTCCCGAGTACGGATCGGATAATATCAGCCCGCAGGCGTCAGTAACATGGGATGCAACACCGGTATACTCAGGGGATCGACTCCTTTATGAAGTCTATTATGCCTTATCCTTTGAAGCGTTGCAAACGGCGGATCCTGTTCTGACGGATAAAAAGGCCTTCCTACCTCAAGGCGGTTGGGGAAAAGGCAATCGGATCTTCTGGAAGGTCAAGGTTATAGAAGATCATCTGACCAATGAAAGTGCGATCTGGGATTTTAAAACAGTGGGAAAGGATCCTTCAGATCCGGCGATCATCCTATTAGCTCCGGAAGATGGACAGGAGAACGTTTCGGTCAGTGATTTTCTCTCCTGGTTGGGAACTCCGGGAACGATCGGCGATACGTTGTCCTACCGTTTATATATCGCTTATTCAAGGACCGAATTGGAATATGTTGATCCCATTATCACCGATGCGGAACAGTATCGACCGGTAAACGGATGGGAATACGATAAGCAATATTATTGGAAATGTGAGGTTCTTGAAGGGGACAGGACTTCAATCAGCGGGGTAAGACAATTTACAACCGAGGCAAAGCCATTCGATATCCCCTCTATTGAATTGCTTTCCCCGGAAAATCGTGCGATAAACGTCGAGCGGGACATCCCGCTTCATTGGAGTGGGACACCGGCTATACCTGGTGATTCCCTTTCATACAGGGTGTATTATGCAAACTCTCCCGACGAACTTGACCATGCGGTTCCCTTTGAAACAGCCGACGAGTCTTTCCTGCCCGCCGGAGGTTGGGTATACGGTAAGATGTATTACTGGAAATGTGTCGTTGTTGAGGGTAATAGGACAAATGTCAGTGAGATCAGATGGTTTATCACGAAAGATCAGGATCCTCTGGTTCCTGAAATTGTTCTGCGGTCTCCCTTGAATGAGGCCTCAGATGTCAGCAGAACTGAACCGTTGAAATGGGAAGGTATTCCGGCTGACCCTGGAGATGCCTTGACCTATAAATTGTATTATGCCAAAACCCTTCAGTCTCTTTATTCCGCCACTCCGGTTGAGCTTGCGGGGGAAGAATATCTGCAATCCGGAGGCTGGGAGTATTCTCAGTCTTATTACTGGAGATGTGAAGTCATAGAGGGAAACCGGTCAAATGTTTCGGATATTTTCCGTTTTACAACGGAAGCGAAGAGTCCCGATGACCCGTCGATTACCTTAACGGCTCCGGCTGATCAGTCGAATGATGTGGGGATCGACATGCCGCTTCAATGGGAGGGAACACAGGGAACACCCGGAAATACACTGGCCTATCAGCTGTATATCGCGCATACGGAAGAGGAGCTCAAACAGGCCACGCCTGTTCATACGGCCCAGGAACAGTATCTGCTTCCAGGTGGCTGGGAAAGTGATCGCGATTATTACTGGAGATGTGAAGTGTTTGAGGGGGGGAAATCGGATATCAGTGATATCTGGCGTTTCCATACCGAAAGTGATGAACCGGTAAAACCTGAGATCGCCCTTTCCTCTCCGGTCAACGGCAGGACACATTTCCCGTTGGACGGCAGACTGACGTGGAATGCAACGGCAACGGATGAGAGTTCCCTGACTTATCAACTGTATTTTGGGGAAAGTGTGGATACACTGAAGAATCAGGTCAACCTTTCCGCAAAATATTATCTACCGCAAAACAATTGGGATGAAGAGAAAGAATATTTCTGGAAAGTCAGGGCGTTTCAGGGGAACAGATACAGTGATAGTGAAATCTGGCATTTTACAACCGGCAGGGGAGATGATTTTGAGATCAGACTCGATTCTCCGGCCTCCGGTACCGCTGATGTCGATATCTATACACCGATGACGTGGCAGGCAACCGAAAATCTCATCAGCTCGGCAACACCTGTTTATTATGTTTATATAGCCGATACGATCGAACAGCTTTCCTATGTCCATCCGTATGAGACACGTGAGCTGTCTTTCATGATCCCCTCGGGAAGATGGGAATACAATGAGGTATATTACTGGAAAGTCGAAGGCTATGATGGAACACAGAGGGCGTTCGGCGGTCCATCTGTTTTTACAACTCGGTCGGAGGAGATTATCTCACCAACCGTTGATCTCCTTCAGCCCTCTGAAAACGAACAGAATGTAGATCCGGACATCTCTTTCAGCTGGAAGGGACATTCTTCATATATCCGTGCTCCACTGGTGTATGAGGTCTATATCGCTTTACAGGAAGCGGAACTTTACACAACGCCGCCTGCAACGATTCTAACCGAACAGGAACAGTATATCCCGCCGGATCCACTGAATATTGCTACGGCTTATTTCTGGCGGATCAAAGTCATACAGGGGACTCTAACAGGTGAATCAACCGGCACGTTTACAACTCGGGGCCCCATTTACGAAATTCCCGAAATTGTCCTGCTGACCCCGGAAAACGGGGCGACGGGAGTCGATCTAAATACGGTGTTGACCTGGGAGGCCTCCGGTTCGACGAGCAGAGAAATAGATGATCGTGCGGAATCGATCGAATACCGGGTATACGTGGCGGATAATCTTGCCAGTATGTCCAGTCACGACTATATCGTTGAAGCAACCACGACGGAGAAACGGTATACCCCTGCGACGGACTGGGCTGTCGAACGGAGTTATGTCTGGACGGCCGATATCTATTATTATGTGGATGATGTACTGGTGGCCAGTAATACGGCAAATCCTCATTCCTTTACAACGAGAGGCCTTTTACCGGCCGTTCCTTCAGATGCGGGATTGATACCGGCCGATGATACTACGAACGTTTCTATCTATACACAACTCGACTGGGGTATCAACGTAACGGCCGAGACGGCTACCCCATCCTATTATGAGATCTATATGGATACCTCAGGCAATCCGACAACTCTGATCGCAACATCGTTGTTTACTTCCTTCCAACCGTCAAGGCTCAGTACGGGGACCGATTATTACTGGAAGGTCATCTCTGTCAATCCACTTGGAACGGCTGAAGGACCTGAATGGCATTTCAAGACAAGGGATGACACGCTTTCAAGGACGACGGATGTTGCCGTAAAAGGGGAGCATGTCTATGCGGCTGAACAGGAGAACGGTTTCTCCGTTTACTGGATTCCTTCTTCACCGGCCACACCGCTTGAACTCAAGGCGCATGTCTCTCTTGAAAGTCTGGTGAACGGGGTGGATGTGAACGGTAATTCTCTGTTTGTTAGTATAGGGAATTCAGGGGTAGTGATCTACGATATTTCAGATCCTGAACACCCCGTTTATGTCTCGTCGGTTGACGATAACGGCTATTGCATCGCATCCGATACACTCGGCGACACCCTCTATCTCGCGAATGGCTTTAACGGTTCCAGTGTGGATATCTCAGACATCCATAATCCGGATAGTATCGGAAAGATAGAAACCTCAGAAGAGGCCTCCGGGAGTGCAATAGATCTTGTGGCCGATACGGTAGGTCTTTTCACCAGGGTATACATTGCCGATGGTGTGAACGGGTTGACCATTACAGATGTCACGGTTCCCGCCACGCCTCTCACCTTTGCAACCGGTGTTCTGAATCTCGCGGCAGATGTGGAATCTGTTGGAATAGATAAGCAGGATGATTATGTCTATGTTGTCAGTCTAACGCGTTCTGAAGATGAATTCGACATGGATGATTCCGGAAACGGTTTGACGATTGTTCAGTCCACTATGCTGCAGAATCAGGTCATCTCTCAGGTGAATACGCCGGGATTTTCAAAGGATGTCTTTGTCAACGGGAATTATGCCTATATAGCGGACGGGACAAATGGTCTGGAAATAGTCGATTGTACAGATCCATCATCACCTGATCGGATCGTCAGGAACGTTTCGGTGGAAATTCAGGCCAATGCCGTTTATGTCGTTGGAACAACTGCATTTGTCGCGGCAGAAGAGGATGGCGTGGTTTGTATAGACTGCAGTGATCCTGAAAATCAGAAGAGAATACATCATTAAATAAACAGGGGGTAAGGTTATGAAGAGGCTTTTATTTGTACTGATTGCAATTTCAGTCGTTTTATTCGCAATAGGCTGCACGCAGCTTCCCAATATCGTGTTTACAATAAACGGTGTTGTGGTCTCAGGGACACAATTGGCGGAAAAGGTGGGAGAAATAATCAATGCGGGTGTAGGGCCAAAAGATATTACCGTGGAGATTCAGGCAGAAGAATCCGCTTCGGTTGGCGCTACGATCACTGTTTATGCCGGTGTAGCTGATCCGGTTCAGATCGTCGCACAATCCAACAATCTGAGCTTACCCCTTAGCTGGCAGGATGCACAGCCAGGAACTTATGCGGTGAGGGTACAGATTCAGTCAACCTCCGGTGTGAATGAGAATTATTATTTTACCTTGATTGTTGATTCTGAGATACGGGTAACCAGAATCCTGGTAAACGACAGGATCATTCCGGACGATCAGACGGTTGTGATGGTTGATCCGAAAGAAGTCGTAGTCATGGCGGAAACAAACGATCCGGATGTTCAGACAAAGGCGTATCTCAATGGGAATGAGAAGACAAACCCATGTACCTTTACGGCGCTTCCGAATACAACCTATGAAATCACCTATGAATTTACCAATCAGTATGAGACGGTAGAGAAGAAACTGACGATTCAATCAAGGGTTTCCGATCTTAAAATCATCGACTTACTCGTCGATGGCATTCAATTGGATAATACGGCGACAAAGACATTTATCAACGAAGGGCCAACCAGTGTCTTTGCAGAGGCAAACGAATCGGGCGCAACGTTTACCGTTGATGTACGGGAAGCTGATGGAACAGCTGTTCGAGTCTTATCCTCAAGGGGAATAGACTATAACTTTGTTGCGGAATCAAACAAATCCTATGAGATCACCGTCCGAGCCTACAAGGATGTGACGGAGGTAGAAAGAATCATTCATACTCAGGTTCTTCAGGGCATCGCAGTCAGATCAAACAGTGATTCCATCGTTGCTGTCGGCAATGAATCTTCTGATCCTTCAACACTGAAACTCTATGTCAGCAGTGTAGACGTCGATTTTGTCGAAGCCTGGCTCCAATTACCCGATGGTCATCCAAATTCTAATCCAAACATGAAGAGGCTTGGAACGGCTAATGTCATGGCTGATGGAACGGCAGAGTTTGATGTTGATCCGTTTGACACCGAGTTTCTAACGGGAATCCCGGGAACCTATATCTTCTGGGTCAGGCCGCTTGGCGAGGAAGATTTTTCAGCCAGTGTTACGGTGAATCTTTACGATTCAGATTTGGTTCTTGAACTCAGTGATGTGGGATTTGTCAATAAGGAGATCTATACAACGGAGGACTATCACAGATTCCAGGTAGACGGATCGTTATTCCCGGGGGTTAAGGCGAGACAGACAAGGTGGGATCTCGAAATCATCAATCCGTCGGGAAATGTAGTTTTGCCGGTTCCTTATACAAAATCACAGGTTTCAGGTACTATTAACGCAACGATGCCGGGAACGCTTACTACTACCATTCCCGATATGGAGACAAATCCGTTATTCCGGTTTAATGAAAATGGACTTTATACGGTCAACCTGACCGCGAGCGGCGATTTTGGCAATATCCGTATTTCAGGTTCCGATCAGATTCTGATCCATTACTCCGGAGAGGATCCGCTTAAAATAGAAAATATCTTGATCAACGGCATGCGTATCTCAGAAGAAACAGATGAGGTGGCGGTCAATCTCGGTAATAATACGATCTTTGCAGATACAAATTATTCGGATTCGGAAGTCACAATAGATATAGTCCCGCTCACAACCATAGTGAGGAGAGGATCTGTTTCAGAAGATTTCACCACTGAGGCGGGAAAGGAATATACGGCAACGATAAGGGCTGAAAAAGATTCGGAATCGGTAGAAAGAGTCATAAGGCTAATCGTCAAGCAGGGACTTGACATAGATCTCTCAGTTCCGAGGGTGATTGTTACGGATGAGACAGAGCAAGTCAGTGCCCCTCAAGCCGTCATCGGTTCCCTTTCATCGTCTGAAATCCACACGGCCGAAGTCTATCTGGAACTTCCCGAAGGTCATCCGAACGGGTCAGGATTGATTGGACCAATCTTTGAAGAGACCGATGTTTCACCGGATAACGTGGCAACGTTCTCGGTTGATCCGTTTAATCATTCACAGATAGCTGGTGTGGAAGGTGATTATGTATTCTACGCCAAGCCGTTTGGGGAAGATTTTTCCGCATCTGAAACGCTGAACGTTTACGTGGCCGCTGTTGATGCTACCATACAGGATTCGGAATTTATCAATCCGGATGACGGTTCTACGGATACCTATCATCAGTTTACCGTTGCCGGACAGGTTTATCCGGGAATATACGCCGGTGCAACATCATGGAGTATCATGGTAAGAGATCCGCTCGGAAACACCGTATCGTTTATTCAGGGGAGCGGACCCGCAAGCGGGAAATGTGATCAGGCCATTCCGGGAAGTCTATCCACGAGTATTGCGACTGATCAGAAAACGGGACTCGTAAAGATGACTGAGACCGGAACTTATACCGCTTATCTGACCCTGTCGGCACTTTTCAACAACACAGGTGCCGAGATAGAACAGACCGTTACAAAAGAATTCTATTATGAGTCAGTCAACGATCTTGAGATAGAGGAAATCTTTGTGAATGAACGATTACTCAACCCGTCCGATGAAGGAACACAGATTGTTCTGGAACCGGGAAGGGTCAATATCTACGCCGCTGCAAATTATGTAGATGCCGTTTTGACCATGTCAATTGAAAAAGAAGAGATTCCAATGGCATCATCGGCAAGGGGAAAGGTGTTCGCCTTTGACGGCGTGGCGGGGATTATTTACAATATCACCCTAACCGCGCAGAAGGGAACGAGTCAGACAACGTATTCTTTCAGTGTCAGGATCCCACAGGATATCATCCTGACGCTTAATGGTGCACCGGCTGTCATAGTGGACAATACGCACTGTTCGCCCACACAAACCATCCTGAATATCTTTGCGGAAGATTATCCGAATCAGGTCATCGAAATATGGCTGACCGTTCCAACGGCTAATCCGCTGAATGCTGATGGTCGGACGAAATATGGAGAAGTCGCTGTGGATGCAACCGGAGAAGGTACTTTGAATGTGGATGTCTTTGATACGACTTTCGATGGGATAGAGGGGACCTATGAATTCTTTGCGAGAGTTGCCGGTAGTTCACAGTTTGTGGCATCAAAGGTATTTGAACTGTACCGAGCATGGACGACGGCTGATATCCATGATGAAGCCTGTGCATCCGATACCACCTATACGAGCTCGGCCTATCATAAGTTTGATGTGTCCGCGAGAACCTTCCCGGGAAAACTGGCAACGGAAAAGACCTGGACAATCACAATAAGTGGAGCAAATGGTGGGACGGCAGAGATCGTGCCGTTGAGTGAAGGCGCGCTGAACGGCACGGTGGATGTGGAATCGGAAGGCACATTGACGACAAAGACCGCCGACGGTTTGAAATCGGCTCTTGTGAGATTGTCACAGACGGATGTGTATACGGCGACGTTGACGGTAGTCCAGCGTTTTGAATCGGGAGAGGTTCTGACGGTTACCGACAGTCAGATTATTCATTATGAAGCGGTACCGCCGACGGCGACACTGACGGTGCTTCAGCCTCAGAATCACGTGGTGAATCAGAAGCAACCCCTGATTCTACTGATCAATGCACAGGATGATCTGGCAATAGGGGATGTGAACACCAGTGTGGAGCTTGGAACTTTGCTATCGGAAGAGGTATACACGTCACCGGATGGGTTGACCTATATAGCGACGGAAGTTTATCTGTTCGGTAATGTGGATGGAGCATCCTCAACGATCAACGTTACAGCCTATGATAAAGCGGGTTTGAGTGTTCAGCAGACGGATAGAGTCTTTGTGGATGTCGTGGCGCCGGAGATAGAAGAGGCTTCGGGATCCGTTCATTTCATAAACGAGACACCTGCTGCAACGGAGATTGATTATTGTACGGATTTTCATATCGCAACGGTTTCTATTCATTTCAACGATCCGGACAGTCTGCTTCAGAGCACGGAAACAGCCATTGTGAAAAATTCTGACTCGGAATATACCGTTTACGCCACTTATTCAGCCAAAGATGATGTTGCGGAAGGGATCGTTGAAAAGATCATTACCGCAACGGACACGGCGGGAAATGCCGCTTCGCTGACCGTTGTCCTGAATGTTGATACGATGGGACCGAATCCCGTGACGCCCATCAACGGAATGATCGTGTTTGGGGAACAGGCGGATTACGTTCAATTGCCGTTTCACGAACAGATTAATCCTGAGACACTCGTAGCAACCCTGACAATCGGTAATTTGAGTTATTCGATAGAGAGCGACAAGACGGAATACGTCGCCGGGGATCCCTATATTTACAGGACCTATTACAACTGTGATTTGACGACCAATCCGCAGCCGACGATAGATATTTTTGTGAAGGATCTGTACGACAACAGCTCTTATCATACGGATTTACCGGTGAACGTGTATACGAATTCATCGGCGGAAAGATAATTTTACCTTTAAAGACGGCAGATGTTCGGGAGGAATGATCAGATGAAGAAGATAAAAATCATAAAGTTGTTTATACTAATTTTCATGCTTTGTCTGTTCATCTCTTCGTGTCTTCAAACCGAACCATCGATAACAGATCAGACGAAGTTGCCGGAAACGGTTCTCTACACATCCGAAGAATTGAAATATGGGGTGTTCAGAGGTGGAAGCCTGCTATCTTCGGATGATCCTTCATTGAATCAGCTGATTGAGGGAATGGAAATCCCATTCTGCCTCAATTCTATTCCTTCCGCCGCAAGACGGTCGAGATCTGAATATGAGACGGTTATACAATACGGATATATCCTCATCAAGACGATACGGAAGGATACGGAAGGAACGGTTTCACAGATAGAAATCGAATATCTCCTTTACAATTCCGATGGGACCGTTCAACATTATAACAGCTCGGTCGTACTCGGGACCTCTCTCTTTGATCGGAAAGAAGTGGATTTTAACGGGGACGGTGTTACCGATATGAGCCTGAAAGGGTTTATGGCTGCCTACGATACGGAACAAGCGGCTTCAAGAGAGGTTTTGAACCAATCCGTCGTGCTGGATTTCTCCGATTCCAGGGAAAACGGTAACGGTTGTACGTTCAGATTGCTGGAAAAAAATTATACGGATGAGACGTATCCCTCAGGTATTCTCGCCGTTAATCCAAACGGGAATCTCGTGACGACCAGTCAGGGGTATGACTTGTATGAGGCTTATACGCCGCTGGCTACTTCCGTCTCTTTTTACAAAGAGGGACTGCCGATTCTGAATAAAGGAGACTTCATCATCGACAGACAAAGTGAAAGGTTCAGGAAGATTACGGCCGTTCATGATTTTTCCGATCATACGGTCTTTGAATCAACGGATACGACGATAGATGAGGCGTTTATACTCTTTGATCTGGAATACAGTGAGCCATTACAGGTAACCATTGATCGGGAGACGATGAAACCAAGACTGAGTTATGACTATGAATTTGACAAAGTGATCTGGGAAAAGGCAACCACGACTGAGCATGGGACGTTTACGCAAACCCTCGAGGCCACCGGAAATGTCTATGTGGATGTAGAGCTTCACGCCAGTTTTCATGCGGGAATCAAATGGCATTGGTGGCCGCCGCATCCCTCCATCGAACTCAGTTGTGATGTTGGAATCGACTTCAACTTTGATCATCACTTCTTCCTCGATTACAAGGCGGTCGAAGAATACGCTCGAGAATGGAAAAAAGTCCTGTTTGATGAAACGGAAACGATTGTCGTCGAAGGAGTTCCCATTAATTTCAGAGGAGCGGGAACCGTTGGGTTGAAGATCGATGGAACGGTAGAAGCGGAGTTATGGGCCGGTTACAGGCTTCATGGCGGGTTGTCGGCCGGCGTAGGCTATAAACTCGGTGATGGGTTTCACAAGAACTTCAGTCATTCGCTCGGATTCTCCAGATACGGTCCGGAGATGAAACTGAAGGGAACACTGAATATCAAACCGTATTTTGATCTGAAACTGGCCCTTGGCATTGCCTATGTGGCCTGGGTTGAGAGTGATACGATCCCCTATGCGCTCGGAGTGATAGATGGAAATGCCGGGGTCTACATGGATGAGGATTACAAGATAACCCCTGAGGACATGTGGATCGACTTTAATCTTTATGGGGGAATAGAGCAGGATATCACCCTGCGGCTCGGGTATAAATGGTTCAGTATCAGCAAGACGTTTGAGTTGTACAACGGGAAATGGCCAATCTGGGATATCGAGTTCAAGTGGCCACAGGCTCCAGTGGATTTTCGAATGACGCCTTATTACCGACGGGCAGTTTTTGACTGGATAGACAAATCCAAAGTCGAGACAGGCTATAAGGTCTACGATAAACCGTATGGCTCTTCCTCGTATGAAACGGAAGCGGTGCTGCCGGCCAATACACAGGCTTACACATACAATGGAAACAAGGATGCGCTGTTTGAACTGAAGGCCTATTATCATGTCAAGCATCTTGATTTTGACCTTTATCAGATTCTTGCACCTGAAAAGATTCAATTGATTGCCTGTCCTGAAAATTTTACCGGAACGCCGGTAAACGGGAACCCCGTTTTAAAATGGGATGATATCTCACAGATGAACACGGAGACCGAATTGTATATCAAAAAAGAAAATGATCCGGAATATACGATGATTGCGACGGTGACGGGAGATGCCGATACCGGTAATTATACGATGCCGGAGAATGTAGATTCCGAGTTCAAGTCCCGAGCGGTGTATGTCAACGGTTCGGATACGGATTACTCAGCCTACAGCAACGTTTATCAATGGCTGGCCATTCCGTCCGGTATGACGGGCTTCCCTTACGGGGATGGCGAAATTCTGCTGACGTGGCGGAACAATTCGCATAAGAGTCAGGGGTATGATCTCTGGATGCAGGAATACGATCAGCCGGCTTCCGTTACACTGATTCATGATCCGGCGACGAAGTCCTATATCGTACACCGTATAGATGATATAGATTGGGATCTGAAAGATGCCCAGTTCAAGATCAGAAATTATATCTTTGATACGACCCTTGCAACCGATACGTATTCGGGTTGGAGTAACATCTTCCAGTGGCTCGCAGCTCCGAGTGATTTCAACATGGAACAGGTGTTTAATAACACTATCCTGACCTGGACGGACAACTCACATGTGGAGAGCGGGTATGAGATATGGAAAGAAATAGATGGTCAGACGATTTATAAAACGGGAGAATGTGCGGAAGATTCGGAGAAATATCTGGATAAACCGGAAACACAATATCTGAATGATGAATTTGCCTATAAGATCAGAGCATATAAGAATGAAGGAGAAACAACGGGATATTCAGACTGGAGCAGCAAGATCATCTATAATTTCAGAGCCCCTGACAATCTGAGAATAGAGGCTATTGCCTCGGTCGATTATCTGCGATGGGATAATCAGTCGAAATTTCAGACGGGCGTATCGATTTACAGAAGAAGTGGAACAGATTCCTTTACACATTATCTTGATCTAAATGGAGTGAATATAACGGAATATCAGCTGAATGAAGCGGAAAAAGGGTATGATTACTTTATCAGAGGGTATTATAAATACAAGACAACGGAGCAATATACGCAGAATTCGAATATTGTTTTGTATCCATAATAAGTGGAGTTTACTTGAGATATTATTTATAAAGGCCCTTTTTTTAGGTGGTTTGAAGAAAAGATAAAGATTACTGCCATGTTTCACGATTTATTTACGGTGGAAGGGTTTTCGAGCTGTTGACATCGTCCTGAATACAGATATTATAATACCTTCGAAAGATAAAAAATCAAACGGAGGTATTGAGATGAAAAAATTCTTGAATTTTTTTCAGGCAGCGAGATACAACGAGGCGATTCTTGAAAAGCATAAAGCCATGCTGATAGACTCTTTTGATTCATTTATCAGATAAAATACCTTTTATTGCGAAGAGCTTTTTTCATAAAACAAAAAAACGACCTTTTTTATCAGGGTCGTTTTTTTGTTTTTTTATATAAAGGTTCTATTTATTCAATGATTTCAAAAATCGATACGGTTCCGGATACCTCGTTTGCAACGAATACGAGGGGGAAACCATTTGGGCTGTGTTCGGCGGAAACAACGTCGATACCTTCCGGGGCAACATCTCCGGCAACTTCTTCACTGAAATCTCTTGTGTTAACGTAATCGACAAATTTTACATCTTTAACATCCGTGATATCATACATCATCACGCCGCCGATTCTTTCGAGTCCGATGAAGGCATACACCTTATCACTGATCTGAAGGGCCTTTACATCTTCGGGTTCCGGTCCCTTGTTGTCACTTCTGTTGTCTATCTTGAGATTGTCATTGCTTGCGTTGAAAAACTTTGGGAATCTCATGGCCGTGATCTGTTCAAAATCGCTTCCACTATCATAAACCTGCTCCAACGTTTCAGCCTCATAAATAGAGAATGATCTGGCACCGAATACATACCTTGTGCCCGCTGCAAGTCCGTCGTGTGCTTCATTGAGCAGATAGCCGTATTCGAGTTCTTCATCTTCCCCTTCGTTGATGAAGAAACCTTCACTGTCTTCATCCCCGTATTCCCTTGCATCTCCTTCGTTAGCCGTCAGGAGATAATCTTTTCCATCGATTCTGACGATGTCTATCCCATCCGGCATGTATACCCCGAAGACCTCTTCTGTTTGAATCACAGGCCTTTTATCTGTCTTGTTCAGATCCAACGCATTTCTGTACTGGCTGTGATCCTTGAAACCAAGTCCTTTCAACCATTCGATTTCTCCCGTGGCGATTTCTATCTTTGCAACGGCATTGGCTTCCTGCATGGAAACGTACGCATATGAACTGTCTTCCGATACGGCTATGTACTCCGGTTCAAGATCTGCGGAGGGCCTTGCATTCTTTTTAAGAAGGAGTCCGTTAATGGTTATTTCGTCTCTGATCCGATCGAATTCTGAAAAATCTACAATCGTTACATCCCCCGTTTCAACGTTGATGATAGAAAGACTTCCCATCGGATCCACGCCACCTTCTGCGTACCCCTCTCTTGGTTCGCCTTCATCAGCGGTGAGAAGATACTTCCCGTTCGGAGTGAATGTGATCATATCCGGTTGAACGCCTGTCTCAAAAGCACGGATAAAATTTCCTTCACTATCAAGAAGAATGGCTCTTCCAGGTCTGTCGAACGATTCCGACTGTGCTGACACACCAACGAGTCTTCCTGATTTACATACGGCAACCGAAGTGATATCGCCGATTCTAAATCCTTCTACCAGTCCCGATAATTCGATGGTTTTATAAGTTTCTATTATGTTTCCGGGTTCGGTTGTAAGATTTGACATGTTTGCCATAACGAGTGAATCTGCTGCACCCACGATGACAAAGAGCTTTTCGTTCAATGGATTGTATTTGGCTATTTCTGCACTGCTTTTTTCTCCGCCACCATCTGTTCCCGTGTTGTAACTGCCAAGATAAATCATCTTTGCATCGGCCATTGCAAAAACTGTGAAAATGAACAGGAGAACCGTTATCACGGTCAGGTTTTTAGAAAAGAATTTGTTTTTCATGCTTCCACCCCTTTTGAATTATATAATGAATTATAGGGGGTTATAAATAAATCAGTATGAAGTTCTGTTAATCTTGAGAAGACCTTTATGAAAAAGAAAAACCACCCGAAGGTGGTTTCTGTCAGATTAGATTGTATCGTTTTAAGAAGTCTTCGACGATCGTTCCGGGAACTATTTTCTTGATCTTGCCTTCCGCCATCTTGTATTTCAACGGTATTTTCAGATCGGTAAGCTTTTTTCCGTCCATCAGTTTGGATGTGGAATCGAGCAAGACGCGAATGTCATAACAGGAATTGAAGACCTCAGGAACGCCACGGTCGATGTCAAGCAATGTGTAAACACCTTCCATTGCCGTTCTGACCGAATATTCCGTGGTGAAAACCGTATCTCTTACCGTATCGGCAAACTGCCCCATGAAGGCAAAGTTGACCGCGCCTTCCGGTACGACCTTTGGCCTGTCTCCTTCGGTTCGAGGCATGAAGAATGCCGTTATATACGGTAACATACAGGGGATGCAATGGGTTCCGTTTTCTGCGAGTTCTTCGATTTCAGCTTCCGGTACACCGATGTGGTAAAGCCACTCCTTTGTAATTTCCCTTCCGGTACATTCTCTCATCGGCTTTTTGATGTAATCGCCGGGGACATCGGTGAACAGTCCGTAGACCCATACGACGAGCTGGTCTTTTGGCTGTTCCTTGAAATGCGGCTGTCTGTTCAGCGTATAGCTCATCAACCAGCTGGAGTCTTTTACGGAAATGATACCGCCGGTTACGACTTTTCCACTGTATGGATCTCTCTTACAGATCTTTTCGATATACTTTCCGATCCTCTTGTCCGTAACGGTAACCGTTGCGGATTCCCAATTGGTTGCCTCGATATCGGTGCAGAATTTATCGGGATTTCCGAAGGCCTTATCCTGAGCGGCTATGTTTCTCCAGAGTTCCCAGCATCCACCGACGGTCTTGTTTTCTGCCGGTGCATGATCATCATCACCAAGTGTGGTGTTTTCGGTACAGCTTCCGTTTGTGATGAAGACGAGATCATCTTCGAGCAGGTCTATGGTCTCTTTCTCGCCGTTATGGTCGCAGATGATCTGTTTGGCTACTTTTCTGTTAGCTGAACAATCAAAAATGACATTTTTAACGGTTGTGTTGTATTCAAAATGTACCCCGTTTTCTTCGAGGAATTTCATCATCGGCAGGATGAGGGATTCATACTGATTGTATTTGGTGAATTTAAGTGCTGAGAAATCAGGCAGTCCACCGATATGATGGATAAATCTCTGGAAATAAAGCTTCATCTCAAGGGCACTGTGCCAGTTTTCAAAGGCAAACATCGTTCTCCAGTAGAGCCAGAAGTTGGAATTGAAGACTTCATCACTGAAGACATCTTCTATCTTCTTATCGTAGAGGTCTTCATTTTTTGTCATGAAGAGCTTGACGATTTCCATGGATCCTTCCTGTGACAGTCCGAACTTTCCATCTGTATGAGCATCTTCTCCACGATTGACGGTAGCTCTCATGAGAGAATAGTTCGGATCATGCTTGTTCAGACGATAGAATTCGTCAAGGACAGAAAGTCCTTCGGCTTCCAGTGACGGGATAGAACGGAAGAGATCCCAGAGACATTCAAAATGATTTTCCATCTCTCTGCCGCCGCGGATGACAAATCCTTTTTTCGGATCGTTGATTCCATCACAGGCCCCTCCCGTGATATCCAGTTCTTCCAGTATATGAATTCTTGAGCCTTTCATCTGTCCATCACGAATTAAAAAACAGGCTGCTGCGAGTGAAGCAAGTCCTGATCCTACGAGGTAGGCTGATTTTTTGTCTACATTTGCCGGCTTTTCCGGTTTTGCAAATGCCTCATAATTTCCATTGCTGTAATACATCTTCTTAACCTCCCAAAATTATATTTGTGAGTTAATAATAATAGTTTCAGCATTTTTTTACAATAGACAGATCTCCCGTGATGTCAAAATTTTAGACAAAGGGAACGATTTGTAAAAATTATCCCTTTTTAAATTTCAGTAAAGCCTTTGAAATATCCCCCTCTATCAGGGTGTTGAGCCTTTGAATGATCTTTTCGGGATCCTCTTTCATCCCGTTCCCTATCCAGTCAAGGATCAGACCGACAAATCCATATTTGTAGAAGTTGGCGATAAAGGTTTTATCTTCCTGATGTACACTGATTCCTACGGCTTGTTCTTCGATTACTCCCATCAGAAGATTATAGGTTTCACTGTAAAGATAGTGTTCAAGACGTTCCCGACTCAGAGAATAATAAGTCCTGCTGACAAAATTCTTGTTTTTAAGTACGTATTCAAAGATCTGAAGAAAACCGTCCTGCCAGGTATCGTATGTCTTTTTCCCGTCAATTGCCTTATCTGCATCATTTGAAAAGATCCAGTCGATCAGATCATAGATATCCAGAAAATGATAATAAAAGGTCTGTCGGTTGACCTCGCAATCTTCCGTAATATCCACAACGGTAATCTTATTAAGTGGTTTTTGTAAAAGCAGTTTTTTCAGAGAATCTGCAAGCGCGTTTTTGGTGGTTTTCACAAGAAATCACTCCTCCTTCTGAAATCATCTTTTTATTCTATCATGTTTTTTTAGAGGATCGTTTACACAATTTCTATGTTATGACAAATGTTTTTTTGTTATAATAAGTGGACTAAAAATCCGGAGGTGTTTGATATGAAAAGAAGTTTTCTTATGATCTTTCTTGTGCTGGTCTTATTCTGTATGTCTTTTGCTGCAGGATATGTGCCAAAGGAAACTGAAGTTTCCTTTTACAGTAATGGACAGCTTGTCAAGGGTATTTTGACTGAACTCGAAGAGATGAATTCTCTCAGTCCTGCGGTTGTTATCTTTCATGGTTTTACAGGGCAGAAGAATGAAATGGATGTAACAGGGACAGAAGAAGCCATGTTTGAAATGACGGCGAGACAGTTTGCTGAAAACGGGATAGCCTCACTGAGAATTGATTTTATAGGATCCGGTGAGAGTGAAGGACGATGGGAAGATACGACCTTCAGTTCACAGATTGATGATGCAATGGCGGCCATTACCTATCTCCAGTCCCTTCCTCAGATTAATCCCGAAAGAATAGCCGTTCTCGGATTAAGTCAGGGTGGCCTTGTAGCAGCCTGTACCGCTTCAAGAGACAGCCGTGTGAAGACAGCCGTCTTATGGTCTCCGGTTGCAGTTCCAGCCTATACATACGGCAACCTTCTTGGTGCCGATGTTGTAACCCAGTCACTTGAACTTGAAGGAGACGATATGCTGGAAGCTACATTACCATGGGGTTCAACCACTTTACTTAAAAAGCCTTTCTATCAGGAACTGTTCTTGACGGATCCGGTTGCGGAAATAGCAAAGTACAACGGACCGTTAATGGTTACCGTCGGACTCAAGGACACGGTTGTTACACCACAGCCTCAGGCGGGGATGCTCTTCACAAAATATCATGACGGACTGGAGAAGCTGGTTCAGCTCGATGCGGATCATATGCTGGGGATTTTTGAAGGACCTGAAAATCTTCAGATCGCAATAGACGAAGCGCTTGAATGGTTTGAAGCAACCCTTTAAACCTATTACAGAAAACAAAAAAAAGAGAATCTTCTGAGATTCTCTTTTTTTTGTTCTTACTGAAATGTAATCTTGATTTTATATTAAATCCGGTATATACTGAAATATAAAGGCATACAATATTAAAAATGAATGAATACAATAGAGATCATATTCTGCTGCAAAAGGAGGGTTTTATATGAAGAGAATACTTTTTTTGTTGATGATTTTCTGTCTTATGATGATCACTTTATTTGCGATCCAGGAAGAGGCTGAGCCGTTTTATAATCAGTATATGGTTCAGATGACTGAACTGTTGTCACCAAATGCGAAAACAATTTCTAAAATGATTACACAAAAAGCGATTAACTGGGCCATTTCAGGAGATGATACTCACTACGCTGATGTGAGACAACTGATCTCTGAATATTCGGATCTGGAGGATGTTAAGCGGAATCAGATAGTGAAAATTTTTAATAACGAACAAACTGGAAAACTACAGATGAGAAAGATAATCACTCAGAAGTTAAGGTCTATTTCTACAGAAAATGGCTTAAAAGTGTACGCTCTTTATCCGTTGAGTTTTTATACGGCGGGAAAAACGACCTTGACCTTTCTGATAGGAAATGATGGCAGTCAGGTATTGGAGAATATCAACATTGAAGTCTCAAAGATTGAGTCTGAAGCTGTAGAAGGTGAATTGAGTCATAATGATGATTACTCTGAAGGTATTGATCTAAAGCCGGGTGAAATCGGAATCCTTCAGATAACAGTCTCTACAGATCTCAAAACGGTGCCTGGAGACTATGCGCTTTTTTACACGCTTCTGTTTGATGATTCCGATGGACTAACGACGGAAAATGAAGAATGTGTGATTTCCATTCAGCTGACTGGGCCGAATGATACGATTAAAACGATAGAAATCAGTCCGGAGAAATTTTACAGGGGATCGAAAATGTATGTGGTCTTTGATGTCCTTAATAAGGGAAATGTAGTGTATAAGGACATCAACATAGAGATAGAGTCAATTCAGAGGGAGATTTATCTGGATTCTCTCAGTCATAATGATGATTATGAAGAGGGGATCACATTGGAACCGAATGAAAGCGGGCAGTTTACGGCCGTTATTGATACCGATTTGGATGATCCCGAAGGCCCATACGATATCCTTTATTATTATTCCTTTGATCTTGAGAATGGCGATTCTTACAGAACGCCTCTTTATCATTCCGTCATAACGGTTATTCCGGCGAACAGTGATATTCAGTGTACGGATCTTCAACCGGATCAGATGAATCAGAATTCTAAAAGGATGCTGACCTGGTACATCAGGAATACCGGAACTGAGAAATATCTGAATATCAATATCGAAAATGACGGTGTGTATCAATATTATTTTGGTGAAAGTCTGAGTCATAACGATGATGTGATTGAGGGAATTGATCTTTTACCCAATCTGAATGCAAAATTGATGACAGCTGTTCAGACGGATGCGAATTCTCCTCTTGGACAATATGCGCTTCAGTATTATTTTTTATTTGAAGATACGAGAGGAAATTATTACAGATCAGATGATCTGTTTAAAACGATAGAAGTCATATCGGCTTATGATTTGATCAAATGTGTTGATATCGAACCAAAAGTCCTGTCACGGCAAAAAGATGTGATTTTGAATTTCAGTATTAAAAATACCGGTGGAAAGCTCATGAAGAATATCGCAATAGAAGTCAACGATCTCTTCAGAGAACTTTACGGAGAGCCATTATCATGGAATGATGATATGGAAGAGGGTTTTACTCTGAAACCTGGAGAAGTGAAACGTGCAACGGTGAGAGTAAGACCGGATAAAGAGGATGTTCCCGGTCGTTATATTCTGAGATATTCTCTTTTCTTTGAAGATGAAGAGGAAAATCGATATGAAACTGAAGAACAGTATACGATTCTGATCCTCGAATAGCAATAAAAACCTGGAGTCCCCGTGCAAGTAGGGACTCCAGGCCTTTCAGCGTTTCAGTAAATTCTGACTAACGGAAATGGTTTATTTTGAACTTCCCATCGTCAAGCCTCTCACCAGATCATTCTGGACCAGTAATCCGAAAATGACCATCGGAAGAACGATAATAATGGCTGAAGCACTCATAACACCCCATTCGATATTTCTTTCACTGACAAACATGTTGACAAGAACGGGGAGCGTTCGTGTATCCTTTCCAGTCAGGACCAGGGCAAAGAGAAATTCATTCCATGAGATCAGGGCACACAGAATAGAAGTCGCCGCCAAACCCGGCATGGAGAGGGGTAAAATGACTTTTTTCAATGCCTGAAGACGTGTACAGCCGTCTATCATGGCCGCTTCTTCAATCGAATTCGGGATTTCCTGGAAGAATCCTCTCATCATCCAGACCGCAAAAGGGACGCTGAAAAAGGAAAGGGCAACGATTATAGGAATATAGGTGTTCGAAATATTTAAATACCTCGCGATCATGAAAAACGGCAAGACCATAACGATAGGTGGTGTCATCCTTGCGAGAAGGATCATAAAGGATATTTTATTGGAATGTTTCCAGTCAAATCTTGCCAGTGCATAAGCCGCCGGTACTCCGAGCAAAAGAGCGATAAACGTAGAGAGAACGGTTGTAATCACACTGTTGAACAAGGATTTCAGGAGTTCGGCATTACTGAAAAATGTGACATAGTTATCCAGTGTGAGTCTTTCCGGAAACCATTTGGGTGGAATCGAAAACTGATCGGCCTCGACCTTGAATGATGAGAGTGTGATCCATGCGAGGGGGACCAGCGTCAGGAAAAGTGCCAGAAATATGATGATGAATATGATAATTTTTCCGAACAGATTTTTTCTATACATGTTTTTTGCCACCACCGATAATCTTCATGTAAAAGATCGTGAATATAATCGCTATGCCAAATGTCAGCATGTTTATTGCCGATGAAAAACCAATATTGTACTGGTCGAATGCAACTCTGTAACCGTAGAATGCGAGGGTTTCACTTGCCGTACCCGGTCCGCCACCCGTCATGATAAAGACGATATCGAAGACCCTCAGCGAAGTCAGTGTTCTGATAACGATTGCGACGAGAATGGATGGCTTCAGCAGCGGCAGAGTGATTGAAAAGAATCTCTGTGTGGCATTCGCCCCATCTACGAAGGCGGCTTCATACGGTTCTCTCGGGATTGCTTTCATCCCGGCAAGCAGTACGAGTGTTACAAAGGGGGTGTATTGCCAGGCATCCGCTATGATCAGAATCGGTATAACGGCGTTGGGATTGGAAAGCAGCGGCTCCGTCAGGAATGAACCAAACCCTATCTCTCTCAGAAAATGAATGACGGGTCCATAATCGCTGTTGAGGATGAACTTCCACACGAACCCAACGACTATTGGTGCGATCATGAAGGGGATTAGTAAAATCGACTGTACGATTTTCCATCCCTTGAATTCACTGTCGAGAGCCAATGCGATGCACAACCCGCAGATCAGTTCCAAAACGACAGAACCTACGACAAAATACAGCGTTCTGAAAAGTGTTGCGTAGGTAAAACTGTCCGAAAACAACTTGATATAGTTCCTGAACCCAATCGGTTTGATTCCCAGATCCGGTCTAAGCATATTCCATCTCATAAACGATGTGATAATCGTATAAACCAGAGGTATGAGAAAGATGATGATGATAAATATCAAAGCCGGCAAAATATATGACAATACTCGTTTTTCTTTTAACTTCATCAGACCACCCTTTGTACTGAATTAAACTACAGGATCATTTTTGTCTCTGATCAATAATATCCATTTTCCTCCATCATATCCCTGACCTGTTTTGCTGCATCGTCCAACGCCTGTTTGGCCGTTTTTGATCCGGCAAGAAATTCCGATACCGCAGGGGCAATACTGCTGTTGACGATACTGCTTCCTTCCGGAATCAGCGGTACGATTGGTGTGGGAATGCATGTAGAGATTGCCTCCCTGAATGCGGTAATCCATGGGAATGTCTTGATCAGTTCGGCATCTTTCATTGCGGATAATCTTGCCGGAATATTACCAATAGGGGCGGCTGCCGCTTCTCTCTCAGGCGCCGTGACAAATTTCAGCCATTCAAGGGCCGCTTCTTTATCTTCCGCATCCTGACTGATTACAAATCCCCAGGAGATATACAACATGGGCAAGACCTCGTCGACCTTGTCTTCAGGTCTTGGAAATCCAACAAAAGAGGCTTTCCCAACGATGGAAGACCTTTCCGGATCTGCCACATAGAACATGGCGGTTGTCCAGACTTCAGCCATAGCACTCCGGCCGGTTACAAATTCGTTGACGGCCTCCTGGAAGTCATAGTTCTTGGCAGCCGGGTTGGCGAATTCGAACATTGCCTTTACATCTTCGAGTGCCTTTAAACCAGCTTCTGAATTGAATACCGGATAAAAATCATCATCAAGGAGTTGTCCACCGTTTGCCCACAACCTCTGCATGAAATGTGTGGCAAGGAAGATACTCCGCTTTCCCATCAGACTGACACCGTATAATTCAGGTGGCCTGTTGAAGAATTCGGCAATGTCTTCATACTGTTTCATCGTCTTTGGCGGAGTGAGGTCATAACCGTACCTTTCTTTGAAATTTTTCTGCTCAACGGGATCTTCAAAAAGGTCCTTTCGATACAGAATACCGCCGAGTTCGTTCATATAAGGGATGACATAGGTCTTACCGTTCATCTTGGAATTCTCAATACCGGGGATATCCGATTCGTTCAGATCTTCATACCCTTTAATATCGCTGATGGGACAGATATAATTTGCCAATGCGAGCGAGGGATACCAGAGCAGAGAGATATAGGGGACGTCAAATTCATTTCTTCCAGAGGTATAGCCGAGCATCAATTGATTGAGATAGTTGGAATAGGGAAACTGTTCAATAGAAACATCAACACCGGTCTCTTCTGTAAAGGGGCTCATCTGAGTCTTCCAGGCATCGGTATGAATTCCGACTTCACTGGAAAGATTGATTTTTGCAGCAAATGAAATCGCAACGAAAACAACACTAATAAAAATCACAAGATTTTTCTTCATAAACCTTCCTCCTTTTTATACCAAATCCCCTTCATACAGCTTTTCAACAGCATTCAAGGTGATTTGAATTGCTTCTTTCACTGAATTTTCGATATGATTCCTGCCTGGATTGCCTACTGACAGATCACTCTTTTCAGACTTTGTCTGTTTGTATCTGTTGGCATAACAAATACCGATAAAACCTGCCTTAATCCCCCGAAGGGATGAAATAACAAATAAGGCGGAAGACTCCATCTCCATGGAAATAACACGCTTTCTGCTCCATTCCTGGAAATATTCCGGATCTCTGTTATAAAAACAGGAATGTGTCCAGTTGATTCCGGTATGATACTTTTCCCCTTTCTCAAGTGCAGAACCTGTCAGGGCAGAATAGACATCGGGAGAGGGAACGGCCGGGAAATTTGATGCGACATAATAATTTGAGGCCCCATCATCACGAATGCTACCGAACGGAATGACAACATCCCCTTCATTGACATCTTCCTGCAGTCCGGCGACGCTGCCGATTCTTATCAGTACACGGGCACCGATGTTGATCAGCTCCTCATAAGCGATACTGGCGGAAGGACCTCCCATTCCCGTTGAGGTTACCGAAACCGGATAACCATGATATTGTCCCGTGTAGGTAATCATTCCCCTGTTTTCAGCCATCTTTTTTACATCCGACAGTTCACTCACTATCTTTTCCACTCTTCCCTGGTCCCCTGGAACGATGACAACCGGTGCGATATCCCCCTGTTTGCATTGAATATGATATTGGAATTCTCCCTCTAAACCAATTGGTTCTCTGTAATCTACTTTCAAAATACTCACCTCATATTTTTTTTCTGATGATATGGATTTTAAACACGTTCGTGTTGATATAGTCTTCCGAATAGAGAAGTGGCGTGTCTTCCTTCGTTCGATGGATTTCTTTCAAAATGGTAATGGCGCTTCCATTTTCCATTTCCATGAGTGCCGATAACTCGTCATCGATCAATCCGGATTCGATCTCGGCGAAGGCATATTTTACAGATTCACCGTAAATTTCCTCAAGCAAGTCGAAAAGGACCAGCTCTTTTGCAGTTATTTCGTCAAGATGTGCACATAATCTCTCAGTTCCGCCTTCTATTCTTTCAGAAGCAATATAAGTCCTGGCAAAGATGGCGGGAATTCCATCAGCCGTATAAAGTCGATCGACTAAAACAACCTTTTCACCCCTCTTGATCTCGAGTCTTTCGGCCAATTCATTATCTGCTTCCAATATTTTATGGGTATCGTATGCCAATCCCGGGGTTTTTCCCGAAGTCGAGATGATCTTATTCAGTCCCCTCAGATATTCAATTCCCGTATGAACATGTCCCATCTCCTTCGTAACAAACGTTCCCAGACCCTGTCGACGAACGACCAGCCCTTCGCGTTCAAGTGCTGCAAGGACTTCACGAATCAATGTCCTGCTGGCACCGAATTTTTCGCAAAGAGTCTCGATGGAATCCAGCTGTATTCCATCATTTAATGGTTTAATAGCCATCTGCATCTTCTGATAGGTCTCTTCATAGAGCGTTTTTCTCTTTCCCATTTTCTCACTCCTCATACATCAGACATCATACGTCTTATGTTTTGAGTATACGCTGATTTATTTTTGAATGAGAATGTAAAAAAACAATGATTAGCATCAGTCAGCAATATATATTCCTGATTATTGAAGAAATTCTTTTTGTTATGAATGTTTTTATAGTTATATTAGGACCATAGAATGCGCACCACTATTACAGCTGTAGGTTTCAAACTATACATATTATAAACCTGTTGCTGTAGACGACTTTCAAAGGCATTTGTAGGGGTAATTCATGAATTACCCGTTTTGCAAGGATAAATCTTTTTGGTTTGATTTACGATCGAAATTGATTCTCAAATATTTCAAGGGCAATTCGTGGAACTCCTCTGAAGTTCCTGGCTCTTTCTTTGAAAGAGCATGAATTCTCTGCCCCTACAGTGTTTCAGAAACGAATATGTATATTATAGTTCTTCTGAAAGCTAGTGCAGTAATGTTGGCGTACATTCTGAGTATAGTTATATGATTTGAAAAAGGCGCAAGGATTCCTTGCGCCTTAAAGTTTTATGAAGGAGGTTGTTAGCCTTTGTTGGCTCCTGACATGATATCGCTTGAAAAATATTTCAACAGCAGTGGATAAAGACACAATATCGGGATAACGGTGATCAGAATGATAGAGGATTGAAGCCCTCTGAACGGCAGGCCTGAATTCCCCTCTGAATACAGAATGGCCTGCAGGGGTCCGAACAGGGATGTCTTGTCCGCATCGACGATGAACTGCCTGAGCAGGACCTGCAAAGGCCATTTTGCCGGATCGTTGATATAGATGAGCGGTTTGAAATAATCGTTCCAGTGATAGATGGCGTAGAACAGGGAAATGGTAATGACTCCCGGTTTTGCGAGAGGAACGGCTACCTTCCAGATCATGGTGAAATGATTGGCCCCGTCTATTTCAGCGGCTTCGAAGGTGCTTTTTGGAATCCCATTGAAGATATTTCTCAGCAACATGAGATAATAAACGTTGATGGCTCCCGGTAGTATGACGGACCAGTAGGAGTTAATCAGACCCAGATTTCTGATCAGCATGTAGTTTGGAATCAATCCCGGGTTAAACAGCATGGGGATGATCAGAAAGATGATGTACAACTTCTTTCCCCAGAAGTTTCCCCTCGCGAGGACATAAGCCGTTATGATGGTCAGGAACATGTTGATGGCCGTTGCCACGACCGTTATAAAGACGCTGTTCAGGAAGGCCTTCTGTACCCCGGGGGCACTGAGCAGTACCTGATAGTACTTTAAGGTTGGCTCTTTTGGTAATATGGATAATCCGGACATGTCCGAAACGTATTTGACATCTGTCAGTGAAACTGCGAGCAGATTCAGAAACGGATATAGTGTTGTTACCGTTACGACGAGTAATATAATGGCATTGATGATCTGCCAAGGTCCTATTCTTTTTTTCATCTCAAATTCCTCCTACCATAAGCTTCCGGCTTCTATCTTCTTGGCTACCTTGTTTGTCACGATGACCAGTATGAGGCCTATTACGCCCTGGAACAGTCCAACAGCGGTGGCATAGCTGTAATTGTTGTTGAGCAGCCCGATTCTGTACGCATACGTATCGATGATATCCGCCACACTGATAACCGAGTCGTTCATCATGTTGAATACCTGGTCGAATCCGGCATTCATGAAGAATCCGATGTTCAGGATGAAGACGGTGACCATCGTTCTGATCAGTTCGGGTAAGGTGATCTTCAACGTCTGCTGCCAGGCGGATGCCCCGTCGATACTCGCCGCTTCATAGAGGATCTTGTCAATATTCATGAGTGCAGCCGTATACAGAATGGAATCCCAACCGGAACTTCGCCAGATTTCGGATATGACCAGTACCCCTCTGAAATGCTGACCGGATGTCATGAATGGGATTGGATCCATTCCGAAGAGCTTGATGATCTCATTGACCATCCCGGATACCGGTGAGAGAATAGCGGCAAACACACCGGTGATAACGACCCATGACAGAAAATGCGGCATATAGATGACAGACCGGACATATTTCTTGTAATGCTTGTTTCTCAGAGAATTCATCATGAGCGCGATGATAACCGGTATGGGAAATCCTATCAGCACTTTCAGTCCACTTATGATCAGGGTGTTCGTCAGCGACCGGTAAAAGGTCGGTGAGGAGAAGAGCTCCTGAAAATACTTGAATCCCACCCATTCATTTCCGCCGAATATTCTGAATTTCTGGAATGAAAGGGTTACTCCCCATATTGGAATATAGTGGAAAATGATGAAATAGATGGTTGCAGGAATCAGGAGATAATAATAATGCCTGCTCTTATAGATCTTTTTTCTGATTTCTTTTAATGTACTCATTTTATTCCGCCTTTCCTTATTTCAACAGCAGTTTTATTTCTGAAAGGGTGTTGCCGTATCTATCCTGAACGATAGCCGTTGTCTTGTCTGCATATTCCGGTTTTGCGGGGCTTCCCACATAGCGAACGGTTTTTTCATACAACTCTTTCAACGTATGAACCTTGAATCCGTTATCACTAAGGGTTCTGATGAGGGATTCATTTTCCTCTTTCACACAGATGCCGTATTCACAGATGAAGACATCTATATCTTTTCCCTTTGTAACGAGGGTATTCACCCTGTTGGTCAGGACCGGTATTCTTCCTCTGATCAGCGGTGCAACGATGATCGTCAGATCCGATCCTTCCGCCACATCCTGATGACCGCCAACGGCTCCCATAAATTTGCCATCCGATCCGGTCATCACGTTGACATTCCAGTCCAGATCTATTTCAAGGGCACTCAATATGGCGATATCAAGTGAATTGACGAGATTATTCGGATTGAGGGGGTTGGCATAGGTATTCACGTCCACTTCATGATGATTCCTGTTCGTTGCCATCGAAGCCGCACAACAGCTGTCAAAGCTCTGTACATCCATCAGCGAATCGACAAATCCCTCTTCGAGAAGACCGGTGAGATTCTCTGTGATGCCACCTACCGCAAATTTGAAGGTAATCTCCTTCTCTATGAGATGAGACTTCAGATAATTCATCGTCTGAAGGCTGATCCCGCCGCTTCCCATCTGAATGGCTCTGTTGTTCAGTTCAATCCCGCAATTCATCAGAAATCTCGCGGTGTTTTCGGCGATTTGCATGGTGAGCGGATCGGATTTGATCTTCAACGCCCCACTCTTGATCTTTCCGCTTACTCCGATCTGTTCAACCAGTAGGATTGCATCTGTCTCGGATTGAGAGATGGAGATCTGTTCAAGAACTGCTGATGAGAGATCGTCCGTTACGATGACGGTCTTCTCGGCATTTCTGGCTTCCCAGATGCCATATCCGAGAGAACCGAAGGCATTTTTGCCGATAATCCCCGTTGCATTTCCGAGTTCATCCGCGTTGGAGGCTGCGATAAAGGCAACATCTATCTTTCTTTCACCGTCACTCACCGCCCTTGCCCTTCCACCATGAGAACGGATGATGACCGGATGGTCCATATTCCCTTCACTGATGAATCTTCCAAGTTCCCCTCTGAGTCCGGATGTCTCGATACGGCTGATTGTTCCGTTTTTGACATAGTCAACGAGGAAGTCATGACATCGCATGATGGAGGAACAGCACAGTCTTAAATCTCTTATCCCCCTGTGGGATAATGCGGCGATGACCGTTTCCATCACCTTATCGCCTTCTCTGAGATGATGGTGAAAGGAGATGGTCTGAGAATTCCTGATTTCCAATTTATCGATTAATTCGTTTATATCTGCGTATATTTTATCCATTGGTTCCACCCAATTTCAGGATCTGTCTGCATCTGTCGACGATGGGTTTATCCACCATCTGTCCCTTGTAATTAAAGGCATCACCGGTATTCAGTCTTTCAGCCTCTGCAAGGATTTCTCCGGCTCGTTCTATCTCTTCAGAAGATGGTGAGAAGACTTCATTGGCGGTTTTTGTCTGTGACGGATGGATGATGGATTTTCCATCGGCACCAAATTTCCTTGCCCTTTCACAATCTTCTCTAAAGGCTTCCAGATCGCTGAAATCCGGATAAACGTTGTCTATGAAACACTTTCCATACGCTTTTGCACACAGGACAAGTTCGAGTTTGATAAATTTCAGATTTTCCCGGCACACGCCCGTATCCGTTATGAAATCCTCACTGCCGAATCC
>Ga0116163_1000102_pt1 | contig 61538 bp, 54 predicted proteins | sample AD_UKC107_MetaG_FD_89889 | JGI IMG/M metagenome (GOLD analysis project Ga0116163, IMG submission 89889) | Active sludge microbial communities of municipal wastewater-treating anaerobic digesters from Hong Kong - AD_UKC107_MetaG | ecosystem: Engineered > Bioreactor > Anaerobic > Digestate...
TTAATACCGACCTGTCAGGAGTGAAACCCGGAGGAGTAAATCAGGTTATTATTGAAGATTCGACTATCCCTTCGGGAGGGAACAGTAACCTTGGGGAAGGATCTCAGTTGTTCAGGTACAATGGGAAATATTACCTTTTCAATATTACCTGGCCCAAAGGCGGCATGAGGACCGTCGTAATTCACAGGGCTGATAAGATAACCGGCCCCTGGGAAGGCAGACTCGCATTTCAGGATAAGGGAGTGGCACAGGGAGGTATGGTGGATACTCCTGACGGCAGATGGTTTGCCTACCTGTTCCGCGATTACGGATCAGTAGGTCGTATTCCTTATATTGTTCCTATGAAGTGGGAAGACGGGTGGCCTGTAATAGGTATTAACGGAAAATTACCCGATGCCCTTGATCTTCCTGCCAATAAAAGTCTGATGCCGGGCATTGTAGCCTCTGATGAATTTAAACGCCGTAAGAAAGATCCTGACCTTCCACTTGTATGGCAATGGAATCATAACCCCGTTAACAGTCTGTGGTCAGTCACTCAACGAAAAGGTTATCTCCGGTTAACAACCGGACGTATAGACAAGGACTTCGTATCGGCAAGGAACACATTGACACAGCGTACTTTCGGTCCCCAGTGTTCAGGCTCAACCTTAGTGGATGTATCAAATATGAAAGAGGGTGATTGTGCCGGACTCGCTCTTCTTCAGAGAAAATACGGACTCGTAGGAGTCAAATTTGAAAACGGTACAAAATCGATAGTGATGATCAGTGCCCAGACCGGCTCTCCGGTTGAAGCAGAAATCATTCCACTGACACAAAAAAAAGTATATCTGCGTGCTGACTGTAATTTCAGGGATCTTGCCGATGTGGCAGATTTTTTCTACAGCCTTGATGGCAAATCATGGATCCCGATAGGTACACAGCTTAAGATGGAATATTCAATGCCTCATTTCATGGGGTATAGATACGGACTATTCAATTACTCGACAAAAACGCCCGGAGGGTACGTCGATTTTGACTGGTTCAGGATTAAATAAAACATTATAAAAAATACTAATATTCACTTTTATTAAAATAATATCATGAAAACCAAAAGACAATTAATCCTTCTTGCTTTATTTTCGCTGTTATTCTCAGGTATAGTATCAGCACAGAACCCATTAATTAGGGATCAGTTCACAGCTGATCCTACCGCAAGGGTTTTTAATGGAAAAGTATACCTTTTCCCTTCTCACGATATACCGGCTCCTGAAGCCTTTGCACGCAAAGACTGGTTCTGTATGGAAGATTACCATGTATTTTCCTCTCCGGATCTTGTCAACTGGACAGATCATGGAGTTATTGTAAGTCAGTATGATGCCGACTGGGTTGACACAACTACTTTCAGCATGTGGGCTCCGGATTGTATTGAAAGAGACGGTAAGTATTATTTTTATTTTCCGGCAAATGTCAGAAAAGGTGCAGGCAGGGGATTCGGTATAGGAGTTGCAGTGGCTGACAATCCCGAGGGGCCATATACTCCGCAGCCTGAGCCGATCAAGGGTATTGTTGGTATTGATCCAAGCGTTTTCATTGATAAAGATGGTCAGGCCTATATTTACTATTCAATGAACAGGATTTTTGGCGCAAAACTGAAAGACAATATGCTGGAACTGGATTCCGAACCCAGAGTACTCGAAAATTTTCCCACAAAAGGTCTCGTTGAAGGTCCTTTTTTCTTTGAACGTAATGGAATCTATTATATGACATATCCTCATGTGCAAAATAATACTGAAAGACTTGAATATGCTATCGGCGATAATCCTATGGGACCGTTTAAGTTCGCAGGAGTAATTATGGATGAATCCGCTTCCGGCTGCTGGACAAATCATCATTCGATAATTGAATTCAATGATCAGTGGTATTTGTTCTATCATGATAAGGATCTTTCCCCTGACTTTGACAAAAACAGATCTGCAAAGGCAGATAGTCTCTTCTTTAATGAAGATGGTACAATGCGGAAAGTGATACCCACTTTGCGTGGTGTCGGGGTATCAAGCGCCCTTCAGAATATTGAGATTGACCGTTACAGTAAAATAAGCGAATCAGGAGCTTCAGTTGCTTTTCTGGATACTGCAAATACATTTAAAGGCTGGAAGACACGGTTTGATAAACAGAATGCATGGATATCATATAATAAGGTTGATTTTGGTAAGAAGAAACTTAAAACTATCCGTGTAAAAGCCATTTCACCCTCAGGAGGTACCCTGCAGATCCGTCTGAATAATCCGGAAGGTCTGTTATTAGCTGAGGTGAAAATACCTGCCGGTACCGAATGGGATACAATTAATAAACGTCTTTCGAAATATCAGAAAGGAATTCATGACCTGGTTGTAGTACTTAAAGACAGTAATCCTGTGGAAGTTGACTGGATACGCTTTGAGTAGCATCTGACAAATGAAATGACAGAAAGATAATGCGCAAACAGAATAGAAATTGACAAAACTGTTGCATTATCCCTTATATAGTTGATGTGATAAAACTTTGATCCCGTGACATAATTTAATCGAAGCCTTATGGAAAAATCATATACTGTCCTGAAAACAGGAATCATTGCAATTATTTCCATCTTTTTGTTACCGGTTTCCTGTATTCCTGATCCTAACAGATCTTCCGGAGAAAAAGAAATGGTTATTTGGTATGATAAACCGGCAGGTGATGTATGGCTTGATGGTTTGTTTATAGGAAATGGTTATATGGGTGCCAATGTCTTTGGCCGGATACAGAATGAGAGGATTGCTTTAAATGAATCCAGCTTCTGGTCGGGAAGGCCTCATGACTATAACGACCCTGATGCATACAAATATTTCGGACAAATCAAGAATCTTGTTTTTGCAGATAAATTTGCTGAAGCTGAAGAAATGGTTAATCAGCATTTTTATGGTATCCCTGTAGCACAGCAGGCATATCAGCCTTTGGGTGACCTGTCCCTCGATTTCAAGGTGACGGGAGATCAGATTAAAGATTACTATCGCGAACTCGACATGGAAACCGGTGTTGTCAAAGTCAGCTACACAGAAGGAGATGTTAAATTTACACGGGAAGTCTTTATGTCCTATCCAGACCATGTAATGGTGATGAAAGTATCGGCAGACAAACCCGGAAGCGTATCACTTGAGGCAAAACTCAGGAGTCCTTTCCTGGAAAGGACTATGACAAAAGACAACAGGCTGACAATGAATGGCATTTGGAGATATCTTCCGGAAACTGAAAGCTGGCTTATTGCTAAAGTTGAAGGAACCGGCCTCAGTTTTCAGACTGATTTGGTTGCGCTGCCTGAAAAGGGAACCCTACTGGCAACCGATTCAAGTCTTATGATTTCCAATGCCAATTCAGTGACATTTATTCTAACTGCTGCTACAAGCTTCGTAAATTATAAGGATATAAGCGGAGATCCTGCTGCCCGGTGTGAAAAAATACTGGCAGACGTAAAAAGTAAGAACTTCAATACATTAAAGAAAACTCATCTGAATGATTTCTCCGGCCTTATGAGCAGGGTAAAGCTTAAGATTGGTGATCCGGCTATGAATGAAAAACCAACTGACGAGAGGATAGCGAACATAAAAAAAGGTCTTCCCGACCCGGATCTTCTTGCAAAAATATTTCAGTTCGGCCGTTATATACTGGTTTCAAGCAGCAGGTCAGGCAGCCAGCCAGCTAATCTGCAGGCAAGGTGGAATCAGGATCTGCTTCCAAACTGGGGAAGTAAATATACGATAAACATCAACACTCAGATGAACTACTGGCCGGCTGAAATCACAAACCTGTCAGAGTGCCACATGCCATTATTTGACTTTTTAAAGGATTTATCTGAAAATGGGGCAAAGACTGCAAAAGCATATTACAATGCAGGAGGCTGGGTAGCCCACCATAATACTGACCTGTGGCTTGGCACAGCTCCTGTTGATGCAGCAAGGTACGGTATGTGGCCGCTTGGCGGCACCTGGCTCTGTCAGCATATCTGGGAGCATTATCTGTACACAGGGGATGTCGATTTCCTCAGAGAGTATTATCCGATAATGAAAGGATCAGCTCAGTTCCTTTTGGATATTATGACCATTGAACCTAAACATGGCTGGCTTGTTATTCCTTTTTCGGTGTCTCCTGAGCAGGGCTATTTTGTTAAAGAGGGGGCGCCGGAAGTGTTCCTGTCATCTGGTACCACAATGAATACAGGTATGATAAAAGATCTTTTCCCTCATTGCATTGAAGCAGGAAAGATATTGAACACAGATCAGGAATTTGGTTCACAGCTTGCTGAGGCTCTTGAAAAAATACCTCCTTACCAGATAGGAAAAGACGGCCTTCTTCAGGTATGGCTCGAAGACTGGATAAGAGGTAATGAGGGTCATAACATGTCTGCAAACTTCGGCTTTTTCCCCGGTAATTCCATAACCTTAAAAGGAGATCCCGAAATAGCCGGAGCAATCAGGAAATGGCTGGAACCACGCCGTATAGGCAGCGGATGGACAAGCGCATGGGATATATGCGACTGGGCAAGGCTTGAAGACGGAGTAAAGACTGATACAGTCATCAAACAATTCTTCCTTACACCAACAGACAGAGGAGGAATAGGAAATAATTTCCACAACACTGGTAGTAATCAGTCTGATGCCAATTTCGGATTTACGGCAGCAGTTGCCGAATGCCTGTTACAAAGTCATGCCGGAGAAATTTCTTTGCTGCCTGCCTTACCTGTAAGCTGGGAAAACGGGTCTGTTACAGGATTAAAAGCCAGAGGAGGATTTGAGATTAATATGGCCTGGGAAAACGGGAAACTTATTTCGTGTGATGTTAAATCAATACTGGGTAATCCCTGTGTGATCCGTTATGGCGATGAGACCAGGACTATAAATATACCCTCTGGCAAATCAGTCAAAATCCTGTGAGATCTTATCAACGGGGATTTTTCTGAAGTAACTGTAACAAACATAAAGGCCTGTTTATAAGTATAAGGAAAAATGTATTTTTGTGGTGCATTATATGCCTGCAACAGGCATTCTTAGAATGAAAACAAATCATATAACTCAACAGGACATTGCAACCAGGTTAAACGTTTCACGTATCACTGTTTCAAAAGCCCTGCGAAATCATCCTGACATTTCTGCCGAAATGAAGGAAAAGGTCAATAGGGCTGTAGAAGAAATGGGATATTCTCCCAATCTCATTGCCAAACAATTATCACTTCAAAAAACTTTTATACTGGGAATTGTTGTTCCTGATCTCGAAAATTGTTTCTTTTCTTACCTTGTTGACAGTATTATAGATACAGCAAAAGAGCATAATTATAATGTCATTCTTACCGTATCACGTGAGAAAGAAGTATTTGAAAGAAATAATATCAAAAATCTTATCGATCTGCGCGTGGATGGTCTTCTTGTCTGCGTTTCCCAGGAAACAACCGATCATAAAATATTTGAATATGTCAGCAGGGTTAATATTCCTCTGGTATTTTTTGACCGTGCCATCAAAGAATTGCCTTTCAGCTATGTGGCTTTTAACGATAAAATAGCCACTATTGAAACATTGAACCAGCTGATTTCAGCAGGTTATACCAGAATTGCACATTTTGCAGGTTACTCCGGTACCAGTATCGGAAATGAACGATGCAATGGGTACAGAGAAGCTCTTATTGACAACAGGATTCCTGTTCGGGAAGACTGGATTATTGAAGGTGGCTATGAAATTGACGATGGCATACGGGCATTTGAAAAACTGTATACAGGCGGAGAGTTGCCTGAAATAATACTGACAGTTAATGACCGTGTTGCTTCTGGTGCTTATAAAGCTATAAGAAAGACAGGTTTGAAAATTCCTGATGATATTGGCATTTTGGGTTATGGACTAAATGATACTGCCAGATTATTCAGTCCCACTCTTTCAGTCATTGACCAGGATCCGAGGAAAATGGGAAAAATAGCTACTGATTTATTGATTGATGAGATCCAGGGCATTGCACAAAATTCGAATACCGGGATTCTTATTGATGTGGATTTTAAATGGAATACCTCCATTCAAAAAAGATAAATTATTCCCCTTTATACTAATTTTACTTGTTAATAAACAATCTATCAGATATTACAATTACAGAAAGAAAATTAACTAAGATTAAAACTGTACCCACACTTTGCCCTTCTTTTACTACATTTATATTTTATTAAATCATATGCCATGAAACTCAAACAGATTAAAAACCTCCTTCTGATTTTAATTGGTGTTTCAATAATGGCTTTTACTGCAGATAGTGGTAATGCCGGAAAACCAATTTATCTTAACACAGCATATTCTTTTAAGGAAAGGGCTGTTGATCTTGTTTCAAGGATGACTCTGGAAGAAAAACAGAGCCTGTTAGGGAATACAATGCCTGCAATCCCGCGACTTGGCGTAAATAAATACGACATATGGGGTGAAGCCCTCCACGGAATTATGGGGAGAAACAATAATAGTGGAAAAACTGCTACTTCTTTCCCAAACAGTGTTGCAGTTGGTTCAACCTGGGATCCTGAACTGATCATGAGAGAAACATCTGTTGTTGCGGATGAAGCAAGGGGTTTTAATCACGATTTAATTTTTACTCTTACCTATTGGTCACCTGTTGTTGAACCGGCTCGTGATCCCAGATGGGGAAGGACAGCCGAAACATTTGGAGAAGATCCGTTTTTAGTAACTCAGATCAGTAGTAGTTTTATTCGCGGATTAATGGGAGATGATCCCACTTATCTCAAGGCTGTCCCCTGTGGTAAGCACTATTTTGCAAACAACACTGAATTTAACCGACATTCAGGTAGTGCAGATATGGATGACAGGGATATGAGAGAGTATTATCTTTCTCCATACAGATCACTGATCACCAATGATAAGCTCCCATCCATAATGACTGCCTACAGCGCCGTAAATGGTATACCGGTATCAGCAAGTAAATTTCTTGTGGATACCATTGCAAGACGGACTTACGGTCTGGATGGTTATGTAACCGGTGATTGTGGAGCAATTTCAGATATGCTCTCAGGACATCATTATGTTCAAAGTAATGAGGAAGCGACCGCTCTTGGACTGATATCAGGTGTTGATACCGATTGCGGAAGCGTTTATCAGACAAGTGCTCTCAGTGCTCTTGAAAAAGGTTTGATGACAGAAGCTGATATGGATAAGGCTTTGGTTAACGTCTTTACCATAAGGATGCGGCTGGGAGAATTCGACCCTCCTGAAATAGTACGCTATGCAGGTATCAGGCCCGATAAAATAAACGATCCTTCACACAACGATCTGGCCGTTGAAATTGCAACTAAAACACCGGTACTGTTGAAAAATGAAATTTCAACTAAAACCGGAAAGAAAATTTTGCCTCTTAATGTAAATGATATTAAAAAGATTGCAATATTAGGTCCTCAGGCCGATAAAGTCGAACTTGGTGATTATTCAGGAGACGTTGAACCTGAATTGAAAATTTCACCCCTTCAGGGTATTCAGAACCATATTAAGGATAATGGATATGATATTGAGATTGTTCACAATTCAGGAGCCAATACAGAAAGAAAAACTGATTTTTTCACCCTCAACAGTTTTACAACAATATCAAAAAACGGGATTGTAAAAGAATATGATGCAACAAAATACAATGCTTCAGCTAGCGGTGTTATTACGTCGGCAAGATTTGGAGGAACATCACTCAGGGGAATAAAAGATGGGGACTGGACTGCTTATGACAATATTGATTTAACTGATCTCGATTCTATCCGATTCAGAATGTCTGTAGCTGCCGGGGGTATCCTTGAAGCAAGGATAGGATCCGCAACAGGTAATATTATTGCAACTCAAAAGATTGAACCAGATCAGCAACAGGGCGGTGGCGCTTTCCGGGGATTTGGAGGAAGACCAACCCTGATCACATCAAAGATCAACACTCTGGGAATCACGGGTCCCCAGACAATTGTCCTTGTATATCGTGAACCTGAAGCTCCGGAAATTGACAAGGAAACACTCGATCTGGCAGCTTCTGCTGATATAGCACTTGTTTTTGTTGGCACTGACCAATCAACAGGCAGGGAAGAGTCTGACAGGTTTTCTCTTGCATTACCGGGTAATCAGACAGAACTTATCAAAGCTGTTGCAGCTGTCAACCCACATACTATAGTTGTAATGCAGGGAATGGGAATGGTGGAAGTGGAAGATTTTAAAAATGATCCGGATATTCCCGGTATGATATGGACCGGATACAACGGACAGGCACAGGGAACAGCAATGGCTAAAATATTATTTGGAGAAGTTAATCCCGGAGGTAAACTCAGTATCTCATGGTATAAGTCAGTCAGTGATCTGCCCGATTTTAATGATTATACACTCCGGGGAGGCAACGGTAACCCCGGAAGAACATACTGGTATTTTGATAAAGATGTTTCCTATGAATTCGGATATGGATTATCATATACTACTTTCGAGTACAGTAATTTTGAAATCAGTGACACCAGGATCACTCCTAACGGGAAAGTTACAGTATCATTTGATATTAAAAACGCAGGAGAAGTTGACGGAGATGAAATCGCTCAGGTATATGTCAGGACTCCGGATAGCCCTGCATCCTTACAAAGGCCTGTAAAGAGACTGAAAGGATTTAAAAGAGTTACCATCCCTGCAGGTCAGATAAAAAGGGTTTCAATTGATGTCGATTGCTCAGGTCTTTGGTTTTGGGATTCCGAAAACGAAAAAATCGCTTTTGATAAGGGCAGATACATATTTGAAATAGGTTCTTCTTCAAAGAATATTAAAGGACAGGTGGAAGCCAACATGACCGGAGAATACAATGCAATTCTGAAAACAGTGGTCATCGATTGCAATAAAATAATTTTCCGTCCTGGCAACACCGCTCAGACAAGTCTGACAGCCAGTCTGTCAGATGATAGTTTTATTGACATAAACAAAGCCGGAATTGTATATAAAAGCAACAATCCTTCAGTTGCAAGTGTTGATGATAATGGTAAGGTAACTGCCAACAAACCCGGAACCGCATCAATATTTGCTTATATTACCTGGGAAGGCACTACAGTATCAAACAGCTTTCCGTTAAAAGTAATGCCTGATCTTACACCATCAGTGATCACTGTTAACGGGAAAAAAATAAAAGGTTTTGACCCGGATGTTAAAGCATACAGTTATTTGTTAAAGAACAACTCAAAAATACCTGTGGTTAATGCTACTTCATTAGATAAAGGAATCGATGTAGTTATTAACCAGGCAAAAGATGTTCCCGGTACCGCTGTTGTCAACTTTATTGATAATAATACTTTTGAAAAAAATACTTTCTACGTAAATTTTGACCTTAATTCTACCAGCGATGATTTTGATAATCAATCTATTGGCAATCAATGGGATTGGATAAGAGAAAACAAGGCCAAACATAGTATGTCAGCTAAAAACGGCTACCTTACCATTACCAGTGAACCGGGTGATGTTTCAGAAGGCAGTAACAACGCAAGTAACATATTGTTGCAGAGTGCAAACAACGATTGGACTATCGAAACAAAACTGGTAGCTTCAAGAGTCCCCTCTCAACCGGAAAATGCAGGAATTATAGCTTATGAAAATGATGACAGCTTTGTAAAACTGATGTTCAGGGCCGTCATAAAAACAACCAGGCAAAGAGGAGTACAACCTGGTACAATAGATTTTCTGATTGAAGAAAATGGTATAGCCAAATCAGTGGCCAGTATAAATCTCAGAAGTGAAATTACCGGTAATAATTCATTATTACTTAAACTGGAGAAAAAAGGTCATGAATATACCGCATATTATTCTGTAAATGGCGAAGAATATGAGCTGCTGGGAACAGATGTAGCCCTGTTAAAGGATATAAGGGCAGGACTGATAGTGTGCGACGGAGTAATTACACAAAGCATGACAAGTACTTATTATTTTGATTCTGATACCACTAAACCGGATACTCCCTTCGATGTGTCATTTGACTATTTCCGTATCACTAACAGCGGACTGAAATAATGTAATTGAAGAACATATAATATTCATTTTTAATCAGTAAACGATTGTTCCGTTTTCCGAATGATACTTTCTTTATCATTTCGTATGATTCTTTTTTGTTTATTCATAACAAATCAATAGATTTGAACTATACACGGGTAAGTTACCGGGTAAGTTATCTGAAATACTGATATTATTTCAGGCAAGGTTCATTTTTTACATTTTTACTATAAACGATAAACTTAAGCGATGAAAAAAGCTGTTGTAACAGGAGCAGGAGGATTCATAGGAGGACATTTAGTTACAGAATTAATAAAAAGGGGATACTTGGTCAGAGCTGTTGATAAGAAGCCATTGACCCAATGGTATCAGGTATCTGAGAAATCGGATAATCTTGTCCTTGATTTGAATATCAGAGAGAACTGCTACAGGGCTGTCAATGGTTATAATGAGGTATTTAATCTGGCAGCTGATATGGGTGGTATGGGATTTATTGAAACCCATAAAGCCGATTGTATGCTAAGTGTACTGATCAATACACATATGCTTATGGCATCCAGGGATTGCGGGATAGACCGCTATTTCTACTCATCATCTGCCTGCGTCTATAACGGAGACAAGCAAACCGACCCTGATAATCCCGGATTGAAAGAGTCAGATGCCTATCCTGCACTCGCAGAGGATGGTTATGGATGGGAAAAACTGTTCAGTGAGCGTATGTGCCGCCACTTCATGGAAGATTATGGATTAACGACCCGTGTAGCCAGGTTTCATAATGTATACGGTCCTTTTGGTACTTACGACGGTGGCAGAGAAAAGGCTCCCGCTGCAATCTGCAGAAAAGTAATTGACAGGGAACTTTACGGGAAAGACGAGATAGTGATCTGGGGTGACGGTCATCAAACCCGTAGCTTTATGTATATTGATGATTGTATCAAAGGGATACTTGATATTATGTATAGTGAGATTGAAGAACCATTAAATCTTGGCAGCAGTGAGATGGTCTCAATAAACCAGTTAGTGGATATTGTTGAGAATATTGCCGGGCATAGGCTTAAGCGGAAATACGATCCGGATGCTCCGAAAGGTGTACGCGGACGAAACAGTGATAATACTCTTATCCGTGAATATCTTGGATGGGAGCCATCTATCCCCCTTAAGACAGGTTTACAAAAGACTTATATATGGATAAGAGAACAGATGATCAGGGATAAAGAAATAATGGAAAAGAACCCCCGGAAACACGGTCACAATTATAAATCGGTTTTTAACGATTAAAATCTCTCTTCACTCTTTAGGGGATAAAAAAGGATCATCAATTATGTCCTCTTTTCCAAGATTAATTAGATCGGTTAAGTGTTTAAGATAAATGATTTTTTAATTGGGATAGTAAATCGACTGGATTATAAGCATGTAGATGAAAGAAAAAACTGTTATGGTAAGCGGCTGTTTTGATCTGTTACATGCAGGGCATATCGCTTTTTTCAAGACAGCAGCTTCTTATGGTAAACTTTATGTGGCAGTTGGACAAGACAAGAACCTTTTGCAGTTAAAGGGAAAGGCTCCCTGGTTTTCAGAAAAAGAGCGTAAGTATATTGTAGGATCAGTAAGATATGTGCATGAAGCATTTATAGCATCCGGAAAGGGAATGCTTGATTTTGAGCCTGACCTGAGGAGAATTAAACCTGATAGATTTATTGTAAACACTGACGGGCATACAGGAGAAAAGGAAAAACTCTGCAGGGAACTGGGAATTGAGTATATCATATTGGATAGAATTCCCGAACCGGGACTACCTGCCCGTTCCAGTTCATTTACCAAGCGTGAACTGCAGTTTCCTTACAGGGTATGCATTGCCGGAGGATGGATGGATCAACCATGGGTCTCGGAAATATACCCGGGCTCTGTAGTGGTTGCCCGTATATGGCCGACTACTGAATTCAACGACAGATCAGGACTGGCAACAAGTTCCAGAAAAGTTGCTCTTCAACTATGGGATGGTAAAATACCCACAGGTGATCCCGTCAGAAACGCAAAATTATTATTCGGGGCAGAAAACCCTCCCGGCTCAAAATATATTTCAGGTTCACAGGATCATATCGGCCTCATGGTTCCCGGTATCAGCCGTATTTATTATGAAGGTGGTTACTGGCCCTCAGATATAAAAAACTGTACAGATCCTTCTGTTTGTGAATGGCTTTCTGAAGTTCTTTATCTGATCCCTCTTAAACCCCGTCCAACAGGTTATGATCCCATTGAAGAGAAGAATCTTGAAAAAGAATATGTAAAAGAACTTGGGGATTCCGGTAATAAATGCTGGGACAGTATTATTAAAAAAGATGTAAAAGGCCTGGGGAAGGCAATGACCGAATCGTTCCTGGCCTGGAAAAAAATATTACCCAATACCGTACCGGATCATATCATGAATGAAATGACATATTATACTTCAAATTATCCCGGAGCAATAACCTCCGGCAGCGGTGGCGGCTATGCAATGGTAGCATCAGAAAAAAATATTGAAGGTTCTATCCGTATCAAAGTGAAATTTTAGAATGATCAAACACAATATATATTACCAGTAAAACATATTAAGTGATTTTCATCCAAAAATATCATTCATGAAAACCGACAGATTAACAACCAGAGAATATCTCCTGCCCTTCATTCTGATATCTTCTCTTTTCTTCCTTTGGGGGATTGCTCACGGAATGCTTGATACTCTGAATAAACATTTTCAGGATATGCTCGAACTATCGAAAGCCCGATCAGGTATGATACAGTTTTCTGTATATATAGCATATTTTACTATGGCACTACCTGCAGGATTTTTCATGAAGAAATACGGATATAAAAAAGGGATTATCCTGGGTTTATCTCTTTTTGCCCTTGGGGCTTTATTAATTGCAGGAACCACTCCCCTGGAATCATTCTGGATATTCCTGCTTTGTCTTTTTATACTGGGTTGTGGGCTGGCCACACTAGAAACAGCAGCCAATCCATACACTACGAAACTTGGTCCAAAAGAGACTGCCGAACGACGAATTAATTTCTCCCAGTCTTTTAACGGACTGGCATGGGTTATAGGTCCTCTGATCGGGTTGTATATATATAAAGGCCAAAGTGTAACAGAAGGTGAAAAATTAAGTTCCATGGTCCTGCCATATATAATCATTGCTTCTGTTGTTATTGCTGTTGCAGTACTGTTTATAATGACTCCTTTGCCCGAAATATCTGAAGAAGAAAATGAAAATGAAAAAGGAGGACCGGCTGATTCTTTAACCAACATCAAAAGTACACCATTAATGTCGCAAAGACATTTTGTATTAGGTGTAATTGCGCAGTTTTCCTATGTAGCTGCACAAACCGGAATATTTAGTTATCTCATAAACTTTGTTACCGATGAAAACCAGAAAATTCATTTCGATAAAGAATATGGACCTCTGTTTCTGGCACTGGGATTTGCTCTTTTCATGATAGGCCGTATGTCGGGAAGCTATATGATGAGGACTGTTAAACCAACACGGATTCTTGCCATTTACGCGCTGGCCTGTGTTCTGTTACTTCCCATAGTCAGTGCCGGACTGGGTTGGGTGTCTCTAATAAGTCTGTTTGCTGTATTCTTTTTTATGTCTATCATGTTCCCTACCATATTTGCTCTGGGTATAAAAGATCTTGGAACAAAGACAAAAAAGGCCTCATCTTTTATCGTAATGGCTATTGTCGGTGGTGCTGTTTTCCCTCCCCTGATGGGATTTATTGCTGACAAAACCAGTATGTCAGTTGGGTTCTTTGCCCCGATACCATTCTTTCTCTTCATCCTGTATTATGCCTTATATGGTTATAAGATAGCAGCAAAACAAAATAATTAAACTGCCATATATATTTGTTATTGACTTGAATATAAAACAGCTTGGGTTTATCATCCATAAATTTTTCATCTTGTTCTAAAAATCCTCATAGTAAAATTATGAAAAGAAGGAAATTTCTTAAAAATAGTGCCGTTGCAGCAGGCCTGGTAAGTATTCCCGGCACTTTTATCCCTCTTACATCTTGTAAGAGAGCCTCCCGAAGATCATCCGGAATTTACGGAACGGTAACAAAAGATATTCGTTCCACTTCCTATCTTCAAAAGGTAAAGACGGAAAAGATTTTGCCTAAACCATCAATCTCGCTGGGAGCATATAATACTTCATCCGGTGTAAATATCTCACCGATGCCACTGGCAGAGCGGATCAAACAGAAAATTGTACCGCAACGGGGTTTTTGCAGTCTGGCACCCGGTGGTGATGCCCTTATCTCCGGGAATGGAGCAGTAAGTATAGAGCTGACAGGAAATCCCTACATCGAACGGATTCCTTTCAACCACGAAAGCCTTTTCGCACCACGAAATAAGTCCTTAGAGACTTCCAAAATAGCAAATGTTTTCCCTAAGGTACGACAGATGATGCTCGACGGGAAATACCACGAAGCTATTTTATTAGCTTATAACGAATGGCAAAAAAACCCTGTCAGCCGGGGGAGGGGTGGATTTGGAGGAGGAAGATTTTCTATGCTTCTGGAGTCTCCGGGAACAGCATCAGTCAGGAATTATCTTCGTACAGTTGATTTCGAAAGTACTGAGGTTAAGGTTCACTGGACAGATGAAAAAGGAAACTGGGTTCGCCGGATCTTTGCTTCACGACCTGATAATGTTATTGTACAATGGCTGACAGCTCCTGACGACAAGTCATTGAATGTACGTATAACAATGTCGGAGGGAGCAGGAAGACCCACTACCGGAGGAGGGCAGGATTTTGCCGGAATACGTAGCCGCGCAGGGGCACAGGGAGCAAGCGGAGGATCAGATAACACCCAGACTGATTTCAACGAACAGAGTCTTACTATCAAAGGCCGCCTGGATCCTTCCGTTGATAACAGAGGCTATGCCAACATCACCCGTGTGGTACGTGATGGCGGTTCAGCCAGGATGGATGCAGACACCCTGGTTATTGAGAATGCTTCGTCGGTTATGCTTCTCACACGTATAGAATATTTCCCCGACTACAGCGAAGAAAATGTTGAAAATGTCCGGCAGTCGCTGGAAAAACTAACTCCTGACTATGTCTTTCTTCTTGAGCGGGCACGTAAGGTACAGTCTGAAATGCTTAACCGCATTACAATAGATTTCGCGGATGATTCAAAATATGGTCTGTCATCCGAGGAACTTCTGTCTGATCAACGTTCCAGCAAAGGTTTTTCAGGAGCTTTTCTCAAGACCTTTTTCGAGATGTGCCGCTACTGGTTCATCTTACAAAGTGGCAAATATTTAAGCGTATCAGCCCTGACCAATGTCAATATTAATCTGCAGATCGCTCCAATTAGTATAGGTAATTACCGTGAAGGAGAAATGGCTTATTTCGACTGGGTTGAAAGTCTTGTCAATGACTACCGGACCAATGCAAAGAACATCTACGGTATGCGTGGAACCCATTATCCTATTGCACCATCGAAAGATTCAGGGGTTTTTAACATGTTCGACTACGCTGATAATACCGGGGAGATATGGCCTCATCCTTACTGGATCAGTGCAGGTGGCTGGGTTGTACGGCCGTTCTGGGATCACTACCTTGTTACTGGTGACCTGGATTTTCTTGCCAGGCGTATGGTACCCGTTTATAAGGATCTGGCATTGTTTTACGAGGACTTCCTGACAGTAACGGACAAAAACGGCAATTATATTTTTGTTCCATCATTCTCTCCGGAGAACAATCCCGGTAATCTGAATCCCGGTTGCATGGCTGTAATCAATGCCACAATGGACATTTCGGTATGCCGCGAAGTTCTGGCCAATCTGGTGGAGGCTTGCGAGCTACTGGGCATTGAAGCCGAAAATGTGCCGAAATGGAAAACTATGATTGCCAAACTGCCGCCCTATCTGCTAAATCCGGATGGAACCCTTAAGGAATGGGCATGGCCTGATCTGGAAGACCGTTATAATCACCGGCATATATCTCAATGCTACGGTGCATGGCCCGGCGATGAAATTGATCCGGACCGCACACCTGAACTAGCCAAAGCTGCGGTCATAGCAGCCCGGAAACGTGTACCGGAGCGTCTGGCTGCTCATAGTCATTGCCAAAAAACTTTGGTTGCAGCAAGACTAAAGGACGGTTTTATGGTTGACAGCCAGCTAAGGCTGATGATTGAACAGGGATTCGTGGGCACTACACTTATTTGTCCTCACGACCCATACGCAGCCATGCGGATAGCTGATGCACAAGGTGGTATTCCGGCTATCATGATGGAAATGCTGGCTTATTCACGTCCTGGTGTTATTGAGATTCTTCCTGCCCTTCCTCCTTCTCTGATCAGGGGATCTATTAACGGAATGCTCCTGCGCACTTGTGCGAGAATGGATAAACTGGCCTGGGACATGAATGAAGGTATAGTGGACTTTACAGTCACCTCAATTAAAAAACAGGATGTGACTTTAATTGCCCGTTATGGTATTGAAAGAATCTCCGTTTCATCAGGAGTCCTGGATACTAAGCCTCAACCCGGAGAAGCTGCCTGCACTTTGCATTTGCCGGAAGAAAAAGCAGTGGAGGTTCATCTTGAAACAGGTAAGCGCAACCCACTGGATTGGATTAACTGGGTGTAATCAAGAAGCAAAAAACAAAATAATATATAACCGAATGAAACGCAGGAAATTTGTCAAAACAAGTGCAGCCGCTGCCGGACTGGTGGGCACTATGGAAATATCGCCAATCCTGGCTGCAACAGAACAGGAATCACCGCAAACAGGAATACCTTCAGCGGACAATCGTCCGGCTGACTATCTTAACCGTGTGCAGGGAGACTCATTCCTTCCTGATCTGCCGGAAATCGGAAGACCGTATCCGATCTCACCAATGTCTCTGGAAGAACGGATCAGGACGAATGTTGTACCCCGGAAAGGCTTTTGCAGCGTTACTCCCGGCAAACTGGTGAGTGAGGCCCTTATATCCGGAAATGGGAAGATGAATATTGAGTTGATGGGCGATCCATATTCAGAACAAATACTTTTCCATCACGAAAGCCTGCTTATGCCCTGGGAAAAGCCAATGGAGGCACCCAACGTAGCAAATATTTTTCCGCAATTGCGGCAAATGATACTCGATGGAAAAAACCGTGAAGCATTTGCTCTTGCTCTTCAGTACATGAATGAAAGCCCGGTTAAAGCGGATACCGAACCACATCTGACTATTCCTGCCTTCCTGATGAAGCTCGATCTCCCTAATAACACTTCCGTCAGAAACTACCTTCGTACAATTAATTTCGAGAACAGCGAGATAAAGGTTATCTGGACTGATGAAGATGGCGAATGGGTTCGTCAGACCTTCACTTCCCGTCCCGACAATGTAGTTGTTCAGTGGCTCACTGCCCCGGAAGGTAAGACAATGGATGTCCGGATCTCCCAGGAAAAGTCTGCAGCATGGACAATGGTATCCGGGATGGACTGGGGTGCACGAAGGGGAATTGGAACCACAGACCCGGATATGAAAGCATTCGTTCAGTTGACAGCTGATCAGAAAAAATTTGCCCCAAAAGGTGTGGAAACTTGCGAGGTCCACCAGGATTTCAATGAGCAAGACCTGATTTACAAATGCCGTCTTGACCCCTCTGTGGATAACAGTGGCTACGCCGGAATGACGAGAGTTGTTCGCAACGGTGGTACGGCCAGAATGAATGGAAACACTCTCGTCATCGAGAAAGCTTCTTCAGTAATGCTGCTTACACGAATTGAATATTTCCCGGACTTCCGTGAGGAAAATGTTAAAACTCTGCAGGAAGAGGTGGAAAAACTGACCCCTGATTATCGGGCATTGCTGCAACGGCATGAAAAGATCCAGTCGGAAATTTTAAACCGCGTTACAATAAATTTAGGAGGCGACTCTCAATATGGAATGGCAATTGAGGAACTTCTTACAGACCAGAGATCGAGACCGGATTATTCCCCGGCATTATTGGAGAAGGTCTTTGAAATGGGACGATACTGGTTCATCCTTAACAGTGGAAATTATCCTGTTATAGCAGCAGGGATCAACTCCACTATTAATCTTCAAACAGCAGGCGCTGTGCAGGGCGACCTGCGGGAAGGCATGGAAGCCTACTTTAAATGGATGGAGGAAATAGTTCCGGATTGCAGAAACAACGCCAGGAATATTTTTGGTTTTAAGGGGACTTCTTATCCCCTTTTCCCGGATAAGGGATTCGGTGTCAATTTTTATTATACCTCCAGCTCCAACATCGGCATCTGGCCTTACTGGATTTCTGCCGGAGGCTGGTTATTACGACAGTTCTGGGATTATTATCTGGTTACCGGAGATATGGAATTTTTGCGTAATCGCGTGGTCCCAGCCTATAAAGAACTGGCTCAGTTCTATGAGGATTTCCTGACTGTCACCGACAAAGACGGGAATTATATTTTTGTACCATCCATCTCACCGGAGAATATACCCTATAACACGGACCCATCCGGTCCTGTACTTATCAATGCCACCATGGACATTGCAGTATGCCGGGAAATACTGACCAATTTGATTCAGGCTTCAGAGATACTTGGCAGCGACTCTGACAACGTGACAAAATGGAGGGCAATGCTGGACAAGATGCCACCTTACCTTGTCGAAGCTGACGGCACACTGAAGGAATGGGCCTGGCCCTCATTGCAGGAACACTACAGTCACAGACATGTGTCTCATCTCTATGGTGTCTGGCCGGGCGATGAAATTGATCCTGACAGCACACCTCAACTGGCCCTGGCTGCAGAAATAGCTGACCGGCGAAGAACTTTTGATACCATGTCCACAGCTGTTGCCGGGGAGACTCTGGCTGCATATGCACGCTGCCACAGAGCTCTGGCCGGAGCACGTCTTAAAGACAACCTGTTGGTTGACATACACTTACGGCAGTTGCTTGAACAAGGTTATGTAAGCACTGCTCTGAGGTGTTCCCGTGAACCTTATGGAATACCTATACCTGATGGACAGAGCGGAATTCCCGCTATTATAATGGAGATGCTTCTGTATTCACGCCCGGGAGTGATAGAGCTGCTTCCGGCTCTTCCCCCTACTCTTGTGAAAGGATCAATTAACGGCATGCTGGCCCGCACTTTTTCGAGGATCAATAAACTATCCTGGGATATGCAGGAGAGAACAGCTGACATAACGATTACATCTCTAAAAGACCAGGACATTACACTAATTGCCCGCTATGGTATAGATGATATTTCTGCTCCTTCGGGAATTATCAAAAGCTTCAGGAAAGGTAATGCAGACTGTGAAATAAACTTACCTGAGAATAAGCCTGTAGAAATACATCTGGAACTTGGTGAACACAACCCATTGGAATGGATTGCTCATGCGAGTCAGAAGAATATTCAATGAATAACTATTAACTGCGCTGAAATGAAAAAAATACTTATCTCTTTGTTATCTGTTGTTGCAGTAATAACAAATATTACCGCGCAAAATGATACTTACCTAAAACTCTGGTACACTCAACCTGCTAAACAGTGGGTAGAAGCGTTGCCTGTTGGAAACGGACGCCTGGGTGCAATGGTGTACGGAGATCCATCGAAAGAACTCATTCAGCTTAATGAGAGTACAGTATGGGCCGGTTCACCATACCGCAATGATAATCCTGAGGCAAGGGAAGCACTCCCTGAAGTCAGAAGACTGATCTTCGAAGGTAAATACAAAGAAGCTCACGATATTGTCAATGAGAAATTTATCAGTAAGATCTCCCATGGTATGCCCTACCAGACGATGGGAAACCTGAGACTGTTTTTCCCCGGTCACGAAAATTGTTCGGATTATTACCGGGAACTTGATCTGAAAGAGGCAGTTGTATCAAGCAGGTATAGTGTTGACGGTATTAAATATGAGACCAGAGTTTTTTCTTCTTTCCCGGACCAGATCCTTGTTATAAGTATTTCTGCCGATAAACCCGGCTCTGTGAGTTTTCAGGTAACACTAGACAGACCATCAGATGTTGATATAACCACAAACGGCAATGATGAGCTGGTCATGTCGGGAAGAACGAATAATTTCGAGGAGGTAAAAGGAAACCTGCTTGAATTTATGACTAAAGTAAAAGTTCTGACAACGGGAGGTTCTGTTTCCGCAACAGATACTGCCCTTAACATATCAAAAGCTGATGCAGCAACACTATATGTTTCCATGGCCACAAACTTTGTAAACTATAACGATCTAAGTGCAAAAGCCGGAGAAAGAGTGAATAATTACCTGCAAAATGCCCTGAAGAAGAACAATGATCAGTTATTTAAGGATCATATTGTTGATTATCAGAAACATTTCAACAGAGTAAGCCTTGACCTGGGTATTACTGATGCTGTTAATAATCCGACAGATATTCGCCTTGAACAGTTTGCAAAGAGTAACGATCCGCAATTAGTATCACTTTACTTCCAGTTTGGACGTTATCTTCTGATCTCATCTTCACGACCCGGGGGTCAGCCAGCCAATCTGCAAGGGATATGGAATGACCAGCTGACGCCTTCGTGGGACAGCAAATACACTATCAACATCAACACAGAGATGAACTACTGGCCTTCCGAGATCACCAATCTCACTGAAATGAATGAACCACTTGTTCAGATGGTCCGCGATCTGTCGCAGACAGGAAGGCAAACGGCATCGGATATGTATGGTGCACAGGGCTGGGTAGCACATCACAACACTGATATCTGGCGCTTCACAGGACCGATCGATGGTGCCAGCTGGGGACAATGGCCTATGGGAGGCGCCTGGCTTGCCCAGCATCTCTTCGATAAATACGACTACAATGGTGATGTTAATTTTTTAAGATCAATATATCCTGTGGCGAAAGAAGCTTCATTATTTTTTCTGGATTTCCTCGTTGAGGAACCTGAACATAAGTGGCTTGTAGTAAGTCCTTCTCTCTCTCCTGAAAATGCCCCTTCTGTTCATCCGCGAGAAGCTATATCAGCAGGCACCACAATGGATAACCAGCTTGTCTTTGATCTGTTCACAAGAACTATAAAAGCTGCAGAAATTATTGATACCGACAAGGAACTGACCCTAAAACTGGAAGAAGCAATCAGGCGCCTCCCTCCCATGCAGACAGGGAGCTGGGGTCAGTTGCAGGAATGGATGCATGACTGGGATAACCCGAAAGATAACCACCGGCACGTTTCTCATCTGTACGGACTTTATCCTTCAAACCAGATATCTCCCTACAGAACTCCCGAACTGTTTTCTGCAGCCCGTACATCTCTCCTTGCAAGAGGTGATGAATCGACAGGATGGTCAATGGGCTGGAAAGTGAACCTGTGGGCACGTCTTCTCGATGGCAACCACGCCTTCAAACTGATAACCGACCAGCTCACTCCTTCTATTCAGCCCGGCAGCAAAAGACAGAGAGGAGGAACTTATCCCAATCTCTTTGATGCCCATCCTCCATTCCAGATTGATGGTAATTTCGGTTGCACTTCAGGTATTGCAGAAATGTTGCTGCAAAGTCACGACGGAGCAATACATTTGCTACCAGCCCTTCCTGATACCTGGCAGAAAGGAAGTGTAAAAGGTCTAAAAGCAAGAGGTGGTTTCGAAGTTGATATCGAATGGGAAAAGGGAGAAATCAAATCAGCCACAATAAAATCATCATTGGGAAATAAGTGCCGTATCAGATCCTATTACCCCTTGAAAGGTAAAAGGCTTAAGAAAGCAAAAGGAGATAATCCGAATCCTTTCTATACAATACCTGAAATCAAAAAACCCCTTATTAATTCCATAATATCAGAACCAGATCTGAGAGAAGTATTCGAATATGATATAAAAACCCGTAAAGGAAGAACGGTAATAATTACAGGAGAATAAAAAACATGGAGTGACTGAAGCCCCGTTATTTGTTGGTTTTATATGCTCCGGTCACTCCTGATTTTCTAATTTTGTACTGTTTTAATACCTTTCGTTATTCCTGATTCATTAAAAGCATCCACACTGTAGTAATATTTCACCCCTCTGTTCAGTCCTGTGAGTGTTACTTCATTTGCTCCATATACCATTACTGAAGAATATAATTTATCCGGTGCAATACCATAATTTACAATATAACCAGTCGCTGTTTCGTCAAAATCCCATTTTATCCCGGCCTTTCTTGTATCCGGCTCATTGCGCACAACGGTGATATCATCAACGGCTGCCGGTGTCTGACCCTCTCTTAACCCGAATATCCTTAGATCATATAATGAGAATTTCCCATCCGGAACTCTTACATTCTCAATCCTGATAAATTTTGTTCTGACAGGATCATCAAGAACAATATAATCATGGCAAGCATCTTTGGTGTTGTTACTGTTATCAACAATTACATCCCATTTTTCCCCATCATCTGATGCAAGAATTTTATACTGGTAATAAATATCTCCGGATCCTGGTTTCAGGGTTGATTCATTATCGGCAAAATTAATCTGGATCGCATTGACAGTTGAATTATTGTCAAGCTCCACACTCAGCCATTCGCCCTGATCACCTGAAACAGCTGACCACCATGTCCTGATATCTTCATCGAAAGCATTTTGTTCAGGATAATCCTCAAGCGATGATGAAGCTTCAGCATTTTTATTGTATGATAATAACATCCAGCCTTTGAAAAGATCTTCTTTTTCAAAATCGACTTTATGATCGGGAATAACAGAAGGATAATCACCAAAAGCTGTAAAGGTTCTCATTACACCATCCTCATCGAAAGCAACAGGAAAAAGGCCAAGCCGACGTTCAAACATATGACGGATGGATATGGACATTGTTGCTATATGCCAGTAATTACCATATTTATCCTGGAATGTTGAACCGTGTCCTGCTCCTCCTGCAAAACCATCAGGTTTATAGGAATACGGACTGTATGTTTCATAAGTAAATGGCCCCAGTGGTGAATCAGAGGTATAAGCGCCGTCGGCATAAGTTTTAAACTCAGTCCCGGGGGCTGCATATTGCAGGTAATAACGGTTATTATGCTTTGTCATCCATGCCCCTTCATTCCATCCGTTTCTTTCCAGTTCGTTCATTTCTCCGGGTACTTCCCATCCATTGTCTTCAGGATTATGTCTTATCAGAACTTCCGGTTCAGTAACAGCCTGCATTTTTGAATTGAGTTTTACCCCATAAATAGGTTGAACATTGGAACACCCCCAGTAAAGATACCTTTGTCCGTCATCATCCAAAAAGAAATGAGGGTCCCATACATCAAAAGGAAGGGTATCAGGATAAACCTGCCAGTTATCACTTAGAGGGTCAGTAGTATAATAAAAGGGTTTTATTACTCCTGCCGAGGCAATATAAAAAACAGTGTCATTTATTGTTATTGCATCAGGTGCATAATCCTCAATTGGTAAAGAATTGATCTTCAGATATTCCCACGTAAGCATATCATCTGAAATCCAGTATCCTCCGCTATGTGATGCAAAGAGAATATACTTATCCTTATATCTGATCATAGCCGGATCAGCAGCTTCCCTGTAAGAAATATCTTCTGTGAACTGAAACCGGTAATTAAGATCAAGAGGATTACAATAAGTGTTTTCCTTCTCGGGCATCTCCCTTGAACAGGAAACAAGTATCAGAAGATAGAGTACAAGTGTTTTTTTCATTTTAAAAAAGATTTAAGATTAAACCATGCCATGCTAAGAATATATTTAAAGCTAATTTGGTAAAAATAGTAAAACGTTTGTATTTGTCCTAATAATCAGGCACTTGTTAGAAAACTCCACGGCATGCCGATTTGCTTGATTTTCTGGCTTTTCCGTGGAAAAAATGAAATTCTTATGCCTTTATTATTCATCTTTTTGGTATTTTTGTAGTATCTTTTTTTTCTCTTATACAGTCTATATAAGTAAATTTATTAATAACTCAAAAAACCTGTCCGTATGAAAACCAGACAATCGACCATTAAAATCCTTACCAGATCATTTCTGGTGATATCATTTGCTGCAAGCATAATGTTGCTTGGCAATTGCAGTGGAACCGGTGGGAAAAAGCCCGGCGAGATAGATTCTACAAAAGGTCTGAAAGATTTCTATCAGGGTTATTTTGACATTGGAGTAGCTGTAGGACCTCATAATATTCAGGGAGAAGAAGCTGAATTAATAAAAAAACATTTTAACAGTATCACAGCTGAAAATGTTATGAAGCCCGGACCGATACATCCTGAAGAAGACAGGTATAACTGGGATGATGCCGATAAGATTGTGGATTTTGCCCAGGCCAACGGGATGAAAGTGAGGGGTCATACTCTTTGCTGGCATAACCAGACTGCTCCATGGATGTTTCAGGATGAAAATGGCAATCAGGTCTCAAAAGAAGTAGCTCTGGCCAGGCTGAAAGATCATATTACTACCGTCGTATCACGTTATAAAGGAAAGATATATGCATGGGATGTTTTGAATGAAGTAATTCAGGACAGTGATTCTGCCGGTCTTTACAGAGAAACAATGTGGTTAAAGATATGTGGTGAGGAATATATCTCAAAAATATTCCAGTGGGCTCACGAAGCTGATCCTGATGCTCTGCTCGTGTATAATGACTATAATACCGTTGATCCCGGAAAAAGGGACAGGATGTATACAATGCTAAAAAAGCTTCTTGATGAAGGAGTGCCGGTTCATGCCGTAGGTCTTCAGGGGCACTGGAACATAAGTGATCCCACAGAAGAGAACCTCAGGGCAGCAATCGAAAAATTTGCCTCACTGGGTCTGAAAATACAGATAACGGAACTGGATGTTTCTATTTACTCATCAAGGGCTGATACAATTGATACAGGTTTTACGGCAGCCAGAGAACAACAACAAACTGATTTTTACAAAATGATCTTTGATGTATTCAGGGAAAATAAAGATGTGATCAACAGTGTAACCTTCTGGAATGTCACAGACCGGCACAGCTGGAGGGACAGACGTGGCATGAAAGTATACCCCCTGCTTTTCGACGAAAACATGCAACCTAAAAAAGCATTCTGGGAAGTAGTAAAATTCTGACATAGAGAATTTTCCTTAATAATATATTCTGCAAACAAATAATATCTCCTGCACCACTGGAGATATTATTTGTTCTTTTTATTAAAAATTATAATTTCTATGAAATCCGTATACATTTCCTCTTTGAGATCAATATTTCTTTATTCGGTCTTTCTTTTTTTCTTACACCAAAACGTTCACTCACAAGAATCACAGTCTGATCTGAGAAAAACCGCAGGGGTGTCTGTTCTTCTTATTGACACCGACAGGCCCCTTGGAAAGATCAGTGAAGGAGTATACGGACATTTTCTTGAACATATCAACCATTCCGTGGTTGACGGACTCTATGCCGAACAGGTTCAGGGAAACGGATTTGAAGGAAAAGATTTTGAGAGATACTGGAAAGTATATGGAGAAAAAGAGTCTGTTGAAGTTGTAGCAGCACATTCCGGTAACGGAGAAAAAAGTCTTCAGTTCACAACAAGAAGAAGCACGGCTGGCATAAGACAGGATCGTATTTATTGTGAAGAGGGGTTTACATATGACGGTTCAATATTGGTAAATATTACAGAAGGTTCGCCCCGTCTTATTCTGAGATTGAAAGATAATACAGGCAGAGCTATAAAGGAAATTACACTCAGGGTTCCGGGAAAAGGATGGAAAGAGGTACCCTTTTCCTTCTTATGTAATACAACTGATCACCAGGCATCCCTGGAAATTGAAACAAAGGGAACAGGCACCGTTATGGTGGATTTCATATCCTTCATGAGAGAAGATATCCGTAAGAACGGCCGTATCCGACCGGATCTTCTTAAAGCTCTGGATGATCTGAAAGCCCCTTTTATAAGATGGCCCGGAGGGTCCTTTGCTTCCAATTACAAATGGAAGGATGGTATCGGTCCTTATAAATCACGCGTATATCATCCCAACATTGACTGGGGTGGTTACGCTGATTATTATGGTTTTGGGACACATGAGTTCCTGGAGTTATGCCGGCAACTTAACACCGAACCTTTGATTGTTTTACCGGCACCCGGTACGACAGAAGAAGATGTCAGATATGCAATGGAATGGGTACATTATCTTAATGACCCGGTTACCACAGAACATGGTAAACTGAGAGCTGCCCACGGACATCCTGACCCCTGGAATGTAAAATATTTCCAGATCGACAATGAACCCATGAATTATAATCTTTCTCCTGAACAATACGCTCAGCGTGTAAATCTGTATGGCCGTGAACTTCGTAAAATTGATCCTGACCTAAAAATAGTGGCATGTGGCCAGAAAAGATCCAATGATCTCAACTGGAGTCAGAAAGTAATTGATGTTGCCGGAGATAATTTTGATATTCTCGGATGTCATAATTATGAATATGAAAGTGAAAACTTCCAGTCAGGTATCATAAGAATTGAGAACTACCTCATCAGGCTTCGTGATTACATAAGAACATCCTCTCATACCGACATTGAACTGGCTGTTCTTGAATGGGGTCTTTGCAGGTCTTATGACTGGAGAGCAGGACTGCACGCAGCCGGAAGCCTTATTATGTACGAAAAACTCGGGAAAGAACTAACCATGACCTGCCCCGCACTTCTGATGCGCAATACAAGCGATGATCCTACCTGGACAGCTTTTATTTATCATGACCATGTTTCATGGTTCCCCGGAGGAGGATATGTGGTCGAACGCTTATTCCGTGAACATTATGCTAAAACATTTTTCGCCTCAGCATCAGGTACTTTCAGTGATATAAAAGAAAGAAATCAGTTTTTCGATGATATTTCTCAAATGAAACCTGAAGACTGGAAACCCGGGACAGTTGATGCGATAGCCTCAGGATCAGCTGACGGAAAAAGAATAATCATAAAAGCCGTTAATTACGAGAATTGTAAAAATACCCTACTCGCACGGTTACAAGGCCAGGCAATAACTGAAAATGCCGGTGTTAAGATATTCACCATACAAGCCGGATTATATGACAAAGCATCAATAGAGAATCCTGATGCTATTAAACCTCAGGAAAGTTCAATGCCTTTTTCCAAAGATATTTCCCTTGAACTGGAGCCCTTCTCTGTAGTGGTAATTGAAATTGTCATGGAATAATTTTTGTCCTCAAAACTCAGCTTCCCGAAGCACCCTGCCTGTAACTGTAAATAGCTGCTGTTTCTTCAAATCCGGCACGGACACTTTTACCTGAATAAAGGATTTGGCCATTCTTTTCATATTCAATATAATTTTTGCTGGTCAATGAACCCTGAAACAATCCGGGATTGAATATTTTATACAATGAATACATATATATTTTAATATACCAACAAATTATAATGGGTATTGTTTTCCGTGTATTCTGATCACAGGGTTGTACTATATCTTTTCATGAGATTCGTTTAGCCCTGAAAGATGTAAATCTTTGATTAATTGAGTCATTTCGTCCCTCGCTTCGGAGAAAGATTTATACTTATTAATTACTATTTTCCGGGTTTTGTCCTTATTAAGAAAAGCAAGTCTGATATCATCGTTTTTTTCTGTCAGGGTTATATTAGCTCTGCTGTATGTCGTATAACTGCGGCGCGATCTGTAAATATTAAAACCGGTAAAACTATCAACAGGTAGCCATTTACCGTATTTCATTATACCAAAAAGAGCTGTGTAACTTTTTATTCTTCTTTTAATAAAATCAATTCTTGTCCCTTCATACGTAAAAGACATAAAAGCACCTGCAATTACAAGTATCAAACCGGTCCATTTAAAATAAGTCCCGATTAACCCGAATATAATTAGGGAATAACCGGCAGCTCTTGCTGTTGATCCCATGAAATTGTCAATTTTATTATCTGATAGTAATGATTCCGTATTTTTTGGTTGCATATTATCCCTTTGAGTTGTTGAAAAAAGTCCAATGCCATATCTGTTACAGTATAGGATCGCCGCAATAATCTCTTCGCTTACAATTCCTGCAGAATTTACCCATCCATACTTCATCAAACTGATCCATTATAGCACTTACCAGCTCTTTATCAGTTGTTACAATTCCCGATTCAAAGTTACGGGTATTATCCCCCTTCATACCTAATCCTGCTCCGGTCAGATTTGCTGACCCTGTATAAGCAAGTAAAGACAAATAATTATCTGAACTTTACAATATTTATAATGTTATGATGATGTATCAAAACATTTGATGAATCCAAATATTATATATTTATTGTTTCAAATTATAAGAAAGAGCTGCTTTAGAAAAAGCATTTTCTTAAACCAATTTCACGGTATTATAAAGTATGTATCATAAAGCATTGAATACTGTCAGACCGGAACCTGTTACCCCGCCATGTAATAAAAAGATTTATAACACAAAAGAAGAGGCTGAGGAGATGATCAGGTTTATCAAGGAGCACAGGAGAACAAGAGAATTATATGCATATAAATGTCCTGTTTGCGGTCTATGGCATCTTACAAGCAAAAAGAAATGAACAAGGAACATTTTTGTGAGAGCTGCATTGCTGCGCTGGAAAATACGAGTAAGATATATAAAACAGGAGATACATCAGTTACTGCCCTGCAGCCGTCAACAGTTATGCTGAAACCTAATGAACTGACATTAATAATAGGTCCTTCCGGTTCCGGTAAAACCACACTTCTTTCTCTTCTGGGTTGCGTAATTTATCCTACTACAGGGGATATCTGGGTCAATGGAAATCACGTCAATCTCCTCAATGAAGTTGAACTGGCCAATTTAAGACTTAGAAACATAGGTTTTGTTTTCCAGAGTTTTAATCTTATTGCCCCGCTAAATGCAATTGAAAATGTAATAATGCCCCTCAGATTATTAAGGTTACCTGAAAGCAAAGCTCGTGAGAAAGCTCTCGAAGCTCTGGAAAAAGTAAATATGACGGATAAACAAAAAACCTTCCCAGAGAACTCAGCGGAGGACAGCAGCAGCGTATTGCTATAGCCAGAGCCCTGGTAACAGAACCTTCGCTTATCCTTTGCGATGAACCAACAGCAGCTCTTGACACAAAGAGTGTGTCAATAGTTATGCAGGAACTTAAATCATTGGTCTCTGTGGGAAAATCAATAGCTGTTGTGACTCACGATTACCGCCTTAAACAATTTGCTGACCGTATTTTATATGTCAATAATGGTTTTGTTTCAGACACCCCGCCGGAAGAAGAAATATTTACCTGAAATTTTCAGAATAACTTAATATCTGTAATTACAGTAATAATGAAAATGTATTATCCTTTATTCAAAATGCCGTAATAATTTAATCACCATGACATTGAAAAATTTATTTTTTTTACTACTGATTGTTTCGGTTTTGTTTTCCTGTTCGGGCAATAAGGAAGATTTTCCGGATCTTGTTGCTGATTCTGATCATAATACTTCAGAAGATGTAGCTGTGAAAGAAGTTGTCGGGACAGGCAGGATAGAACCTGAGAACAGGATTATGTCGCTTGCCTCGGCAAGCGGAGGCCTAATTACCAATGTTTTTAAATTTGACGGTGACAGGGTAAAAAAGGGAGAAACAATAATTATTCTTGATGACGTTACAGAAAAAGCTAATCTTGATATTTTGAGATCCAGAATAAGAACCATGCAAATTCAGATTAGTCTTGACAGTTGCACTATAAAGGAAAGCGAAGTGAAACTTGCCAGTAATACACGTCTGCTTGAAAGCAGTCGCTCTCTATACCAGAATGGTGCAGAAACTGCGAAAAACATGGAAGATCTTGTAACAGAAATCAGCCTGTCAGAGATAGAGCTTGCCAGGAATAAGTATAACATGAAGAGCAGTGAGTCGAAGCTTGATGAACTGAGAAAAGAAGAGCATCTGGCAAAGGCAGAACTTGATCATAAGACATTGAAGGCTCCTGTTGACGGCATCATTCTGAATATGAAGGTTACAACAGGCAGTTCTCTCAGTCCACTTGCAGAGTATTGTGATTTTGCTCCTGATGGAAAGCTCATTGCAAGATGTGAGATAGATGAAATGTTTGCAGATTATATTAAAAAAGGACAGACGGCAAAAATAACTCTTGTTGGCTCCAATGATATAATAGCTACCGGAAAGGTTATAAGGGCTGCCCCTTCCCTCAAAAGAAAGTCGCTCTTTTCAGAACTTCCTGGAGATAAAGAAGACAGAAGGGTGAGGGAGATTTGGATAATACTTGATGAAGACACAGATCTTCTTTATAATCTGCAGGTTGAATGCATCATTTCTGTTAACGGATAAGCCTTAATCATGATCAAAACGGCCTATAAATTTCTTAAATATGATAAGCCTAAAACTATTGGTGTCATTATTGGTATTGTAATATGTACTTTTTTAATAGGGCAGCAAGTTGGGATACTTACATTTCTGACCAGACTGATGGGAGGTCTGATAGATAATTCCGATACTGATACAGCTCAGATATGGATCGTCGATAAGATAACCATAAATGTGAACGAACTGGCCAGGCTTGATGAGAGCCTTGTAAGAGAAGTAAGGAGTGTTGAAGGAGTTAAAAATTCATATCCTGTTATTGTTGCAGGAGCAATAGCTACTTTTTCAAGTGGAAAAACAGTACCCGTAACTCTTATTGGCAGTGAACCACCACATTTCTCAGCAGGCCCGAATACGGAGAAAATAGCTGAAGGCAAATTGTCTGATCTTGTATTGGAATATTCTATCTCAGCCGATTATTACGATGCATCAACATTCTCCAATACCACCGATGTAGGGACAGAACTGGAATTAAACGGCAAAAGGGCTTTCATCAGATTGCAAACAATTGATGCACGGGGCTTTGGAGGGTCTTATATATATACCACAGTCACAAAAGCAAGATTCTACACTAATTACCCGCAAGACAAAGTAAATGCCATAAATGTAAGCATCAAAGACGGATACACTGCTGAAGAAGTGTGTAACAGCATAAATAAAACTTTCCCCTCTGTAAGGGCCTGGGTTACAGATGATATGAAAAAATCCACTATCCGTTTTGTTGTTTCCAGCTCAAATATTGGAACAAGTATTGGCTCTCTGGTCATATTTGCCATAATAAGCGGTTTTTTCATAATAGGACTCACACTCTATTCTGCAGCTATTGACAGGATAAGGGATTATGGAACCCTGAAAGCAATAGGAGCTACCAATCAGTATATAACAAAACTCATTTTAATTCAATCTTTTATTTCTGCATCAACAGGATTTCTCCTGGCATGGATGCTTCTGGAAGGCTTCCGGTCAGGTGTTGCAAAAGGAGGTTTGATTTTCAGTCTGTCGCCAGCTTTACTGGGCGCACTATTTCTCATTACATTGATCATTTCCGGTGGAAGTGCTCTCTTCTTTTCAATAATAACTTTAAAAAATGTTGAGCCGGCATCGGTATTCAGAAATTAACAATACAGTCATGAATAACAGATATCTTGTTACAATCTTTATAATCGTTTTTTCAAACCAGCAATTCATATTTCCGCAGGTTTCAGATAAACAGTTATCCCTTTCTTTCGATCAGGCTGTTTCCTTTGCTTTACAGAATAATCCTGAGTTTAGAATTAAAAACCTTGATTATCTCATCGCACAGGAACAACTCAAAGAAGCTCAGCTTCAGAGAGTGCCTCAGATCTACAGCAGGTATGACATTCAACGAAATCTGATTATCCCCTCCACACTGGTGCCGATAGGTCAGTTTAATCCTGATCTTCCGTCTGATGAACTGACACCGATAAAATTCGGTACAAACTGGTCATCTGGTATAGGATTATATGGATCCTTCAAAATATTTGATCCTGAGGTATTGGGTAAAATAAAAGAACAGAAGGCATCCGTTGAGCTAATTGATGTTGAAAGAAAAATATCTGAAGCCGAGCTTATCAATGCTGCCGGAATGGCTTACACTGATTGTCTTCTGGCCAGAGAACAAGTAATATTTGCAGAAGAAGATACCATTAACAGTAACCGGTTTCTGGCAGAATCGTATCTGCAATATGAGGCCGGAATGATCAAACAAACCGATCTTAATCAGGCAATCTTCAATCATTCCGGTGCCTTAAGCCGGTACAATGAAGCTGTCAGGATTTTATCCGAATCCCATAAGACTCTCCTTTACTGGATGGGCTATACTGAACAGGAATTTACAGAACTGCTCTTAACCGATTCCCCCGGTATACTTATGAAACAGCTGGACAGCCTTGAATATGAGTCTGTAGAACCAACCCACTCGCTGACACATCTCAGATATAACGCAATAAATAATATTGACAAAATAAGACTCAAAAATATAAAAGCAGGATTTTTGCCCGTTATTTCCCTTAACGGAATATTAGTCAGCGATCACTACAGCAATCAGTTTAATCCGGGAAACAAAAATTTCTGGTTTGGTAACAGCAATATTAATCTTTCTGTGCAAATACCTATTACCGAAGGGATGAGCCGGACCAGGGAAATTACACAACAGAACTATCAACTGGAGGCGAACCGTGAAGAATTAAATGCAGCTCTCAATAAAAAGGAACTGGATATCCGGAGAGTTACTGATAATATCTCCTTTTATAAAAAGGAAATGAATCTTCAGGAATCAAATCTTGAACTGGCACAGGAAAATCTGAATTCATCTTTCAGTTTATTTGAGCAAGGCAGAATTCTTCCATCTGATATGAATAATGCAGAAATTTTCTATAAACAGATAAAAATTGAATATCTCAAAGCCATCTACAATTATATCAATGCCCTCCTGTAGAAGAAAATGATAATGGAATCCTGATAATCTCTTTGAATATTTTTGTTATTTCGTGATCCCGGGGACAGGAAATACTGTTATGCATATATTTTTTTAAGTTCGCGTTCAAAATTACCACCAGGTTAATGGAAGGACTGTTTGACTATACTCTCTGGGGCCTATTCCTTGCCAGTTTTCTGTCGGCTACTGTCATCCCCTTCAGTTCCGAAGCTATGCTCAGTTTTCTTATCGTAAAAGGAACAGATCCTTATGCTGCCGTTCTCGTGGCTTCTGCCGGCAACTGGGTTGGTGGAATGAGCAGTTATGCCATCGGATACATGGGTAAATGGGTGTGGATTGAGAAATACCTGAGAATAAAACGTGTTACTATCGAAAAATGGCATGAACGTTTGTATAAGAGAGGTGCTATATTTGCATTTCTTAGCTGGATGCCATTAGTGGGAGATGTCTTTGCTGTCGGACTGGGTCTTCTGCGCTCAAATATTATTATTACTGCCAGTGCAATGTTTGCCGGTAAATTACTCCGTTATATAATATGGGGCTGGCTTACAGGACTCGTTTTCTGAAAAAAGAATATATCTGTTCGCTTATGAAATCTGAACACTACCGACAACATCAGGGTTCACTACTTATGAAAAAGACTCTCCTGATGAAATAGTATTTTTAATGCAATTGTATTTCTTTGTTTATGCAGGAATTGCAATGCAATCCGGATCCCTTGTAATAGAAACTGCCGGGATATTTTATCTTTTTACAGACTCTTCAACCAGTCTTCATACTCCGCCTTCTGAGCGTCAGTCATATTTACACCATTATATTCAATGCTGTAATCGTTGAATAGCCAACGGAAAAAATTGGGGTTTGATTTTGCTTCACTCTCTGCAAAAGAACGAAGAGTAAACAATTCATTATCTTTTTCATTTTTCCCCTGTGAACTGACTTTCATCTGGTCATTGGCAAAATTCATGTTCCCTTCAAGTACTTTTTCAGCATTTTCGCGTATTGTTCTCATGATTAAAATATTAATTAAATAAAAAATAAAAAGGGAACTATAAAGTTCCCTTTCGTATAACAATATAGTCCTTCTTAGTTACATATCCCTGAAGTAATCATATAATTCTCTCTGTTCTACCGGTTTCATCCCTTAGATTTTTAAAGGTGTGCAAATTTAAGTTTCATTTTCTTTGTTAACAAATCCAAGTGGTTTTTTAGACTGTTTCTAAATAAGCATCTGTTTGATATTCTTTAATATATACCTCTGCAGAGAGGGAATGCTATGAATATTTTTCTTCAGGATATTAATACTGCGATGGATAAATAACCTCGTTTTGTTTATTTTTACATTCATGCAATATGAATGAAAAAGAAATAATACAGCTCATCCTTAAAGGAGACAGGGAAAAGTATCGTCTGCTTGTGGAAAAATATCAGAATATGGTATTCAGGATCTGTATTGGATTTGTTCATAACAAAGAAGACGCTGAAGATCTTACACAGGAAATATTTATCCGGGCTTATCAGTCATTGTCACAGTTTAAAGGCAATGCTGCCTTTTCTACCTGGCTTTACCGTATTTCTATCAACATGTCATTAAATAAAATAAACCGATCTCCTTTGAAATCATTTTTTAATTCCCGGGATGAAAAACATGAGACTGCAGGATCGGTTGAAAATATTTCAATATTTTCAGACAATGAGGATCCGGAAAAAATAATGATAACCCGTGAACACAGTGAATGGCTCAGGAAAGCTGTTGATTCCCTGCCGGACAAACAAAAAACAGCTCTTGTACTCAGCAGGTATGATGGACTTTCACAGAGAGAAATTGCTGAAATAATAAATACAACGGAAGGCGCTGTGGAATCTCTTCTACAACGTGCTAAAAATAAACTAAGAATATTATTGGCAAACAGCAGGAAAGATTACTGAGTGATCCCGGTTGTTTTCTTTTAGAGGTCAGTCTATTTGAAGTTAACCCGTCATTAACTGAAAGTTTTTTTATTATCCTTATTACTCAAGAAAACGGGAAGCAGCTCTGAAAACCCTTTCAAAACTATTGTCAACTTCAGTTTTTGATATATTCTCTGATAAAGGGAAAGGGTTCTCATGAATATAGTGATGTGGAAAATCCCAGACTTCATAATTACATAAACCCTTTAAAGTTTTTACAATCCCGTCAGAAGGAATAACCCTATCTCTTGCCAGTCCAATGGAGTAGATTCTTTCTCCTATATTTGAAAGGGCTTTCTCTCTAAAAGTTTTAAAACGACTGTAATCTATCATGGATCTGAATGACATCCCTGCACTACTGCTTACCAGATGATCAATTACCGATTTTTTCTTCTTCAATTCAGTTTCAAAATATTTCATATAATAACGATAAACCCGGTCAAAAGCATTTTTATCCATAATAAATTTTGACTCACCACGCATATTACTGAAAACAGAACCCCCACAAAACATAAACATCTTTGATTCTGAAAGCAGTCCTCCGGGATCAGCCATCATCATTATCTGGGCGAGAAAAGCGCCAATCGAATAAGCAAATATGTTCACAGTACTTCCTCCGGGAACAATTTCATGTTTCCCGTTCTTTATCATGGTAATCAGTTTAACTATATCAAAAAGAGTCTGATAACCTGATTTTAAAAACCGTCTGGGATCATCACTAAGACGGTCACTCAAAGCAATATTAGCGAAACTGGAATTCGGAATAATCCCTTTTACACCTATTTTTTTTCTGAAAGAATCGTGCATTGATCTTGGATCTCTCCAGGATAGCGGAGATCTGTTGACATGAAAGGAAATAGGAAAAAGGATGACATAATGGCCAGTTTCTGAGGCCAGTCTATAAGCCCAGGTAAGATACTTGCTCCAGTTTCTTTCATTAAGTCCATGCAGAAGAAGTATCACTTTTGCAGAATTTTTATCAGCCGGCACAAAAACAGGATAAGAAAAAGTAATGTTTTCTGTTATTGAACGATCTTCTCCGCTGTAATAACCGGCTGAAATGCTGTCAGAAATAAAACTGGTATTAGCTATTCTGATGTCTGACCCGGGTATGGATATTTCCTGAATACTGTGATCGAATAGTGAAACTAATTTTTTATGGCTGATACTGTAAATCATAATCTCAACAAAGGAATTCACAGAAAAAAGAGGAAACAAAAAAATGTGTCTGGGACCTAAGATGTGGGATAAAAATCAAATGCCTGTGACGAATCCTGGTCATTGGGGATGAATAACCATATTTTTATTTCTGTGAAATAAGCCTTAAATCAATGTGATAAATAAAAATCCTATTTTTGTAGGAGAAAAAGTCAGGATAATGCCGGATTTTCAAAAACCTGTTCCTTCATATCTTATTGAAAAGAGAAATATTGTGAACCTGATTCTCTTCACAGCTCTCTTTGCTCTTATTTTCATTAATATTTATTCTCCTTTCGGTGCTGATAAATGGTTTAACCTTACAAGAATACAGTTTCTTACATTTTCAAGTCTTGTTATTCTTACCGGTGTTATGGTTGTTGTTATAAGCAGGATAATTATGTACCAGTTATCCAAAAAGTATATTATAAACCTGACTCACTTTCTCCTGTGGATAACAGCTGAAATATTTGCCATGGCTCTTTTTTATTCAATGTTTCAAAAGATTTTTCTGAATGATACAAGAGAATTAATTGTGCTGGTTAAAATGTCAGCGCGTAATACTGCACTGGTTTTACTTCTTCCATATTCAGTAGCCTGGCTTTACCTTTCATGGAAAGAAAAAAAGGAACAAATAGAATTGTTTTCAGACACTCAGCGTGTTCAGGATACTACACCGGATATGATTCCCTTCTATGATGAAAAATCTGTACTCAGATTTTCCGTCAAAAAAGACCGTCTGCTTTACCTGGAGGCAAGCGAGAATTATATTACTATCTATTATCTTAATAAAGGAGTTGTTTCAAAGTACCTTCTCCGTGCTACAATGAAGCGAATGGAAGAAAATTTAACTGGCACTTCCATCCTTCGCTGCCATAGATCATATATGGTTAATTTTGAAAAAGTTAAAGTTATCCGGAAAGATAAGGACGGACTTAAATTACAGCTCGACCATCCTGAAATTATTGATATCCCCATTTCAAAAACATATTCGGATAATGTTATGCAAAAATTTGTATCATACAGCGATCAATAATTCGATAAATTATGATTCAAAAAAATATCATGGTATTTGGAAAACGAACATATGTTCATTTACTTTGACAGGAATATAACATAACACGATTTAAAAATGAAACTTAGCGGTAGTTTTAGATCAAAATTGAATCTTAGTATAGATATTATTATGTTCATTCTTCTTCTTGCAATGGCAGGCATAGGTTTTCTTATAAAATATGTGGTTGTCAGTGGTGAAGTAAGAAATGTTAAGTACGGTCCTTATGTTGATCTGGAATTTCTGGGTTTATCAAGACATCAGTGGGGGTCAATACATTTAATAGTGAGCATTATATTTCTGGTTCTTTTGGTTCTGCATATTGTTTTCCACTGGCGTTGTATCCTTTCAATATATAAATGTCTTTTCCCTTCACCTATTACAAGGTCATTTATAGCTGTTGCGCTGGTATTTCTTACGTTATTCGCTCTTATTTCTCCATTTATATTGAAACCTGATACTGTTCCTTATGAGCCGGGGTACAGAAACCGGAATTTTTATTTCCCTGAAACATCACAAAACATTGCTACAGATGAAACTGAACAGGAACCTTTTTCAAATACTTCTCAAAATGTAATTACGGATGATGTCAAACCACCAGAAGATCCGGAATCTACATCTACAGTTTCATCATCCGAAGAAATAACACATCATGGTCCTGAATATGATCAATATGAAGTCTACGGCTACAATACTCTCAACGAAATAGCAGAAAGATACAGTATTTCAGCTGGTGCAATTTCAAGTAAACTTGGGATTCCTTCAAATCTTTCAGGAGAAAGGTTATCATGGCTCAGAAAGAGGTATCCTTTTACCATGTCTGATGTCAGAAAAATTATTGATGAACTGACTACACAGAAAAAATAGATTGCGGTAATTTTACTCCTCTTCAGTGAAGTAAATTACCGCAATCATTTGAAAACATTTGGTATTGTCAAAAAAAGTAACCAAGGAATCCTGTAACCAGTTATTCTTTTTTCTCCAATTCTTCAAGCCTTTTTTCGATCTCTTTCTGAGAACGTTTCAGGGCATCTGCTTCTGACTTGAGGAACTTCATCTCGTCTTCCCGACTCATTTCCGGATTCCATTGATTACCCGGCACATAACCTGGCTGGCGAAAGGAAGAAGTATAACCCCATCCACGACCGAAGCCTCTGCCCCAGCCCATGCCTCTTCCATAACCAACTCCTCTTCCCATTCCTCTACCGGGACCTTTTGTGTATCCCGGAGAATCAAATCCGTAACAATATCCAAATGCTCTCCCGGTTCCGGGACCCTGTCCCAGAGGTCCGCTACGATCTCCTGCTGGCATAATTTCTTTTCGTTTTTTATTTTACAATTATTTATTCGTTTTATACACGATCCCATAATTTATCAGTTCCAAATTATGAGATCATAATACAAATATAATAAATAAAGTGAACATATGTTCATATTGATGCAAAAAATTTATCTTTATAAAAAATTAACAGGCAAAATATTCTTCAACAAAAGATCAGATTATAAAAACATATATTTCAGGTCCCGCAGATTATATCTGAAATGATTTTTAATGGTGGAAATATTATATGAATTTTGTAGAATAGCATTTTATTTAAAAGACATGGAAAAAATAAATATATTTTAGTATGAAGTTCCGGTTGGAAAACAAAACAGTAAATGATCTGGAAAGTTGGTTTTCTGATTATGTCAGCGCTTTCAGATACAGGCGCAAGGAATTACAGCAAAACATAAATTTAAAGATTGAACATACCGGCAGGGTTAAAAAGGAAATAATATCTATTGGAACTCAATTGGGTTTAGACAAAAACGAACTTAATCTGGCTGAAATAATTGCATTGTTTCATGACCTTGGAAGGTTTGAGCAGTATGACAGATATAAAACCTTTTCTGACAGAAAGTCTGAGGATCATGCTGAATTGGGTATCAGAATCCTGAAGCAAAATGACGTTCTTAAGGAACTTGATGATGCGATTAAAGAGATCGTTTTTTGCTCTGTAAAAAATCATAACAAAGCTTCTCTCCCTGAAAATGAGACGGACGTATGCCTCTTCTATTCCAGACTTGTCAGGGATGCTGATAAACTGGACATATACAGGGTGGTAACATCATATTATTTAAGGAATGATTTGCAGCATAATTCCGCACTGGAACTGGGACTTCCAGATACACCGGGAATATCAAAAGAAATATATGAAATGCTCATGGCCGGGAATATAGTTGATTCTGGATATGTAAAAAACCTTAACGATATGAAATTACTCCAGGCCGGATGGATATATGATCTTAACTTTCGTCCCACTTTGGAATTTGTTAAAGAAAGACGATATATAGAATTGCTAAGGGAAGCCCTGCCTGATACCAGCGAGATAAGAAATATATTTGATTCAATAAACATACATATTCGGGAATCTCACAATTGAGTATTCCGTACCGGTTTATAATGCGGTGAATAGTGTTCCGGGTCCACTATCTCACAGTATTTATCAATAATTTTTTTGCAATCCTCCCAGGTATCTCTTTTAAGTGAAGGATTACGGAGAAGTGCTGCAGGATGATAGACTGGTATGGCCAGTCTGTTATTTACATTGATCCATTTCCCATGGTCGCGCGTAATTTTATAATCACTTCCTGCCATATATTTCAGTGCTGTGGCTCCAAGTAAAACCAATATTTTAGGATCAATAAGATCAATTTGCTTTAGCAACCAGGGCATACATACCGATGCTTCAGCAGGTGATGGTATCCTGTTCCCGGGAGGTCTGCATTTTACAATATTACTTATGAACAAATGCTGATTCCTGTTAAATCCACAGGCTGCAAATATCTTATCCAACAATTGCCCTGACAGGCCAACAAAAGGCCGTCCCTGAATATCTTCATCTCTGCCCGGTGCCTCTCCAATAATAAAAACAGGAGCTTTCATATTTCCCTCCCCAAAAATAACATGCTGACGTGTTTTTGCTAATTCACATTTTGTACAATGTAATATCTCACTTTTTAACTCTTCAAATTCCCGCATTATCTTATTGTTATTATTCAGCACTCAGTATATAGTATATAACTATTTGTGACCTTACTGTAAAAATAATCAAATTCAGGCGCAGGAAAAAATGAGAATTTGTTTCTAATGATAAAAAAACCAATTGAAATGAATTGCAGTTTGTGTCAAAATAATCTGGATGCATATAAAAAAGGCTCATTGTCATCAGCTCTTGAGACTGAAATAAAAGATCACCTCAAAACATGCGATGAATGCAGTCATTTATACAATGCTCAGATTCTGGCAGACAGAATTATCGACTCCGAAAAGAACACTGAACCTAATCCTTTCCTCATTACCCGAATAATGTCCCGTATTGAGAATATTGAAGATCCGGTACATCACTCTCCGAGGGTAATAAATATCCTGAGACCTGTATTTATAACCCTTTCTCTGGCTGCTGCAATTTTCTTTGGAGTTATGATAGGAAATCTCTCTTTTCAAAATTATAATACAAACATGATCCCGGCCGAACTTACTATGATTGACGACGCTGTTCTGGAATCAATTGATATGCTTTCAACCGAACCACAAATATACGATGAGACCGGAAGATAAATATAAATGGATGATATGGGCCATAAGCTTCCTGGCACTAATGAATATTGCCACAATAGCTACTGTTATATATAACCGTCAAAAAACTGAAGAACAAAAACCCGTTCAGGAACCTCTTGAACTTCAGACAGGAAACAGGTCAATGAGATTCAGCCAGAGATATTTCCGCGATCAGCTTAACCTGAACAGAGACCAAATGATCATATTCAATGAACATAACATACAATTCCGTCAAGAAGTAAGGGATATTAATCTGGAACTGATTAATATCCGGCAACAGATGTTAGAGGAAATGTCAGCCTTAAAAAGTGATACTGCACTCCTCAACAGGCTTTCAGATTCTATAGGACATCTGCATTCAGAACTCAAGAAAATCACATACACTTACTATCTCGATATCAAAAATATCTGTGACGAACAACAAAGACAAAAACTGGAATCATTATTCGGAGGATTATTTACAATAGATTCCGCACCAGGACAGTATGGCCGGCAAAGAGGTCAATATGGAAGAGGACAGGGAAGAGGATTTAATAATTTTAATAATAATTAATTTTTATGACAATGAAAGCAAAAATTTTATTTACAGTGTTAGCCTTAGTGGCTTTTACAACGATGGCTGTTGCACAGGATAAATCCCCTGAACAACAAACTGAAACACAACCTGCCAACAGAACCTTTGTTGATGCTAATAATAACGGCATTAACGATTACGCCGAACAGGGTGGCAGATTTTTCATGAACAGGCGTGGAATGGGTTACGGACCAGGAATGGGATACGGACCAGGAATGGGTTACAGAAGAGGTTTAGTTCCTGGCCAGGGCCGTGGAATCGCCAGAGGTCAGGGTCGTGGATTTGGACCGGGCCAGGGCCGGGGTCTGGCTCCCGGGGGAAGATTCTTCGTTGATGAAAATAAAAACGGAGTCTGCGATCTGTATGAAGATGTACAAGAGAACAAATAATCACCGCTGCTAAATTAAGCCAACGGAATTTCGTTCCCCTATTTTTTTCTTCATACAATAAAATGTAAATTTAATATATACCCCCATTATAAATGGGGGTATTTTTATTTTTTTATACTTATTTACTACTCAACCCCCCTTAATTTAAGGGGTTAATTTTATTTATTTTATATATTTTTACATATACACCCCCTTTTATATAAGGTATATTTAAATTTTTTGTATTTTTATGCTGAAAATTTTACTAATTAAAAATACAGATCATGAAAAATCCATTTAAAATTTTGGCGGGAATAATATTATTAAGTTTAATTTCTTCCGGAAAAGCTGTAGCACAACAATCGGAAAATAATTCCCCTTTCAATATATCTGCAGAGTTTTATACCAATTACTTATGGAGAGGATCCCGTTTCGGTACCGGACCACATATTCAACCCTCTATAGAATTCGTTAAAGGAGGATTGACAGTAGGAGTCTGGGGGTCTTTCGATTTTCATGGTTATGCTGAAGCAGATCCGTATATTTCATACTCTTTCCCGTTCGGACTAAGTCTTGGACTAACAGATTATTATTATCCTGGCTCATCTTTTTTTGATGCCTCTGTTGAAGACGGGAATCATGCTTTTGAAATTAATGGTTCTTACAGTATCGGGGGATTAAGTCTTGGCGCTAACTATATTCTGAATGAAGCCGGAGGCGCCGGATCAGCAGGCAATGATCTCTATTTTCAGGCCGCTTACTCATTCGGCTCTTTTGATCTCTTCGCAGGAGCAGGTAACGGATGGCATACCACTGATGGTGAGTTCAATTTTTGTAATATGGGAATAGGTACTACTAAAACAATAGAAGTAACTGAAAAGTTATCCATCCCGGTGACGGGCCAGGTAATACTTAATCCCGACAAAGAACAATTATACTTTACTGTTGGATTCTCTTTCTAAATCAGAAATTAAAAACAATAGGACAATGAAGATATAAGCCCCATATTTTTCATACACAAACATGAATGATTAAAAATGTTAATGTGAGCATAATGCGTTTTCAGAGTTAAGGAAATTTTTATTTACTTTATTTTTTATAGAATAAAAAAATTTTACTATGAAAACAAGGTGCAGATCTTTACCTATACTGCTAACCTTAATATTGTTTATTAATTCTTGCTCAGAAAGAAACATATCCGCATGGGATAGTCTCTATCCGGAAATCCTTGACCAGATAAGCATCCCTGAGTTTAGCGAAACAATCTATGATATTACTGACTTTGGTGCCAAAAATGATGATCCTGCTTTTCTTAACCACAATGCCATAAATTCGGCTATCGATAAATGCAGCAGTAATGGAGGTGGTATTGTCCTTATTCCGGAAGGCAAGTGGTATAGCGGTCCGCTGCTGCTTAAGAACAACGTTAACCTCCATATTTCAGAAGGAGCTTCACTGATCTTTGCTTCTGATACATCATTATATCCTTCTGTGCTGACAAGGTGGGAAGGAATGGATTGTTACAATACTTCTCCCATGATATACGCGCATGGGCAGGAAAATATAGCAATAAGCGGAAAAGGAACAATAGATGGAGGCGCTTCACAGGAAAACTGGTGGGGAATGAAAAGGCTCACTCCTGTTCCCGGGAAAAAATTACGAGGAAGACTTTTGCTCATGGCCTGGAATGAAAATAATACTCCCCTTGAGGAAAGAATTCTCAGTCCGGGAGATAATTTAAGACCTCAACTGATCAACCTGTATAAATGCAAAAACATCCTCATAACCGATGTAACTCTTACCCGGCCGGCTTTCTGGACTATCCATCCTGTTTTTTGTGAAAATATTACTGTCAGGGGCCTTACAATAAACACCGTTGGGGCACCTAATGGAGATGGCTGCAATCCTGAATCATGCAGAAATGTTCTCATTGAATCCTGTTTTTTCAATACAGGAGATGATTGTATAGCAATAAAATCAGGACGAAACAATGATGGCCGAAAATGGAACATCCCTTCTGAAAACATTATTGTCCGTAATTGCCATATGCAAAACGGACACGGAGGTGTTGTAATAGGAAGCGAAATCTCAGGAGGTTTTCGTAATCTATTCGCTGAAGATTGTGAAATGAACAGTCCATCCCTTGACAGGGTCATCAGAATAAAAACCAATAATTGCCGGGGAGGAACAGTGGAAAACATCTATGTCAGGAATATTGATGTCGGGCAGTGTGGTGAAGCAGTGCTCAGAATCAATCTTGTATATGAACCAGGAGAAATATGTAAAAGAGACTTCCCTCCTTCTGTCAAAAATGTTTACCTCGAAAATGTTAACTGCAGGCAAAGCCGTTATGGAGTATTTATCACTGGTTATGAAGGATCAGCCAACATTGGCAATATTAATATTAGTGACTGTGAATGGACCAATGTAAAAGAAGATAATCGTTTGGAAGGTCGGATCGATAATATCAGATTCATCCGGACATCTGTTAATGGTACACCTGTTAAGCTATGACTTGATATAAGTTGTATGCCTGGAGCAAAACCTTAAGTAACAACTTGACAGAATCTGCTGAAAATGAAAAAAATTATCCACTTATCTGATCTGCATGTCGGTTACAGAGACTGTGGCAAGAGATTTCATACAATAGTCTGGAACATTAAAAAACTTCAACAACCTGCTAAAGATTTTATTATTGTCATCACAGGTGATCTGGCAGATAATGCAAATATTAATGAACACCGTGAAGAAGCGGCTTCCGGTATTGAAGAGCTTCAACGGGCCGGATTCCGTGTACTTGTTGTCCCCGGAAATCATGATTATGGAACAGGGACATTTGGAAATCCTGTATTTGTAAGCATATTTAAAAACAGATTTTTTGGAACTGTTGAAACTAATTATCCCAGACTTGATATATTTGATGATATGGCCTTCATTGGTCTTGACTCAACTGCTGAGGAGCTTAGCTGGCACGACAGGCTTCTGGCTCAGGGGGAACTGGGAAAGGATCAGTTACAACGTCTGAAAAATATACTTCAAGATCCTCTCCTGGATAAACGGAAAATAATAGTTTATCTTCACCATCATCCTTTTGACTTTAAAGTGGGAAGGCAACTTAAAGACAGTGATAATCTCAAAGAAGTACTTGAAAACAGGGCAGATCTTCTTCTTTTCGGGCATTATCACAGAAATAAAGCGGATGCCCGTAAAGTATACCATGGTAAATGGGGCATACCCCGCTGTTACAATGCCGGCACTGCAACACATAAAAACGGGAATCCCGGTTTCCACAGGGTAATAGATATGACTTCTTCTGATCCTGTGAACGACTATGACGGAAAATTCGATACTGATTACATGACTTAATACCTGATACTGCTATTTAGAAAAACAAAACAAAATCACTACTTTTAACAATAAATCAAAAAATAAAACCTGATCATGAAAACACTAAAAAAGATATTGCTGGGATTTGCAATATTTCTTGGAATTCTTGTAATTGCTTTTTTTATTCTGAAAATCAATCCAAAACCTGAAATTATCACTCTTGAAAGAAGGGTTCTCACAGAACAGGAGATTGATAATATGGCCCGTGAAGCTGTCAGTCAGATGAGTCTTGAGGAAAAAGTTCAAATGATGACTCCCCGGCTGAAAAGCATGTTAAAATTCATGCTGGAGATGGCAGGTGACGGAATGAAATATAACCAAAAGGCTTATCAGGCAGGTGGTAATGAACGGCTTAATATCCCTACAGTAAGATTCTTCGATGGTCCGCGTGGTCTGGTCAAGGCAGAAGCAACATGTTTCCCTGTGGCCATAGGCCGGGCTGCCTCTTTCGACAGGGATCTTGAATACAGGATAGGAGAAGCTATCGGAAAAGAGATAAGAGCAAATGAAGGTAATTATTTCGGTGGAGTATGTATAAACCTCATGCGTCATCCTGCAGGGGGCAGATCACAGGAAGGCTATGGTGAGGATTCGTATCTGACAGGGCAAATGGGAAGTTCCCTGATGAAGGGTGTTCAACATCATAATGTAATGGCATGTATCAAGCATTATGCCGTAAATAACCAGGAAAATACAAGGTTTGAAGTTAATGTGGAAGTCGATGAAAGAGTTCTGAGAGAAGTCTATCTTGAACATTTCCGTGAATGCGTCAACCAGGGAGCTGCCAGTGCCATGGGTGCCTATAATAAATTCCGCGGCGACCAGGCCTGTCAAAGTCCTTATCTTCTGAAAAAAGTACTTAAGGAAGACTGGGGCTTCAGAGGCTTTACAATAAGTGATTTTATCTGGGGAGTAAGAGATACTGAAAAAGCCGCAAAGGCAGGTCTTGATATTGAAATGCCTGCAACCAGGTTCTATGGTAAGAAACTGGTGAAAGCCGTTGAAAATGGTTCAGTACCGGAATCAGATATTGATGAAAGTGCTTTCCGTATTACCAGAACTGTATTGAAATATGAGACCGCCCCCGATCCTCTGCCTGAGTATTCTTCCTCACTTATATTGCACAAAGACCACATAGACCTGGCTCTCGAAGCAGCTTCGAAATCAATTGTGCTCATGCAGAACAAAGAAGATGTTTTACCTTTTGATAAAAATGAAATAAAAACTCTTCTAATAGTGGGGAAACTGGGGGATAATGAAAATATCGGAGATCATGGTTCCAGCAGGGTTTTCCCTCCTTATGTGGTAACTCCTCTTGAAGGACTTACAAATGAATATGGTTCTTCAGTTGAAATCCTATATGATTCCGGAGAAGATACAAATGTATTGAAAGAAAGAATTGAAAATGCTGATGCTGTGGTTTATGTCGTAGGCTATGACCATGATGATGAAGGTGAATTTGTCGCAAGAAACAATATTGAACTGGGAGGCGATAGAAAGAGCCTGAGGCTGCATGACGATGAAAGCAAGTTACTTCAGGAAACAGGCTCACTTAACAAGAATTCAGTTGTAGTTCTTATCGGAGGAAGTGCAATAATTACAGAAGAATGGAAAGATAATGTCAAAGCCATTTTACATGCTTTTTATCCCGGGATGGAAGGAGGAACAGCTATTGCAAGGGTACTTTTCGGAGACACTAATCCGGGAGGAAAATTACCTTTTACCGTGGCCAGCGATGAGAGTCATTATCCGGATTTCTACAGACATGCCCTGGAAGTAAGCTATGACAGATACCATGGATACATAAGAATGGACCATTCAGGTAATAAACCGGCTTTCCCCTTTGGGTACGGATTGTCCTACACCAGTTTTACACAGGACGATCTGGAGATTGAGACAGACAGCTCCAAAGTAATAGCTTCTGTCAATGTGACTAATACCGGTGACAGAAAAGGTGCTCAGGTAATCCAGCTATATATAGGTTTCGACAACTCAGCTGTTGAAAGAGAACACAAACTGCTAAAAGGATTCAGCCGTATTACTCTCGAACCAGGAGAAACACGAAGGGTAACCATAGAATGTCCTTTCGACAGACTCCGGTATTATGAACCCGAAACTGAAAAATGGATACTTGAAAAAATGGAATATCAGATATATGCCGGATCAAGCAGTGATGAGAACGATCTCATTAAATCATCTTTTCTTATAGAATAAAACAAGCAGGTAACTATAATAAAAATACTCACCCCTATGAAAACAAAAATATTCGTAATACTGTTTTTCATTACAGTAGCAGGAATTTCATGTAATCAAAATTCATCAGTAAACCCTCCCCGGCAGGATGATGAAGCAATGACGATAAATTATGAGAAAATGATTATAGCCAGGGTATTTGTTAAACCCGGTATGGAATCTGATTTTATCTCTGCAGCAAAAGGTATAATTGAAAAATCAAACCAGGAAGAAAGATGCTCTATGTATATGCTTTATCAGGATCCATATGAAAAAAGCAACTTCCTTTTTGTTGAAAGATATGAAAACCAGGCAGCTGTTGATGCTCATTTTGCAACTCCTTATTTCGCAGAATTTGGCGAAATATCGGGAGAAATGATCAGTAAACCAATGGATATTAAAATTCTGGATATAGCCCGGGAAAACTGACGCCTGAACAATAACCCATAAATGGTTTTTTCTAATCTCTGTAACTACTCCGGAATAAGCTGACAAGAAATGGAATTATTTCACATTATCTCTGTTTTGCTGGTTCTTTCAGCACTCTTTGCCTATATAAATATCAGGTTTCTGAAATTACCGGGGACAATAGGTATAATGTTATTGTCCCTGATTTTCTCCCTTTTAATACTGTTTTCCGGACAAGTATTGCCACAATTTAAAATATTTATCGCCAGTAAACTTAATACACTTAATTTCAGTGAATTATTACTTGAAGAGTTATTGAGTTTTATGCTTTTTGCCGGAGCTTTTCATATTAAATACGAAGACCTGAAAAGTGAAAAGCTGAGTATTTTTTTATTTTCAACCCTGAGTGTGATCCTGAACACTGTCATTATTGGTTTTGCATCATATTTCTTGTTTTCACTTTTTGGTATAAAATTATCTTTAATAAATGCCATGCTGTTTGGAGCCCTCATATCTCCTACTGATCCAATAGCAGTTCTGGGCATCCTGAAAACCTGTAACATTTCCAAATCGCTGGAGACAAGAATATCGGGTGAATCATTGTTCAATGACGGCGTTGGGGTTGTCATTTTTCTTACTATCCTTAAAATTGCAGGATCGGATCCGGATTTCGGAACAGGTGAAATATTGCTTTTATTCGGACAGGAAGCACTGGGGGGACTGTTATTGGGTATATTACTCGGGTTTATAGGGTACAGACTATTTGTTGCAATAGATAATTATAAAACAGAAGTGCTCATAACCATTGCAATAGTGATGGGAGGATATACTCTTGCACATTATCTTCATGTATCCGGGCCTCTAACTATGGTTGTCGCTGGTCTTATAACCGGAAATCATGGAAAAACATTCGGCATGTCAGCCACTACTATAGAGTATGTTGACAAATTCTGGGAACTGATTGATGATATACTAAATGCTATCCTTTTTGTTTTGATCGGACTGGAACTTATTGTTATTAATACAGATATAACAATTATAACAGTTTCCGTACTGCTTATTATTGTTGTGTTACTTTCAAGATATACATCCTTACTGATACCATCAATCCTGACACGCCTGAAGGAAAAAATATATGGTAAAACACTCATTCTAATGACCTGGGCCGGTCTGAGAGGTGGTATATCTATTGCTCTTGCACTCTCTGTTCCTGCTGACCTTGGTAAGGATATTCTGGTTACAAGTACCTATGTAATAGTATGTTTTTCCATACTTGTACAGGGTCTTACAATAAAAAAATTAGCCGGTAAAATAATGAATGTTAAAAACTGATTGACCTGCCTGTAAAGTATTATTATCTCCTTTGAATATATCTTTCCCGGAAGGCTTATTATCCACCCATAAAGAGATTTTTGCTTGAGAATTCAGGATCACATGATACATTTACCTTTAATTTTCTCAATCCTGCTTCATCGCCAGGTGTAGGTATATGTGTCAGATGTACTTCGCAATCTATAAGATATTTCAGGTTTTCCAATGCCATTTGGGCTGCCGGATTTGATAATGCGCTTATTCCCAACAATATGAGAGTCTCGTCAACATCCAGGCTCACCATTTTGCCATTGAGTATATCCTTTTTCAGATAAGTTACTGAATCGATTATATTTTTGGGCAGGAGAAAAAGGTTATCGGGCAAACCGGCCAGGTATTTTGTGGCATTTAAGATCAGGCTTGAAGAAGCATGCATGAGAGGAGAATTTTTTCCTGTAATTATTTTCCCATCGTGCATTTCCATAGCGGCTCCGCAATAAATACCTGCATTACCTTTACCTTTTTCTTCGGCATCCTTTGCTGCCTGCCGCGCCGGCCTTACCACTTTTCTGTCTTCCACAACCGCTCCAATCCTTTCCATTATCCTGCCAGATCTGTTAAGTGTCTCCTTATCAACAATACCCATTACATACTCAACCGCACATCTGAAATACCGGCGTATTATTTCCTGATGAGATGCTTCTGATATTATTGCATCATTGATTATACCTCTGCTTATACGATTTACCCCCATATCAGTAGGTGATCTGTACATAGATTCTCCTCCGGTAATCTTTTCAAAGATCCTCTTCAGGAGATTAAATGCCTCAATATCGCGATTATAATTAACGACTTTTACATTATAGGCTTTCAGATGATACTCATCAGTCATTACCTGATCTTTCAGATCGACAGTAGCTGCCTCATAGGCAACATTCACTTTGTGATCGACAGGCAAATCCCAGACAGGAAATGTCTCAAATTTTGCATAACCGGCTTTAATGCCTTTTTTGTATTCATGATAAAGATTGCAGAGGCAGGTGGCAAGCTTTCCACTGCCCGGACCAGGGCCAGTCACTATTACAATAGGCTTTTTTGTCATGATGTATTCATTGGCACCATAACCTTCATCACTTACTATAAGATCAACATCTGTGGGATAACCTTTTGTCGGATAATGCAGATATACTTTTACTCCTCTGAGCTCAAGCTTATTTTTAAAGGTTCGTGCAGGAAACTGATTCTTATAACGGGTAATAACAACAGCCGTAACCTCTATTCCCCATTCCCTGAAATCATCAATCGTCTTCAAAGCATCAGATTCGTATGTGATCCCAAAATCGGCTCTCACTTTTTTTCTTTCTATATCTCCCGCATTAATGCATAAAACAACATCTATTTTGTCTTTCAGAATTTGAAGCAACCTCATTTTGACATTGGGATCAAATCCCGGAAGAACTCTTGATGCATGATAATCAAACAGTATTTTCCCTCCGAATTCAATATACAGTTTATCGTTAAAACGGTTCACCCTTTCAAGAATAGCTGCAGTCTGCTCCTGAAGATATTTTTCATTGTCAAATCCCTTCAGATTATTATTTATCATATTATCCCCTCAGTATTATTTTATGCTAATTTTTAATATTAGTAATTTTTCTCATAAATCCTTCAATAAAATCAAATGAGTATCCGGAATGATTAATAAAATTTCTAAAATAGCTTGAAAATCCCTGTAATATTGTGTGTCATTCCGGATACTCATTTAAAATTATTCCCGGGCGAAATACTGTTTTTGAAAAAACCCGGTTAACTATTCCAGGGTGAACACAGGCGGGCTCTTTCAATAAATGATGAAGGAAAAGGTATTTCATAAACAGCTTTGCGTAAAAAATTACCCAGAGATTCCAGATCCGTATATTGCTCCTGATCTTCTACTGATATTACCCTGCCAATAGCTATTCTGGTTTTTTTATCCCTCTTATTGAATACTTCCGAAGGCATTCTTAATGATCTTATATGCCAGTTAATTAGACCAAGAAAATAAAAAAATGATGAATTTATATCAAAAAACCTAATAGGAACAACCGGTACTTTAACATGTCTTATAAGATTAAGAATCCCCGTTTGCCACTTACGGTCTTTAACCTTCATCCCAAAGAAATGAAAATCCGATACAGCGCCAGAGGGGAAAATACCAACGGGGTGACCATTCTGTAAATTGCTTATTGCTTCTCTTACTCCATGAAGACTGATACCTGAAATTTTTTTAGTATTTGAAAAAGAAGGGGCAACTGTAATAAAGTTCTCTTTCATGGTCTTTACCAATCCAATTATATTATTGACCATCAGTTTATAATCGGGACGCAATCCGCCAAAAAGGTCTATCAGAATAATCCCATCCAGACCTCCATACGGATGATTGGCAATAGTGATAAATGACCCTCCCGGTATTTGTCTGAGTCTTTCTGAATTTCCGATTAAGTAATTAACCCCTATATCTTTCAATAAACTGGCTGCAAATTTGGCCCCTGTGAATTTTCCTGAATTTTCATATACCTGATTAACTTTATCTATAGCCAGTAATCGCATGACATACCTGGCCCTTTGGTGCCCCTTCTCCCCTCTGAAAAAGGGAGAGAGATTTTCCAGAAATGTTTCATCAAGTACTTTCATAACTAAACCCAAATTTAACTATTTTTTAATTCCCTATTCCCTATAAAATGACTATGCTCATATCCTGAAAAAAAAATTAAAAAGCATAATTATCCGCAATAACCTTTTTACAACAAGGTTAATGTAAAAACATGAAATGTCTCTATCTATTTTGATAATAATTACTATCTTATATGCTTCTGAATGACAAACTTTAATAAGATTATTTTGTTACTACTTTATCAGACCTACATGCTTAAAATCCTTTTCAAATATGAAAAATGAAATCATTCAAAAACTGGCATCTGAAACAAACAAGCCATGTGTTACCATTTCATTAAATACTCATCGCACCAGGCCGGATAATGAAAAAGACCGTATTGTTATCAAGAATATGTGTAATGTGACAGAAAAAAGACTTTTAAAAGAATTCGGGAAAAGAGATATTTCTTCCTTGCTGGATAGATTAAATAAGATTCCTGATGAAATTGATATAAGCTTAAATCTTGAAAGTTTGCATATATTCCTGTCGAACGACACGAAAGAAATTATCAGATCTTCCTGGCCTGTACATGACGATAAAATACATATTACTGACAGATTTGCATTACGTCCTTTGATTTACGCGTTGAACAGGAATGAAGAATACCTTATTCTCCTGTTATCACAAAGCTCAGTAAATTTATTTGAAGCATTTAATAACTCTGTTGTTAATGAGATTACAACTGAGGGATTCCCTTTTCCCGAAAATCCTTATATTCTGACAGACAAAGCCAGGATTAGCGACCCTAAAGCAGTTGATAATATGGTAAGGGAATTTCTGAATACTGTTGATAAAGCAGTAGTCAGAGTGTACAAAAAATCAGGTATGCAATGCATTGTTATCTGTACTGAAGACAATTACAGCCGTCTTTTGCAGGTAGCTGATAGACCGGAGATATACCTGGGTTATGTCAGAATAAATTATAATAATACTGCAAAGCATTATATCTCCGATCAGGCCTGGGATTTTGTAAAAAAATCCATTCAGACAGAGTTACTGAAGCACTCCTGGAAATGAAAAAAGCAGTTCCCCTGGGAAAAGTAACCACCGATCTGCGCGAATATATATGGCTGCAAAACAGGGCAAGGGTGATATGTTAGCTATAGCAAGTGATTTTTATCAGGCGGCAAGGATTAAGGAAGGTTTTTCTATTGAGCTTGTCGATGATCCTTCATTACCGGGTGTAATTGATGATATAACTTCAGTCATTGCCTGGGAGGTTATCTCCAAAAACGGGAAAGTATTCTTTCCTTCAAAAGATGAAATGAAAAGTTTCGGTAATATAGCCCTGAAATTGAGATACTGATAACCATTTTATTAATCTGGCTGTTATTGTTTTTTTGCTCTTCCGTTTTTTTTTAAATAACAATTTCTATGGATTCAACCCCAAGGAAAAAAATCTTTAATGAACCGTGGCATTCATTTTCAGCAGATGAATCATTCAGTAAAATGGATGTGAGTAGAGAAGGCCTGGATTTGGATGAGTCTGAAAAAAGATTTAATTTTTATGGACCTAACAATTTGCCTGAAGGGGAAAAAATCACTTTAAGACAAATCATCCTGAATCAGTTAATAAACCCTCTCATTTTCATCCTCATTGCTGCTGCTGTGGTATCACTGGTCATAGGTGAAGCAAAAGATGCCATTTTTATTTTCATTGTAATCATTTTAAACAGTGTTCTTGGAGCATATCAGGAATATAATGCTGAAAAGAGTGCTTCAGGACTCCGGAAATTAATGAAAATAAAGGCAAGAGTTATCCGTGAAGGTAAATCTTATGAAATTTTATCGGAGAATGTAGTTCCGGGTGATATTGTTTATCTTGAATCAGGTCTGAAAGTTCCGGCAGATATAAGACTTTTTGAAACATCAAATTTAGAGATTGATGAAAGTTTTCTAACAGGAGAATCGATAGCTGCAAAAAAGCAATCCGGTAAACTTCGTTAGGATATAGGTATTGCTGAGAGATCAAATATGGCTTTTGCAGGTTCTACAATAATTTCAGGCAGAGGCAAAGGAATTGTTGTAGGGACGGGAATAAATACACAGGTAGGCATTATTTCGCAAAATGTGACTGAAGGAAAATCTGCCAAACCGCCTTTGATCCTTCGGATGGAAAAGTTCACCCGTCAGATCACTTTATTTACTGTTGTCCTCAGTATAATACTTGGTATTATGTTAAGGCTTCAGGGAAATGATTTCAAAGCTGTATTTTTCTTTGTTGTCGCTCTAGCCGTATCTGCAATCCCCGAAGGATTACCTGTAGCCTTAACAGTTGCACTGTCAATTGCTGTAAGAAAAATGGCCCGGCGAAATGTAATAGTCAGGAAACTTACCTCCGTTGAAAGCCTTGGTAGTTGCACAATTATTGCCAGTGACAAGACAGGAACACTTACTGTAAATGAGCAGACTGCAAAAAAAATTATACTTCCCGGAGGGAAAGTTTTTTCTATTACAGGTGAAGGCTATAACGGAGAAGGAAAAATTACTGACAATAATAACAATGCCGTTAATCTTCCTGATCATCACGATCTTGAAACTCTTATAAGAATTTCTGCACTGGCAAATGAAGCTACACTTAATAAAAATGATAAAGAATGGGAATATCACGGTGATGCCATAGATATTGCTCTTCTCGGTATGGTTTTCAAGTCAGGAACCAATCCTGAAAAAATTAAGAAAGACTTTCACCAGACAGATAAGATTCCTTATGAATCAGAAAGAAAATTTTCGGCCTCTTTTTGCGAAATAAACGGAAGTGTTTATATCGGTATGAAAGGAGCTGTTGAAACAGTAATCTCTTTTTGCGACAAAATGTATGAAGAAGATTCTGTTAAAAAAATTAATAAAGATCTTGTGCTGGATCAGGCTGATAAGATGGCTAAACAGGGGTACAGAGTCCTTGCCTTTGCCAGCGGTGAATTTAAGGATTTTATACAACGCGACGACTATAAAAATGAAAATCTCCCACCTCTGACATTTTACGGACTGGTCTGTTTCATTGACCCGTTGAGACCCGAAGCTAAAAAATCCATTGAAAAATGTAAGAAAGCCGGAATAAAAGTAATAATGATTACAGGTGATCATCCAGCCACAGCAAGTACCATAGCCCATGAACTAGGTATACTAGAAAGTGAACATAACGCTGTTACAGGCCATATGCTCGAAAAAGCCGGACCTTCTGATTCTCCCGCATTTGAAAAATTAGTGACATCAACAACAGTTTTTGCAAGGGTAAGTCCTGTTCAAAAACTGGAAATAGTAGATGTACTAATCCGTAAAGGAGAATTCGTAGCTGTAACAGGTGATGGTGTAAACGATGCTCCTGCACTCAGACGTGCAAACATAGGTGTTGCTATGGGATCGGGTACTGATGTGGCAAAAGAAATCGGATCAATGATAGTGGTAGATGATAATTTCGCCTCAATTGTTGCAGGTATTGAAGAAGGCAGATATGCATACGACAATGTAAGAAAAGTAATTTATCTCCTCATCTCAACAGGTATTGCAGAAATATTAATATTTATTCTGGCAATAAGTACCAAATTACCTCTTCCCTTTCTCCCGGTTCAGTTAATGTGGTTAAACCTGGTAACAAACGGTATCCAGGATATAGCTCTCGCTTTTGAAGGAGGAGAACCCGGAGCAATGCTTAAAAAACCAAGAAAACCATCAGAACCAATATTTGATCGTACGATGATCAAACAAACAATCGTTGCAAGTTTCACAATGAGTATCATCATTTTTGGCTTCTGGTTCTGGCTGAATAACTATTCAAATCACCCTGAATTGTACTCACGAAATTTATTACTCCTGCTTATTGTATTCTTTCAAAATTTCCACGTATTCAATTGCCGTTCAGAAACAGTCTCTGTATTTAAAATTCCCCTTAAAAGAAACACATTACTCATCATAGGAGTGATAATAGCTCAGGGAATTCATCTTCTGGCAATGCATATCCCCATTATGCAGGATATCCTACATATTCAACCTGTAACTTTCCAGGAATGGTCCTTCACTCTGTTACTGGCAATACCAATTGTGCTGAGCATAGAATTATTTAAACTCATCACAGGAAAAATTAATAAACAAAATTCTTAATAATTTTATTTATTAATACTTTTATATTCGTAAATATTTAACTGTTAAGATTAATATTTAACTCACATGATTATAAACAAAAACGAAAATATAATTACTAAAATCCTGTTCTCCCGATGTAACCTTTAAAATCAAATTCTATTACACATGAATAATCAATCTGCAAAATTTCATCTTTCTCCAAAACAGGTAATTAACATTATTTTGCTTGTAGTACTTCTGATATTTATAGGACAAAATGTCCATAGTGTGAGTATTAAATTCCTGCTATGGGGACTGGAAATGCCAGTGATAATAATTATTCTTGCATCTTTCTTTATAGGTTTCTATACATCAAGGGCATTTTCTAAAAAAATAAAACCTGAAAAAGACAAGGTAACTGATTTGGTCAATAAAGTTGACGAATAAGTTTGCACCCCCATTACCTCTCCGGTAAAGTGTTTCAGAAAGTCTGATGACGGCTTTTTTTTAAAAAAGGCTACATTTTTTTATTATATAAAAGACAAATTCAAAAATTATTTATATTTGCAAACATTTGAACAGTTGTTCATATATTTAATTATATGAAAAAGGCAAAACCAAATAATACTGAGCTGGAATGTATTGAGGAAAATAAGGTAAGGTCGGTGTTAAACAGGATGAAATCGGAGAGTTTTTTTCACCATCTGGCAGAGACATTCAGTGCTATGAGTGATACAACCAGGGTTAAGATAATATATAGCCTATGTCTGGAAAATGAATTGTGTGTCCGGGATATTGCTGCAATAATAGGAACATCTGATTCTGCAATATCTCATCAGTTGAGAACTCTGAGGAATATGAAACTGGTTAGATACAATAAAGTTGGTAAAATGATTTATTACTCTCTTGATGATATACATATTAATAATCTGGTTGCAGAGGGATTAAGGCATGTTGATGAAAAATGATCTCCTGCAATACCATTACAGGATTTTTTGAAAAAGTTAAATGAATTTATATGAACATAAATAAAGGGCAAGTCCGTTTACTGGATCTTGAAGACGGCCAGACAGGAATAATAATTTCTATCAATGGGGGGAAAATGCTTACAAAGAGGCTGGCGGATCTTGGGCTTTCAACAGGAACAAAAATTAAGATCCTACGAAAAACCCCCTTTTCCGGACCGGTTCAGGTTGAAGTAAGGGGTTCGAAACTGGTTCTGGGCAGGGGACTGGCTTTTAAAATCATGGTGGAAATTCAATGACAGAAGAAAGGAAGATCAGCATTGTTCTTGCCGGACAGGGAAATGCCGGAAAATCAACAATATTTAATTATTTAACCGGATTGCACCAACATACAGGTAACTGGGCCGGGAAAACGATTGAAAAATTTGAAGGTACACTTTACTATAAAGGCTATACAATTGATGTCATCGATCTTCCCGGGATATATTCTCTTACAACATATTCAGTAGAAGAAGTTATCTCCCGTGAATATATTATCAAGCAAAAGCCTGATGTAGTAATAAACATAATTGATTCAACCAATCTTGAGAGAAGTCTCATTTTCACTTTACAACTTCTTGAACTCGAATGTCCGGTCATTCTTGCCTTAAACATGGTTGATTTAGCCAGAAAGAAAGGTGTTACTATTGACAGTGCAAAGCTTCAAAATATCATTAACGCCCCTGTAATACCGACAATAGCCTCCCGGGGTTCAGGACTCACTGATATTGTTGATAAAGCCATCGAACTAAAAGAAGGGAATCTTGAGTATAAGGTTCCCAGATATGGTAAAGAAATTGAAAACAGAATTGAGGATCTTTCGCAATATGTAAAGGATGTTGATCTCCCTTATCCGGAAAGATGGATAGCCATTAAGCTTCTTGAAAAAGACAGGGATATTGTGACAAGTATCAGGGAAAAAGATCCCCGTATTCTAAGAGAAGCCGGAGAAGCAATTACTAAGCTTGAGAAAATACACGGTCATGATTCATCTGTGGTGATATCTGATGAAAGAACTCTTCTGGCTTCTCATATTACACGTGAGATAGTAGATATAAAGCCACACAGAAAGTTATCTCTGAATGAACGGCTTGAAATAATCACTACACATAAAGTAATTGGTTATTTCTTAATGATACTGATCCTTGGAGCAATGTTTGTCGGGGTATTCAGTTTTGGCAACTGGCTTTCATCCCTGTTTGAATCAGTTTTTCAAAACTGGCATGAATGGTGGAACAATGAAGTTGGAACAACATTCACTGCAACCCTCGGATGGGCAGCAGTAGAGAGTGTTCTTGCCCTGATACAGATAGCTCTTCCATATATATTACCTTTCTATATATTACTTTATGTACTTGAGGATTGGGGTTATATAGCACGTATCTCTTTTCTTATGGATAATTTTATGCATAAGATGGGAATACATGGGAAAGGCATTATATCTTTTATTATCGGACTGGGGTGCAATGTGCCCGGTTGCCTGTCATGCCGCATCATGGAATCAAAGAGAGAACGGTTTATAACAGCTGTTTTGGTTACATTGGTTCCCTGTTCTGCCGTATCTGTTATTATTTTCGGACTAGTGGGAAAATATGTGGGTATCCTCTGGGCATTTAGTCTTTACCTTTTTGCTTTGATTGTCATCTTTCTGGCAGGAAAACTTTCATCAAAATTTATGGGAGGAGAGCCTGTCGAACTCATCATGCATATGCCCGATTATAAAACGCCGAATCTGAAAACAATATTATCTGAGACATGGGATGCCCTTAAGGAATTTGTATATATCGCAGCCCCGATAGTAATTATTTCAGGCGTTTTCATTCAGGTTATAAATCTTGCCGGCTGGATGCCTGCAATATCATCATTCCTGAGTCCGGTTACTGAAAAATGGCTCGGCCTTCCTGCTGTTACAGGTATTTTACTCATCTTCGGCATTCTCAGAAAAGAATTGATCCTTGTAATGCTGGCAGCTTATCTGGGAACAACTAATTTTATCGAAGTACTGAGCCCTCAACAAATGATTACACTGTCAGTGGTCAGTATGTTCTATGTCCCCTGTGTTGCAACAATTTCAGTTTTGTGGAAAGATTTTGGCTGGAAAAAAGCTATGGCTGTCTGTATTCTTGAAATATTGTTCGCAATAGTAATTGCAGGTATAGTAAGAAGAGCTCTCGATCTTGTTTTTTGATTCTGAATAGAAATATGTTTCCTCCTCTTTTGTGCGGTTCGCATCTTTTCAGGTTTTCCCCCCACACATTAAGGACTGAAGATTTATTATAATTCAAATTCTGCCACGTATTTTTAAAAAAATCTGCGCCATGCAAAACCTAACCCTGTAACACTACCTCTTCAACCTCTTCAACCTCTTCAACCTCTTCAACTTCCTTCAACTTCCTTCAACTTCCTTCAACCTCTTTCAACTTCTTCAACTTCTTTCAACCCCTTACAGGGGATCGGAGGTCGAACAAGCAGCGAATTCCGGCAATAATCATATCAAATTTATCTTGGGTGTCTTTCGCGCAAAACACCAAATATGTTTTCTCTCTCCCGGAAATTTAAATTACCGATTTATAATCCATTACCTGTTACAGCTAATAGATGACTTTTTGCTGTTTTTTTAAGAACAATTGTTCATTATCTTTGTGGCGAACCATTGTTCTTAACTAATGTCTCCTAGGCCTTTCATATTAAGAAAAATAAGTGACCCTCCGGTAATATCAGGATTTAAACCTTATGGAGGATATAACAGAGGAGAAAATGAAATTATATTTCTTCATCTTGAGGAATATGAAGCACTGCGTTTATGTGATTATAAGATGCTGAATCATCATCAGGCTTCCTTAATGATGGCTGTATCACGACCCACATTGACGCGTATTTATTCAAGAGCCCGTAAAAAAATAGCTGAGGCCATCGTTATGGGGAAACAGATAATTATTGAAGGAGGTAAGGTGTATTTCGACAGTGAATGGTACTCTTGTAATAATTGTGGATGTTATTTTAATAATCCTGATAAAATGAATGATATATCTGAGTGTCCTTTGTGCAGAAAAAAAGATTATTCAAAATTCAATAATATTATTTTTGAATCCGAATATTCATCAGAGAAAAAAGAATCAAATAAAGAAGAATTGCATGAGAATAGCCATCACCAGTACAGGTAATACTTTGGATAGTAAGATCGATCAACGTTTTGGGCGTTGTGCTTATTTTGTTGTTTACGATCTTGAAACAAAAGGTATTGAGTTCATTCCAAATCCCAATGTAGATGCACTCGAAGGTGCTGGTCCCGCATCAGTTCAGATTGTGGCAGCACGGGATGTGAAAAAAATAATATCCGGAGAATTTGGTATTAAGGTTAAATCGCTTCTGGACAGTCTGAAGATGCAGATGATTGTTATCAAAGAACCGGAAAAAACGATAAACGAAATAATCAATATGTTAAACAATTAAATATCATTATCATGCCAAACAGGAATGGAACAGGACCTGAAGGAAAAGGTTCCAGAACCGGTCGCGGTATGGGTCGCTGCAGAAAAAATACCGGTAATGAAGAAACTCCCGCCAGAGGTACGGGGAAAAACCGCAGGAATGGTGGGGGTCAGGGAAAAGGGAACAGATCACAAAGAGGTTCCTGAGTATTAATTATTAATTTTAATGAATTAAATGAAAAAACGAATCGCTGTCCCATTGGAAAACGGGATACTATGTTCTCATTTTGGTCATTGTCAGCAATTTGCAATTATTGACACAAATAATAACATTATTACAGGAGAAGAAATGCTTACACCTCCTCCTCATGAACCAGGTTTACTTCCTGCATGGCTCGCAGAAAAAGGTGTAACAGATGTTATAGCAGGAGGAATGGGACAAAGAGCTATAAATTTGTTCAATCAGCAAAATATTAATGTTTTTGTAGGAGCCCCTATTAAAAATCCAAAAGAACTGGCCAGCGACCTCCTTGGGAATTCATTGCAGGCAGGAGCTAATTATTGTGATCATTAATCTTCCTGCTTATGATTTCTGATTATCGCTGCTTCTTTTGCTTTACCAGAGCTGTCGAAAAGTTACTTCAGAAAGAACCAATATCCGGACAGGCAAAAGGATTTATCGTTGATGATATGATCAATGCTTATCAAAACAGTAGAAATAATTTTTCTGCACCTGAATTCTCCCGTGAAATAAATCTTATTATACGGAAATATTCAGGGAATAATGATCTGTATAAAGAAGAAAAGGAAGAAACCAACAGGCTGGCCGTAAGCATGTTACCTGAATTGACCCGGATCACTGAAAAATCAGATGACCGGTTTAATACTGCACTAAGAATAGCAATCGCAGGTAACATAATGGATTTTGCAGCAAATGATAATTTTAACCTGCATGAAACTGTACAAAAAACTCTTAAGGAAGATTTTGCAATAGATCATTCAGCACAATTAAAAGAAGCACTGAAAAATGCAGGATCTGTTCTTTATCTTGGTGATAATGCCGGAGAAATAGTTTTTGATAAGCTTTTCATCAAAATAACAGGCTTACAAAACGTTACTTTTGTAGTAAGAGGAGGGCCTGTCCTTAATGATGTAACCACAGAAGATGCCGAATACACAGAAATGAAAGATATAGCAAATGTTATTTCCAGCGGATATGACGCTCCTTCAACTCTGCCCGGCAAATCAAGTGAAGAATTCCGGGATTATTATAATAAAGCAGATGTTATTATTTCCAAAGGACAAGGTAACCTTGAGGGATTGTATCATCTGAAAGATAAAAGAATCTTTTTCCTGCTCCTTGTAAAATGTGATGTCATTGCAGAATTACTGAAAGTTCCAAAAAACAGTATAGTAGTATTTAATTCGTCTTATTATGAAACGAACATGAGCAATAACTAATAGAAGGAAATGATTGTTTAATTCATGTAAGTTCCATACTACAATTAAAAATAAA
>Ga0116163_1000108_pt1 | contig 59727 bp, 49 predicted proteins | sample AD_UKC107_MetaG_FD_89889 | JGI IMG/M metagenome (GOLD analysis project Ga0116163, IMG submission 89889) | Active sludge microbial communities of municipal wastewater-treating anaerobic digesters from Hong Kong - AD_UKC107_MetaG | ecosystem: Engineered > Bioreactor > Anaerobic > Digestate...
CATGGCTTAGTCGAATCTCGATAGCAGTAACCTCTGGCAGGATCAACCAGAATTATGGAAGTATTTACAGTATCGGTCGGAATTGGCCGAGTCGCCATAAGCGTACGTCAGACGAGACAAGTTGTATCCCGTCTCCACGACAGATTATATGCCACGACCTTTGGAAGTCAGCCCCTCATCGTGAGCGTTCTACGCCATCAGGGCTTACGCCGTTGTGTCGCGGTTCTGGGGATTTGCTCCCCAGCGGCCCGTCTATTTACGGGGCCATCGTATTTAAGCTTTCCGGTTCCGATCCACCTGCGAGGTTTCAACATCAATGAGATGTCGTCCCCCGCCCGGACCGCCCCGGACAGCCTTTCCCCGTATCAGAGGATGCTATTTAAGCCTTTCGGACTTGTCGGGGGGCTCATTTTTGAGCACGCCGAATGTCCTCAGACCTCATCCCTTCTCGGCGGTCTGCGCGAATCTCGCGCCCCCTTTGCCAGACGGGCGAACTCCCCCAATACCAGCCCGATATTTAAGCGTTGTGGCTTGGGCGGATTTGGCGGCAGGCCAGGGGCTGATCAGATGCCAGATCTTCGCGTCGATTATTAATACCAACAGGAGGATTTAGCCGAGATCTGAGAACGAAGATGAGAAATCCGGGGATTTTGGAGGTTTTTTATGAATTTCACATTAACCGAGAAGATATTGAGGGATCATCTCGTCGATGGCTCTTACGAACCGGGAAAAGAGATCGGGATACGGATAGATCAGACCCTGACCCAGGATGCCACCGGAACGATGGCCTACCTCCAGTTCGAGTCGATGGGCCTGTCCAGGATAGAGACGGAGGTCTCAGTATCTTACGTGGACCACAACACCGTCCAGGTGGGGTTCGAGAACGCCGACGACCACCGATATCTCCAGACGATAGCAGAGAAGTACGGGATTCACTTCTCAAGGCCCGGGAACGGAATTTGCCACCAGGTGCACCTGGAGAGGTTCGGCCGGCCTGGAAGAACCCTCCTCGGATCGGACAGCCACACCCCCACCAGCGGCGGCCTGGGCATGATAGCCATAGGAGCTGGCGGGCTGGACGTCGCGGTGGCCATGGGCGGCGGAGCCTATTACCTGACCTGCCCCAAGGTGATCAGAGTCGACCTGGAAGGAGAGCTCCCCGACTGGGTCACTGCCAAGGACGTGATCCTGAAGGTGCTGGAGAAGCTGACCACCAAGGGGAATGTGGGGTGCGTCTGCGAGTACTGCGGCGAGGGGGCGCGCGCCCTCACCGTCCCGGAGAGGGCCACCATAGCCAACATGGGCGCGGAGACGGGAGTGACCACATCCCTGTTTCCCAGCGACGAGGAGACCCGGAGGTTCCTCGCGGCCCAGGATAGGATAGACCAGTGGACCCCCCTGGAGGCCGATGAGGACGCTCTCTACGACCACGAACTCTATATCGACCTCTCCGACCTGGAGCCGCTGATGGCGGCACCTCACAGCCCCGGCAACATCGTACCCGTCAGCGATCTCGCAGGGACGCCCGTCGATCAGGTGATGATCGGGTCATGCACCAACTCCTCCTTCGCGGACCTTATGACCGTGGCGAAGATGCTCCGGGGAAGCCAACTCGTCCCCGGGGTCTCTCTGGGGGTGGCTCCGGGATCAAGACAGGTCCTCCAGATGATCGCCGATAACGGGGCCCTGAGCGACCTTTTGGCCTTCGGGGCCAGAATTCTGGAGTCGGCCTGCGGCTTTTGCATAGGAAACAGCATGTCCCCCAAAACCGATTCGGTCTCCATCAGGACCAGCAACCGGAACTTCAAGGGAAGATCGGGGACGGCCAGCGCCGACGTCTACCTGGCAAGCCCGGTGGTCGCGGCGGCGGCGGCCCTTAAGGGCGAGATCACCGATCCGAGGGATCTGGATATGGAGTTTCCAAGGGTCAGGATGCCGGATCGCTTCAAGATCGATGACCGCATGATCATCCCGCCCCTCCCGGAGACGGAGCGCGCAAAGATCTCCATATACCGCGGCCCCAACATCGGCGCGCCCCCCACCAACGACCCCCTGCCCGAAGACCTCCGCGGCAAGATCACCATAAAAGTTGGAGACTACGTCACCACCGACCACATCATGCCCGCCGGAGCCCGACTGAAGTACAGGTCGAACGTCCCCAAGTACTCCGAGTTCGTCTTCGAGCCTCTGGACCCGGAGTTCAGCAGAAGGGCGGCAGAGCTGAGGGATAGAGGAGTCCACAACCTGATCGCGGCGGGGGTGAGCTACGGCCAGGGGTCCTCTCGAGAGCACGCCGCCCTATGTCCCATGTACCTGGGGGTCAAGGCGGTGATGGCGAAGTCGATAGAGCGGATCCATGCCGCGAACCTGGTAAATTTCGGGATCGTGCCCTTCACCTTTGTATCGGAATCCGATTACGATCTTGTGAAGGAAGACGACGACCTGAAGATCCCCGGCATCAGGGCGACCTTGGAGAGGGGCGACCCGGTGATGGAGGCCCTCGATGTGACCTCGAAAGAGAAGGTTCTCCTGAAGACGGAGCTGAGCACGCGCCAGAGGGAGATCCTGGTTGCAGGAGGGCTTCTTCCCTACACCGTGCGGAAGAGATGACGGTTCAGATGGAAGGATGAGAAAAAGGCCTTCGGCCTGTGAAGTTCACAGGCCGAACCCGTCCATCACTTCTCGGGACAACGCCTCGGTGTTCTTCTGGAGCTGGGTTCCGTTGGCGGGTCTTCCCCGCTCAAAGGTGGATTCACCGATGGGCATCGGCGCTGTATAACGCCAAAAGGTCCCTATCCCAAAATCATATCTGGGGTATGCGGCTCCTGCCGCCTGCTCATCTCCATCTCCGAAGGAGGAGTTGGAGACGTCCAGGGGGAAGTTGATGCTCCAGATGGCCATGGTATTTTCAACGTCAACCGCCTGTCCGGGAAGGAGGGGTGCTCTGGGAGTTACGTCGGGGTTCGATATGTAAGATGCCCAGTACAGATCGGCATAATCTTCGAATCTGGACTCTTCCATCGAGGTTTTGACCGGGTTCTCTCCCCTGAGGAAAAGGTTCTGGCTACTGCTATAGCCCTCTGCCGCCACGGTGCCCACAAGGCACACGAGGAGGATCATAACTGCACATTTCAAGTCTGGTCACCACCAATTATTTTCAAAATCATGATGCGACACTCCCTGATCTGTACCAACCTATTTATGCCTTATCTGCATGGGATAGGGGATGCCAGATTGCTTTGAAATTCTGAACAAGGATCTGGCGGGTCGGATCGGAAGGCTTCGAACGCCTCACGGCGTCATCGAGACCCCCGCGCTGATGCCCGTGGTCAATCCCCATCTCAGGTTGATCGAACCTGCCGATCTGAGGAAGATGGGCGCCGAGATCCTGATCACCAACAGCTACATCATAAACCAGGACCCCGAGCTGAAAGAGCCCGCTATGAGGGAGGGTGTACACCAGCTTCTGGGATTTGATGGGCCCATCATGACCGACTCGGGGGCGTTTCAGCTCTCCGTATACGGCGATATCGACGTTATGCCCCTGGAGATCCTGGAGTTTCAAAGGTCGATCGGCTCCGACATCTGCGTCCCCCTGGATATACCCACACCGCCGGACGTCCCCAGGTCCAGGGCCGAGTCGGAGCTCAGAGAGACGGAACGAAGGCTCTGCGAAGCGCGCGAGTTCTGGGAGGAGGAGCCGCTTCTGGCGGGACCGATCCAGGGATCGACCTATGCCGACCTGAGGTTCAGGGCGGCCAGGAGGGCGAGAGAGATGGAGTTTGACCTCTGCCCCATAGGGGCCGTCGTCCCCCTGATGGAAACGTACAGGTTCTCCGACCTGGTAACTGTGGTCGCCGCCTCCAAGAAGGGGCTCGGCCCCGCGGCCCCGGTCCACCTCTTCGGCGCGGGCCACCCCATGATGTTCGCCCTCGCCGCGGCCCTGGGATGCGACCTCTTCGACTCCGCCGCCTACGCCCTCTATGCCAGGCAGGGGCGCTACCTCACCGCCAGCGGCACCCTCCACCTGGAGGAGCTGAAATACCTTCCTTGCTGCTGCGAGGTCTGCCGAAACCGATCGCCAGAAGATCTATCACGGGACCCGGACAGAATCGAGCTTCTCGCCCGTCACAACCTCTTCGTCTCCCTGGCGGAGATCCGGCGGATCAGACAGTCCATCTGGGAGGGGTCCCTCTGGGAGCTGGTGGAGAGGAGATGCAGGTCCCACCCCCGGATGGTGGACGGCCTGCGGGCCCTGGCCTCCACCGCGGGCTGGATCGAGACGCTCGCCCCCGCCTCGCGGTCCACCTTCTTCTATCTGGGACCGGAGTCGGCGAAGAGGCCCGAGGTTTTGAGGTACGGATCGAGAATGGACCGGATCGAGCTCTCCGGCAGGGTCCTGGTGGCGAAACCCGGTGTCGTGGCGAAGGAGGGGGAGGAGTTCGACCACGTCCTCTGGTTTTTGCCCCCCTTCGGACCTTTTCCGAAGGAGCTCGCGGAGACCGCACCCTTAAACGCCCAGGTCCCTGCAGAGGCGGACGAGGCGGGGATCGCTCAGGCCCATGCAAACCTCGGAAGGCTGATGGAGGCGAACCCCGGCGCGACCTTCGATCTGAGGCTCGGGGATCTCTCCCGCAGATCATCTGAACTCGAAGAGGTGGAGGCAAGATGACCCGACACTTCGAGGTGACGGCCCGGGACGGCCCCGCAAGGATCGGACGGCTCCGTCTCGATGAGCCCCTGGAGACGCCTGCCATCATATCCCGGGAGGCGATCCGGTCCGCGGGCCCTATCTGGGCCTTCTCTTCCCTAGACCAGGCTCGAAAGGCCGGCGCGATGGCGGCCGAAGAGACGGGGAGGATCTTCATCGGACCCTCCGTCGCCGTCCCCCTCCACACCGAACCACCCTTCGCCATCCCCTGGATCCCGTCGAAGGGACCTTCGGGCACGGTCTTCCACCCCCTGGCGAAGGAGGCTCCGCCGGCATCCGACGTCTACGTCATCGGGGCGGCGGGGTCCCTCCGCAACCCTCGGGAGCTGGTGGCTGCCGTCGTCAGGATCAGGAACGAGACCCCTCCCGACTCAGCCCTCTACGCTCCCGCCCTGGCCACCCCCTCAAACCTCGCCCTTCTGGTTTACCTGGGGGTGGACCTGGTGGACGGGACCAGGGTGGTGGTCGACGGCCTTCTCGGACGGTACCACCTTCGCGACGGGGTCTGGGACGCCGGGGACCTGAGGGAACTGCCATGCCCATGTCCCCACTGCAGGGTCATGGCGGAGGAGGGGGGGCGCGACCCGAAGCTGGTCGCAGAGCACAACCTGCTGAAGCTGGAGGAGGAGATCCTCCTCGCGCGGGAGACAATCCGATCGGGGACGATCCGCGAACTGATCGAAGGGCGGGTGAGGGTGGCCCCGGAGCAGACGGCGGCTTTGAGGCTGCTGGACCGGGAACACCAGTACCTGGAGCAGAGGACGCCCGCCACAAGGAGGTCGGTCATGTACGCGAACTGTGCCGAGTCCCTGGACCGGGTGGAAGTGACCAGGTTTGCTGGAAGGGTCATCGAGAGGTACAGGGCTCCTGAAAGCGACGTCCTCCTCCTCCTCCCTTGCTCGGCGAGGAAGCCCTACTCGTCGTCGCGGTCGCACCGGCTCTTCGCCATGGCCCTCGGCTCGACCCGGCGGAGGCTCCACGAGCTGATCCTAACCTCCCCCCTGGCCCTGGTCCCAAGGGAGCTGGAGGAGGTGTATCCCGCCGCCAGCTACGACGTCCCCGTCACCGGAAGGTGGGACCTTTTGGAGCGGGACTGGCTGGCCCGCTGCCTCGACGCCTATCTTGAGAGAAACCGGTACGGAACCATCGTCGCCCACCTCGAGGGGGAGCTGAGGGAGACGGTCGAGGAGCACGGGATCGACGCCGTCTACACCGGAGGCGGCACCGATGACCAAGCCCTGAAGAGGCTGAAGGAGGCGGTGGACGAGGCGACCAGCGGCGCGAAGCCTCTGGAGGGATATATGATCCAGAAGTTTCTGGCCCTCGCCGACTACCACTTCGGTCGGGGCGCCGGCCTCGCCCTCCTGGAGGGGGAGGTGAGGGTCAAGGGGAGGGAGCTGTTGTCCGCCCAGAGAAAACCCCTGGCATCCCTCACCCCCAACGGGACCATCGCCCTCTCCATCGAGGGCGCAAAGAGGCTTGTGCCGCTTGCAAGCTACATCGTGGAGATCGGCGACTTCGTCCCCCGGGGCGACGTCCTAGCCCCCGGGGTCACCGGAGCCGACGACGCGATCCGCCCCGGCGACGAGGTGATAGTGATGGGCGAGGCCGTCTTCGGCGTGGGCAGGGCGAGGATGAGCGGCTGGGAGATGGTCAGGTCCTCGAGAGGGGTCGCCGTCGAGCTGAGGCACGTGGCGAAGCTCTGATCGGTCTCGCGGGCGAGGAGAAGGGGAGAAGAAGAGCTGGTGCGAGATTGGTCAAGAATCGGATCGATCGAGAATGCGAGGTAGGTCTAGAGGAGGAGAAGGGGGGGAGAAAGGGATGACTGAGCTGACCGAATACCAGAAGGCGGAGTACTTCCGGAGGAGCTACACCGCGGCGGACGGCCTCTGGTTCATGAAGGTCGAGGAGATGCGGGGCTTTGAGGAGGCCCTGGAGATCGACCGCCTGGTCTGGTCGATCCTTCCCAAGATTCAGGCCCGGACCCTGAAGGCGATGCTGAAGGCCGACGAGGGGATGGAGGGGCTCGCGCAATGCATCGCCGCCAAACACTCGGCGGAGGGATTCAGTTTTGAGGCCGGGATGGACTGGGGAGAAGGCGGAGAAGATGGAGAGGAAGGCGGAGAAGAAGGAGAAGACGGCCGAGTTCTGAGGCTGATCATATCAAGGTGCCCCTGGCACGAGCTGCTGTTGAAGTCCGGCCGCGAGGCTCTATCCGAGCGGGTGGGGTCTGCCATCTGCAACGCCGAGTACGCCGCCTGGGCGGCGGAGTTCGGCGAAGGCGAGCGGAGGATATCCTTCAAACTCGAATCGCAGATCTGCAAGGGGGACGGGGTCTGCACATTTCTCTTTGAGGAATCGAGGGGCGAGAAGGCCCCTTAGATATAAGCGATCACGCCGCCGGGAATCGGTCTTGGAGAACTTTTCAGATCAGATCGACCGCGGACAGAATGTAATAGCGCCGATACGAGGGCAGTGGTCGTACGCGCAAAAGTTGCGAGGGCTGAAGGGAGAGGGGCCGGGCAGGAAGTAGGCACATCTTAGGCAGAGGGAGATATGAGATCTGTCCATCATATCGCTGATTTGCCCTCAACTCCGCCCCTCTCAGAGATAATAGTAACGATTAAACATTATAAATTTAACGATCAGTATCCAATCCCCGCCCGACCAGAAGAGAAAGGTGAGGACTCGAATCGATTCTCGTGCGTCCCGGTGGCGACGGGCTCGGGTGGCGGCGGAGCGGAAAAAAAGTCGAGCCCGGCCAGCTCTTCCCAACCGGCGGGCCGTCATGGGCCTCACCTCCCTCGCGGCCCTTCCAATCGGATTGAACTTTCCCAACCCTGGCCACGTCTACGATGGGCCTCACCACCTCGACCTCCCGCAGTGACGCCGCGACGAGTATCCTCGCCGCCTCTTCGCAGATGAACCTGGAACTTTCTCTTCTGATAGTTTCTATCAGCTCCCCGGTGGTGTCGCCGGCTGGTGGAGCGGATCTGCGACGACCTGGGGATCGGGCTCAGGTAAACCCAAACACCCTTCCAGTCAGTGATCCCTTCACAGGTTCCATGTAGACGGCTCGCCTGGAGGTTGGCGAGGGTTATCAAGCGAGGACCATTATCATCGTCTTCTCGTCGACCATCCGGGGCGAACTCGTCAGCGCGACGTCAACTTCCCGTCGCTTGTCCATTCAGCACAGGTTTCTTTTCAGCTTCAACAAGTCTTTGTGTTCTCGTCTCTTATAAATAGTAAAAGCAATAGAGAAATTGCGCATGGATGAGACGACTCGATCGGAGAATAAGACCAATGAGCCTACGGATAAAAGGCAGATAGAACTAGAGTCGCCATCCTCTGCTGCTACCCCCAAAAACCGAGATCGCAGGCAATTGCTAGATACAATTGAATCTGATCTCTTCGCCATCCTTAAGATCTGCCTACTAGCGTTTGTGTTAATATCTTTCGTATTAATTTTTGTAAATATATACACTGAACAGGGCATCGTTATACTACCGTTTGAGGTTGGAAATAATGAGAATTTCAGTGGTGCTGCAATCGCAGATCAACTTACATGCGAACTTATAAGAATTCAAAAAATCCATAATATTAATTATGAAGAAATAAATATAATCATACCAAGCAGCAGTATCTCATATAGACAGAAAATTTCTTCAGAGGACTCTCTCGTGGATCAGGGAATAGTTGTTGCCAAGGGTGAAACTCTTGAATTCAGCATGGCGGATATTGGCACTGTTGGCATAGGATCTAATTCTCTGTCCTTAGGAAGTATCATAATTGCTTTCAAGAACATCTTACCCGCTAGCAAAACAGTTAGCACAATAAGAGGCAGTTTGCAAAGATATGGCTCGACTATTGTGCTAGTAGCAGTTCTAGAAGGTGATGATGTTCAGAGCTGGAAGGTAAGGCAGACTATTAATAATGAAGAGCAGCTTCTGGAAATGGTAAAAAATCTAGCATTCAATATCGTCTATGACATGCCACAATCCAACGTATCCGCTAAGACATGGGAAGGATTCAAGTATTATACAGAATCGTTAGATGCTTACCATCAATACACACTAACAGGAAATTCGGACTATCTTTACCTGGCAGGGAATTATTCATTTTTCGCATTGAACTCAGAAAAAGAGTACGAAAACCCATTTAATTTACTGTCTTTATTAGAAACCAGTATGCTATCGATCGGAAGACAAAACGATGCGATTGAGTACTGCAATAAGACTCTCGAACTCGACAACACATCAGCATACGCCTGGAATAATAAAGCCATTGTTCTCATTATTCTGGACAAGTACGAAGAAGCGATACAGGCTTGCGACGAGGCTATCAGACTGAATCCTGAGTTTAAAACGGCCTGGGTGGGTAGAGGAGTTGCTCTCAAGAAACTGGGCAAATACGAAGAAGCGATACAGGCTTACAACGAGGCGATCAGGCTAGATCCCAAGGTTACAGCCGCCTGGAATAACAAAGGCTCTGCGCTCGTGAGCCTCAGCAAGTACAAAGAAGCGATACAGGCTTACGACGAGGCGATCAGGCTGGATCCTGAGTTTAAAACGGCCTGGGTGGGTAAAGGCACTGCTCTCTATTACCAAGGCGAGTACAACAAAGCGATACAGGCTTACAACGAGTCTATCAGGCTAGATCCCAAGGCTACAACCGCCTGGGTTGGTAAAGGAGTTGCTCTCAAGAACCTGGGCAAGTACGAAGAAGCGATACAGGCTTACAACGAGGCGATCAGGATAGATCCCAAGGTTACAACCGCCTGGAATAACAAAGGCTCTGCGCTCGTGAGCCTCGGCAAGTACGAAGAAGCGATACAGGCTTACGACGAGGCGATCAGGCTGGATCCTGAGTTTAGAACGGCCTGGGTAAGTAAAGGCAATGCTCTCTATCACCAAGGTGAGTACGACAAAGCGATACAGGCTTACAACGAGTCGATCAGGCTAGATCCCAAGGCTACAACCGCCTGGGTTGGTAAAGGAGCTTCTCTCAAGAATATGGGCAAGTACGAAGAAGCGATACAGGCTTACAACGAGGCGATCAGGATAAGTCCCAAGATTACAACCGCCTGGAATAACAAAGGCTCTGCGCTCGTGAGCCTCGGCAAGTACGAAGAAGCGATACAGGCTTACGACGAGGCGATCAGGCTGGATCCTGAGTTTAAAACGGCCTGGGTGGGTAAAGGCACTGCTCTCAATAATCTCGGAAGGAATACTGAAGCGGATGCTGCCTTCGCCAAGGCTAAGGAGCTTGGGTAACAGATACAGTCTGATCTCAGTTTTCTATGGACTAAGAAAAACATTGGCTATGTCAATCTGGATTGTGCTCAGGCGGCATGCAGAAGCATATCGTTTGCGGCAGGACTGAAAACTTGAGGTGTGGACGTGATCTCCCTGCCCCAAAGATCCTTTGCAGTCCCGCTGAAGCCCGGATACTTCATGGGCCCGCAAACTCAGCCAGGGGAAGGACTCTGAGGAGACCACGCCGACCTCTCACAGCCCCAATGGCCTCGCCAGCGGGAAGCCGTCCGCGTTCTTCCCGCCGGGGATGGTCCGGGGTCCCTCGCAGACGCCGTCACCGTCGGCGTCGTCGCACGCGTCGGGGTCCCAGAAGTTCCCCCGCGACCCGTCGTCGTACCGGTTATCCCCCTCGTCCCTCGCCGCCTCGCCGTTGTTGGAGAGATCGTTTCCGGTGATCGAGTTCCCGCTGGAGGAGGCGTCGGCCAGAAGCCCCAGGAGATTTTCCACGATCTCATTTCCCACAATGACGTTCCGGCTCGCCCCCGCCAGTACCAACCCGGTTCTGCACGACCGAACCCTGTTATCTCGGAGCTGGTTATCGCTGGAACCGCCGGAGAGGTTTACCCCCTCCGTGCTGTTGGTGACGTTGTTTCTTGCGAGGAGGATGCCGGTGCAGGACTCCTCCAGAGCGATCCCCACGGGGTCGTCGACCAGGGTGTTGTTCTGTGCCGAGGCTCCGATGGTCGACCAGATGCGGATCCCGGTCTTCTCCACCTCCGTTATGGTGTTGTTGCTCACCTTTGTAAAGTTGGAGCGGTCCAGGTAGATGCCGTGATCGCTCTTGCTGACGTTGTTCATCTCCGCGGTGTTGTTGTTGCTCAAGAGGAAGCTGATCCCGTTTCCGTGGTTGGAGGTGATGTTGTTGTCCCAGATCTGGTTATTCCAGGTCTTCTCCAATCGAATCCCATCTTCTCCGTTCCCCTGAATCCTGTTATTGATGATCAGGTTCCCGAAAGACTCCTCGGCCCCGCAGGGCGGCTCGCTGCAGTACTCCCAGAATATGCTCTGGACGTAGACCCCCTGATCCCGGTTGAAGGAGATGACGTTGTTGGCGATGAGCCCTTCGGACCCCTGGAAGCATATCCCCTTCCCGTTCCCCTCAAACTCGCTCTCGAAGCCGTTTCTTGAAATTATGTTCTCGGTGATCATGGTGAAGTTGCTCTCATAGACCAGGATCCCATCGTTGATGCTCTCCCGGATCTCGTTCTCCTTGATGGCGGTCGAGTCGCTCTTGGAGATCTCAATTCCCCAGTCGTTGTGGAAGAGGACGTTCTTCTCGATGTTGTTGTAGGGGGAGTTGTAAAGGATCATCCCGTACCCGTAAGGGATGTCCCGAATCGTATTTCCGAAGATCTGGTTGTTGCTGGCGTTCCAGAGGCCGATGGCGGAAAGGTCGTTTCCTTCGAAGGTGTTGTTGATGATTTTATTGAAGTCGGAGTAGACCCTTATCCCGGCGTTGCCGATGAGATCGTTATGCTCACCCGTCCCGTAGGGTACGGGCCAGGTGACGCCGGTGATTACAAAATTCTCCACGGTGACGAAATCCGCCCTGATGGCCACGGCGGTACCCCCGCTCCTCTGCACCATCTCGGTCAATCCTGCGGATTCGCTCTCGATGTCCGCGGTGGAGCTTCCCGCCCGGAGAACGGGCATTCCGCCGCCGGTGTCGTTTCCTCGCAGAACCACCGATGGGGTGGTTATGTTGAGGTTCACCAGGTACTCTCCACTGTGAACCTCAACTACGTCACCGGGATCTGCCGCGTCTATAGCCGCCTCTATTCTGTAGAAGTCGCAACCTTTCTCGCCGACGGTGATAGTCGACGCCTGGGACAAACAGGAGAAAGCGATCACCATAATTATGGTTTCAATTATAAAACGGCTCATGGCATGCCACCTGAATAAAATGCTCACTTTTTGGATAAATAGAATTTGGTCTTCTCCCCGCCCCCTTTTGGCCCTACGCCGGTGGGAAGAGAGAAAAACGATCCATCGCGAACCTGATCTTTGAGATGGCCATCATCGCCGAGACGAAAGAAGAACGTGCTCCATCGTGGAAGGACTCAGAGAGATGGTGGGCGGAGGTGGCAGAGGTGATGGAGACGACGAAGGTGATGGAAGCGGCAAGGGAATCGGAGCCCTTTTCTAGCCCGTGGGGACCGTCGCGAGGTGGTGGCACCGAAGCATTTTTAGTGGGTTGAGACAGTATCGATCACCATGGTGGGGGTAAAGACAAAATTAGAGCTCATTTTGGCGCTCCTTTTTCTGGCGGCGCTGGCGACTCCAGCTGCCGCCGACCAGGTGGACGATCTCATCCTGGACCTAAAGTACGGGCAGGCCGAACCCAGGGCCCACGCCGCCCGGTCTCTAGGCGAGATCGCCGATCCACGAGGGGTCGATCCTCTCATCTCTGCCCTGGATGACGAGAACGAAACCATCCGATCGCTGGCGGCATCGGCCCTCGGCGAGATCGGAGATCTCAGGGCAGTCGATCCTCTCATCGCCGCTCTCAAGGACGACTATGCCCGAGTCCGGGAGGAGGCGGCATCGGCCCTGGGCAAAATCGGAGATCTCAGGGCAGTCGATCCCTTAATCTCCGCGGTCAAAGACGAGGATTCTTCGGTTCGGATGAGGGCTGCCCTCGCTCTGGGCGATGTCGGCGATCCTGCCGCAATGGAGCCTCTGACTTATCTCGCATTGAGGGATGACGACGCTGGAGTTCGAGGGGCGGCCGTCGATGCTCTGGGCAGAATCGAGGACCCCGGGACCGCAGATCCCCTGATCGCGGCTTTGAACGATTCCGATCCGGAGGTTCGCGGAAAGGCCGCTCGCGCCCTTGCCAGCTTGGGCGATCCGACCGCATTGAACCCCCTCATCGAGGCCCACCTTTACGATGAGGCCATAATCCTCAACCCAAACTCATCTCTGGCCTGGGCGGGAAAGGGGCTCACCCTCTACGATCAGGGTGAGTATGAGGAGGCGATCCAGGCCTACGACGTGGCCATAGGCCTCGATCCGGAGGACCCCTACTCCTGGAACAACAAGGGGGTTGCCCTCAGGGACCTGGGGAGGTACGAGGAGGCGATCCAGGCCTACGAGATGGCCATCGGCCTCGACCCCCGGTACGCCCACGCCTGGTACAACAAGGGGATCGCCCTAGACGAGCTGGGCAGGCACGAGGAGGCGATCGTCGCCTTCGACCAGGCGATAAGCCTCGACCCTGGAGACGCCAACACCTGGAACAACAAGGGGGTCGCCCTGTACGCTCAGGGCAAGTATGAGGAGGCGATAGAGGCTTATGACGCGGCCATCAACCTCAATCCCCAATACGCCCAGGCCATGAACAATAGGGGAGTCGCCCTCTACGATCAGGGGAGGTACGAGGAGGCGGTCCAGGCATACGAGGAGGCGATCGGCGCTGACCCCCAGTACGCTCACGCCTGGAAGAACAAAGGGCTCGCCCTCAGGAACCTGGGCAGATACGAGGAGGCGATCGTCGCATACGACCAGGCGATCCTTCTCAATCCTGATGATGCCGAAGCCTGGAAGAGCAAGGGCTTCGCCCTCCAGGCTCTGGAAAGAGACTCCGAGGCAGAAGCCGCCTTCTCCCGGGCCCAGGAGCTGGGGTGTTAAGCCACCGAGGATCAGGGCGATGGCGGGATATGAATGCAAAGGCTTGGTCCTTCGCCGACTTCTCCAGGTTGTCATATCAAGGCTTTCTAGCCGGAAGGCCGGAGGCGGGCATCCAGATCTCATCCAACATCCTCAGCCCTGAGGGTTGATGCTCAATCGTAAAGCAAGCGGATTTTAGAAGTAAAAAATTATATATATCAATAAGACAGATCAGATGATAAGGGAGCAAGCAATGAGCAACGACCATGAGATAGGCCTTGGTGCCGATGACCAGGCCGCCGCCACCGCTGGCGATCTTCCTGCAAAGTTAGGGACCGACGGACCGCCCACGTTCTTGCCCGATCTATTGAAAAGGCTCATCACCATCCGCATGATCGACGGTCGCCCCATCAAAGGCGTCCTCGAGGCCTACAACAACTACGAGCTGCATCTCGACCTGGGCCAGAACAAGAGGCTGATCGTCTTCAAAGGCGCCATATCCTCTATCGAGTGCCTGGAAAAGAAAGATCAGGGGAAGCCAGAAGCTGAGAGGACTCCAGTGGCCGATAGATGATGAATTCTGCTCTTTTCCGCCCTCCCTCACCATACTTGAAACATGATCGGGATGGTCGAAATGACGGAGAGAACGTTCGAAAAGCAGGACGGCGAAGAGTTCGCACTCATCCTACAGAGCCTGGGCATGCAGAGGTCAGAGGCCATGATCATCGCGTATCTGGCAAACGCCGGAGAGGCCACTTCCAGAGAGATCGAGGAGGGGACGTCTCTGAGCCAGTCCGAGGTCAGCACGAAGATCCGGGATCTCCGCGGCGAAGAACTTATCGAGGAGAGGAGGGGTGATATCCGGGGAAAAGGTCGACCTCCGGCGTTATATTCCCTGAAGGCGCCCCTGAGCGATATCATAAGGCGGATCGAGGACGAAAAGCAGATGGAGCATGCGGTGGCGATGGCCAAGATACGGAAGCTTCGAGGCCTTGTGCTGTCCTGATCCCGGAGCGAGGCTTCGAGGATATGGTGATGATGGATGACCGGGACCAGGAGAGGTGGTACAGGGTCTCGAAGACCCTCCTATTATCATAGAGAACCCCTCCCGGATCGGGCAATTTTCGACTGGCTGGTGATCATGGGCGGACCTATGAACGTCTACCAGAAGGAGAAGTACTCCTGGCTCGCGGCGGAGAAGAGGTTCACCCGGAGGAGCATCTACGAAGGAGAGACGGTGCTGCGGGAGAGGCACTGCGGCGTTTAAGGGCACTTTTTGTCCCCACGAGCTGCGCTTCATTTCTATATTGATCGAATCTGATTCTTGCGTCTTTGAGCCTCCGCCACCAAGATCCCGAAGATGAAGGCCAGGCCGATGTTGGTGAAGAGAGCGAAAGCTGCCATGCTCCCGGTTACGAGTGGCGCCTCCGTCGCCAGGCCGCACCTCCCCAGCTCCAGGGCCACGAAGAGGAGGAGAGCCCCGAAGAGGCCTATGGGCAGGAGACTCAGCGCCTCAGGGCCTGCAAAGAATAGGGCCACCAAGAGGAGAAAGACCCCACCGATGACGGTGGCCAGGCCCGTCCTCGCGCCGAAACGGTGGTGTGCTGCCAGTCCCCCGGCACCATGGCACATCGGAAATCCCCCAAAGGGGACGGAGACGAGGTTCATGACGCCCATGGTGACGCAGAGCCGGTCCGGTTCGATCCGTTTTTTGAAGAGGTCCTGGGCGGTGAGGGCCGCCGCCACCGTGGCGTTGGTGAGGGTGAGAGAGAGCTGGGGGAGGACGAGGTGCCAACCCGACCACAAAAAGTCGGCCGGATCGGGGAAGGGGAGAAGGTTGATCGATAAAGTCTGGATCTCGGGTGCGCCTCTGGCAAAGATGCCGTATCCGATGCCGATCGCAAATACAGCGATGACGGAGAGGTCGGGGAGGCCTCTCCAACTCTTGGTGGCGAGGAAGATGAGGACGATGCCGATGGAGATCGCAGAGAAGAAGGGGTCCTGGTTGACGAAGCCGAACGAAGTCCTGAGGAGGATGAGCCCGAGCCCCAGCTGGACCCCGCGGACGACGCTCTCCGGGATCAAATCCTGAAGCCGCTCAAATCCTCGCACAGCTCCCAGAAAGAGGAGCAGCGCCCCAAGGATGATCCCCGACGCCGCCATCTCCCCCATAGTCAGCTCTTCGGCGATGGCGATGGCGCCGATCGCCTTCATCGGCTCTACAGACATGGGGATCCCGTAATGGATCCCCATCACGATGTACCAGAGGCCGAAGAAGAGGAGGGCGGGACCCAGATCCACCTCCGAGACCAGGGCGGCTCCAAAGATGATCGGAAGGACGGTCCCGAAGTTTCCCATCGATCCTGAGATCTCGGCGAGGATCGGATTTCTATCCGGCGACTTTTCGGTCTCGATCATAGGCAGAGAAAATTTTATGGACTCGACGATATATGTCCGTGATGAGGCTGCCTCGCGGCTAAGACTTCTTTTCGATCCGGAATTGGAGGGCGGAAGCTTTGATCTTTCGCCAGACTTCGGCTGAAACCGAAGCCCAGCCGCGAACGCCCGCCAAAGCTCGTTGATCAGATTACATTCCCATACTCCGTCAGTCGGAGCTCCTCGTCCTGGACGATGCCGACTCCGGGACTGTAGACCTTGTAGCCCAGCTCTTCCGACTCTAGGGGCGTGGTCTCTTCCACCTTCACGCAGTCAGCGAACGTCCCCGCCTCGGTGACGACCTCAAGCCCCATTTCCACATTCTCTCCCCGGTCCATGGCCACCCCAGGTGCCTGCTCCTGATAGTATCGAGATCCCAAGAGGAACGTTCCCGGCATCATCAGCCCGGGTCTCGCCCCGTCCTCACCCGCCCGCCAGGCTCCCTCGTGACTGACGGCCTCGCCTTCCTCGTAGATCTCCACATCCTCGCCGAAGTAGTAGATGTCGTTGGTCTCGCTGCAGAGGGCAAAGAAGTTCCTCGAGATCTCGGCGACCTCGCCGGCCACAGACTCCCTCTCCTCCACCACCCGGGCCTCCACCTCGCCCACTCCATCCAGAAGTACGACTTCCGTCTCGTCAAGGACGGTGATCTCGACCCTCACCTCCTCCCCATCCTCTTCGCCCTCCAGAACCAGCCTGTAGCCTGGGCGAAGTATGAAGTAAGGGTTCTCGCCCAAAGTTTCAAATGTGCAGTTCTCCAGCCTGAAATCTGCGGTGAACTCCGGCCCGTCCTCCTCCATCACCGCGACGCCAGCAAGGCAGGTCAAGACGACGACCGCTAACATCTCCCCAATTGCCATTCGATAAAATATCATACGAATCCTCCATCAAATCAAATTGGGTAGCCCATCCCAACATCCAGAGTTTATGGATTTTTAAGTATATATAGCCCGCTTCAAGGACGCCCATACATCATTTGAGCTCTTCATCCGCTTATCGATCGCTATTAAGTCGAGCTTTAGAGGTGGAGGTTTTGGCCATCCAAGCTCAGATCTTGATCTATTGAATTTGCACCATCCTGCACATCGGTTGCTTCCTGGAAAAATAGCCAGCAATTTGCTGGATGAAGACGTTAATTATGTCTGAAATGGAGTTTTTCAGAGGATATCAGATCAGAAAGCCGGTTCATAATTTGTATTAAATTATCTCAAATACTTCCATATAAGCGAGAGAAGAAAAAAAGCCACGAGAGTTATGGGACATGCGATGAGGCTAAGATCTCGGGGGCGATCCTTTCAGCACCTTGCAAGGATGGGTGAAAGCACCCCGATCCGAATCAAGGAATCTGCAGCCGTTCTCCTCCCAGATACCAAGATCGAACTTGAACTTGATCAAGGGAATCGGCCATGAGCGATGAAGATGGCTCCCCGGAGAGAGCACCTGAAAAATCCATCGTCACCATCTCCTTCGACCGCGAATCTGCCGCCATATTCAGAGATCTGAAGAAGGATGGTGGGATATCCCAGAGCAAGCTGATGAGGACGGCGCTGAAGTTCTACAGCATACATAAGGCCCTCTTCGAATCCGTCGACGTTGATAAGATCTACATCCGCTCGGAGATGCTCTCGGGTGGCGAGCATATCATCCTGGACATGGACCATTGGATACTCTTTTTGAGCTTCATCGAGTCGCATCCCGATAGAGAGAAGTTCTGGGAGATGCATAAGAGGGTTTCTCAGGCCCACGCCGAGGAGTTCATACACAAGAACCACGATTTGGAGACGGTTTTACGGAGGCTCGAGGCCTGCAACCTCTTCAAGATGAGCAGGACCTCCGATACGGATTTCACCCTCATTCTGGGATATGACATTCCTAAGAAGTTCGTCAAGACTGAGCTTGAAGATATATTCTCCAGGATGGGACGCCGGGTGGAGCTGAGAGAGGATCTGTCGAAGATCAGGATTAAAATATACCCTTGAAATGGGCATAGAAGTCAAGATATAGTCAGCTTGAACCTCTTCGAACCGTATGATCGGAGCATATCGCGTAAGCTCTTTTCATAAACCATATGAAACTGTATCAAATCTCTTTATAAATCCCCAGTCCATATTCTGCTCCGCAGTTAGTCGGACGCATTGATTATCACGCTGATGATCACGCTGATGATCACGCTGATGATCATTCCAAGACGCGGATATAAGAGAACGATTGGTGGTGAATTATGGTTCTAGACAGCGGCGATACGGCCTGGATCCTGGTCTCGACGGCCATGGTCATGCTGATGATACCGGGAGTCGGGCTCTTCTATGGAGGCCTGGTCAGAAAGAAGGACGTCGTCTCCATGATCGGCCTCTCCTTTCTGGCCCTGGCCTTGGTCAGCGTCCAGTGGGTGCTGGTGGGCTACAGCCTCTCCTTCGGGACGGACATAGCCGGCTTCATCGGAGGCCTCGACCTCCTGGGCCTCCGGGGAGTGGGGATGGACGCGGGGGATGGGACGATACCGGGCCTGCTCTTCATGGTCTTCCAGCTGGTCTTCGCAGGGATCACCCTTGCGATCATAACCTCTGCCGTCGCCGAGAGGGTCAGGATCGGCTCGTTCATAGTCTTCGGCCTCCTCTGGACGACCCTGGTCTACGATCCCCTGGCCCATTGGGCCTGGGGCGGAGGCTGGGCCGGACAGCTTGGCGCCCTGGACTTCGCCGGAGGGACGGTCGTCCACATCAGCTCCGGCTTCGGCGCCCTCGCTCTCGCCCTGGTCATCGGAAAGAGGATCGGGTTTGGAGACCAGGACATGGAGCCCCACAACATCCCCATGACCATGCTGGGCGCAGCCCTCCTCTGGTTCGGGTGGTTCGGGTTCAACGCCGGCTCCGCCCTGGCCGCTGACGGCCTGGCCGCAAACGCCTTCGTGGTGACGAACACCTCCGCGGCCGCCGGGGCCCTGGCCTGGCTCTTCGCCTCCTGGGTGAAGGGCAAGCCCAGCGCCCTGGGGATGGTGAGCGGCGGGATCGCGGGGCTGGTGGCCATAACCCCGGCGGCGGGGTTCGTCGACGCCATCTCGGCCCTGATCATCGGCGCGGTGGCCGGAGTCCTCTGCTACAAAGCCCTCCTCTTCAGGGTGGGGAGGGGGCTTGACGAGAGCCTGGACGCCTGGGCGGTCCACGGCGTGGGCGGCCTCTGGGGCGCCATCGCCACTGGGATCTTCGCCGTCGAGGCGGTGGGCGGCGCTTCCGGCCTCCTCCAGGGGAACGTCGACCAGTTCGTGGCCCAGGTGATCGGCGCCGGTGCGGCGGTGGTCTACGCCTTCGTTGCGACCTACGCTCTGGCCAGGCTCGTCGACGCCACCATGGGCCTCCGGGTGACCGAGGACGAGGAGTACGTGGGCCTGGACATATCCCAGCACGGAGAGAAGGCTTACGCATAGCGCACATAGCACGCATAGCGACGAGAGGTGGTGATTGGCGATGATGAAAGTTGAGGCCGTGATCCGGCCCGAGAGGCTGGACCAGGTCAAGAGGGCCCTGGAAAAGAAGGGCTTTGTGGGGATGACCGTGGGCGAGGTGACGGGCCGGGGCGAGCAGAAGGGGATCAAGCTCCAGTACAGGGGCAAGACGCTGGACGTCGACCTCCTCCCCAAGGTCAGGATCGAGCTGATCGTGAAGGACGAGGTGGTCGACGACCTGATCGAGACGATCACCGCCGCCGCCCGGACTGGACGGCCCGGCGACGGGAGGATCTTCGTGATCCCGGTGGCGAGGTCTGTGCGGGTGAGGACGGGCGAGGAGGTGGTGTAGAGAAAACACCACAGGCCGCTCTCCCTCCTTCACCCTCCTTTTCCCTTCCTTTCTGATTTTGAGAAATCGTCGTCGATATGGAATTTTAGGCCATCTTATCCGTCTTTATCCGCCCATTAGGCGAAGGAATAGATATGCATTTAATTATAACATTTTATGAATAAATTCTAAAAAGAAGATTTAAATAGTTGAGAAACGCTCAAAGTCAGGATGTTGTCTCAGTTAAAATTCCTGGAAGTGTTGGGGCGATGCCGACCGTTTCTCGATTCAACATAATAATACCGCTCAAAGATAAAAGATGTCTTGCCTATAACTCTTTCAATGGTGGGATGGCCCTCTGGGAGCCCCCCGAACTCGAGGCGTACGAATCCGTCAGAGATGGAAAGTACCCAAATGATAACGATGGGGTCCTCAAGGATCTGATGGACGGAGGATTCATCTTCCCAGGATACGTGGACGAGATCGGCATTCTCTACCGGCAGTACTTCCGCCACCGATATGATCGGAGCACCATGATCCTCACCGTCGCACCCACCATGGGCTGCAACTTCGGCTGCGACTACTGCTTCCAGGGAGGAGACAAGAAGAACGAGTCGATGGGCAAAGATGTACAGGACGGGATCGTCGCCCTCGTAAACCGGGTATCTCCCCAGCTGAAGAGGCTTCATATAGCATGGTACGGCGGCGAGCCGCTCTTGAAGCTGGATATCATAGAGGATCTCTCGGACCGGATCATATCAATCTGCGACGGCTGCTCCATCCAATTCGACTCCATGATGGTCACTAACGGTTATCTCCTCACCTCCGAGACGGCGAGATCCCTTTCCGCTCGAAGGGTGAAGACGATCCAGATCACCCTCGACGGCCATCGAGAGGATCACGATTCTCGAAGACCCCTCTTATCCGGCAAAGGGACGTTCGATCAGATTCTGCACAACATCGAGTCCATCGTCGACGAGGTTCCCATGGCCCTCAGCATCCGGGTGAACATCGACTCTCGGAACGCAGAAGGCGTCCGCAGGCTCATCGACCAGATGGCGGAGATGGGATTTGGAAATAGGAAAAATTTAAAGTTGTATTTTGCGCCCGTCGAGGCGACCACCGAGGCCTGCCACGGGATTGCAGATATCTGCATGCTGAAGGGAGAGTATGGCTCTCTGGAGAGGGACCTCTACAGCTCCGGGTTTGACCTCGGCCTGACCGTCCTTCCCTACCCGCCCCGATTCCGGAGCAGCTGCGGCGCGGTCCGCCCTCGAGGCCTGGTGGTGCTGCCAAACGGCGACGTTCACAAATGCTGGCACTCGGTAGGCAGCGAGGAGCGGCGGGTCGGCACAATATTTGACCTTGATTCTCTGAACCACAATCCGACGCTCAAAGAATGGCTTTTCTGGAACCCCTTCCAAGACCCACGATGCAAAGAGTGCAAGATACTCCCCAACTGTGCCGGGGGATGCGCATATAAATTTCTCTATCCTGACGATGCAAAGGGTGAAGGCTCGGCCCTCCCCTGCATCAGCTGGAGGTACAACATAAACGAGATGCTGATCCTCCGGGCGATAAAGATGGGCTTCATCAAGGCTGACGACTGCGACCAGGACGCCCTTTTGACGGCCGAATCGAGAAAAAAGGCCGCTTTTGAGCCCTGTATTCCCCTGACTGATCCTCCGGTCTTGGAGCCTCCATCAAGAGAGGAGAGACCATTCGAGGTCTGATGCCGAGAATCAGAAATGATCTATTAATGTCACTATAAATTTAGGAGGAACGGAAAGGCATGAAGTACCTTGTGCAGCCGGTAATCGACGGAGCGACGAACTTCCCCGGGCAGAACCCTCGAAAGATATACTGGATGGCATCCGTGAACAGCGGGCTTGTGGCAAGCCTCAACGGGAACGCGGTGGAGCTGGTCCAGAAGAGCTGGACGGAGAACGAAAAACAGCAGTGGAGGCTTGAGCCGCTGACGGGCGCCAGCAGCGGATTCTATAGAATCATCTCCAAGATGACTGGAAAGGCGCTGACCCTCAGAGGAGATAAAGAGGTCATCGTCGACGCCTGGAAGGATAACGCCGGACAGCATTGGAAGCTCAACAACCTGGGATACGGCAAGTTCAAGATCGAGTCCAGGGCGAAGGGATCGGTCCTGGACGTCGCTGGGTCCTCGAAGAGCGAGGGAGCCAGGATCGTTCTGAACACGTCGGCAGATAAATCAGGGCTCAGGGTTGTGATATACGAGCACGCAAATTATCAGGGGAGGAGCCAGGAGATCGGGATCGGCAAATACAACCTCAACCAGCTGACGATAGGAAACGACGTCCTCAGCTCCCTCAGGGTTCCCAGAGGATTGAGGGTCATCCTCTTCGAACACGCAAACTTCGGGGGAACAAGCCGGACCTACACGACCGATACACCCTATGTAGGAAACGATTTCAACGACAAGACATCATCGATCATCGTGGTGGACGAGAGCAAGACCGTAACCATATACGAGCATTCCAACTATCAGGGAAAGAGCCAGACCATGGGGGTGGGTCGGTACGATATGGGAGCCTTAGCAATCGGAAATGACAAATTGAGCTCCATCAAAGTGCCCGCTGGGCTCACCGTCACCCTCTATGAACACGCCGGATTCCAAGGCAGAACCAAGACCGTCGCGGGCGATATGGCCTATATCGGCGGGGACTTCAACGACAGAGCCTCATCGCTGGTGGTGAGCGCGATTGAGAGCCCCATTCAAAGCCTCAGCGAGGGTGCCGTTCTCAGCCAGCAGTGGCTCCTGGCCGAGGTCTGTGATAACAGGCTCGAGTCCACGTACAACAAGAGGGCGACGATCTATGAGCACGCCAACTATCAGGGGCGCAGCCAGGAGCTTGGTCCCGGATCTTACCTGATGAAGGATCTGAAGATAGGCAATGACACCCTGAGCTCTCTGAAGGTTCCCGAAGGGATCAGGGTCACGCTCTTCGAACATGAGAATTTCAGGGGCAGGATAAAGATCTTCTCCGAGAACACATCATTTGTGGGCAGCGACTTCAACGATCTGACGTCCTCCATACTGGTGGAACCAGTGGCCGCCATTTATGAACATGCCAACTTCGGGGGAGCAAAGCAGGTCATCGGGGTTGGAAGCTACAAGATGAGCGACCTATCCATCGGGAACGACAGGATAAGCTCAATTAAGGTCCCCCAGGGCCTGATCGTCACCCTCTACGAACATGCCAACTTCAACGGCAGGACCAAGACCTTCCTGGAGGATGCATCTTATGTTGGAGACGACTTCAACGATAAGACCTCCTCAATCTCGGTGAAGGCCATGGGGGTTGTGATTCCGAACGACGCCATAAGGTACGGAAGCAAAATCGCCCTCCGATCCTATCACGGCAAGTATCTCATGACAAGGCCGGACGGTTCCATGATAGCCGATCGCGGCTATCACGACGCCTGGGAGCACTACGCCGTCGTCCGGTCCGGTGCAAGCAAGCATCAATCGCATCTCAGCTACGGAGATGTCATCAGCCTGAAGTCGACCCACGGCAAATTCCTGTCCGCCTGGCCGGACGGCAGATGCGCCTTCGATAAAGACTGGACCAAGGAATGGGAGCAGTTCGTCATAGTCCGGGCGGGGAAGACAGAAGATAAGAACTTCGTATCTTCCGGCGACGTCATCGGCCTGAAGTCTTATCACAACAAATTCATGTCCGCCTGGCCCGACGGAAGATGCGCCATCGATAAGGAATGGCTCAAGGAATGGGAGAGCTGGACAGTGGGTCTATTCTCCCGGCCCGACGGCGCGGTCGTCTCCCCAGGAGAAGCCGAAGCAGGCGGCCCGGGGGCTTGTGGGGCGGCGGCTTGTGCTGCCGAGGCGTGCAAGGCGGACTACTGTGGTGCTGCCGTCTGTGGTGCCGCGGCGGCGCTGGCCTCAGCATGTGGACTTGCGGCGTCTGTGGTTGCCGTCTGTGGTGCTGACGTTGCGGGCATCTCAGGCTGCATAGCGGCAGCTTCTGGGCTTGCGGCCTGCGGTGCAGATATCAGCGGGGCGGCGGCATGTGGCGCTGCAGCATGTGGTTTGGCTGCTGGAGGAGTTGCGGCCTGCGGTGCAGACGCCTGTGGGGCAGCAGCATGTGCTGCGGCAGCCTGCGGGGCAGCGGCGTGTGGGGCGGCGGCATGCGGCGCAGACGCCTGCGGCGCGGCGGCATGCCCGGCCGACGCAGGGGGTGCCGGCGCCTGTGCGGCTCAGGCGGAGTCGATCGGAGCGTGTCCTGCAGATGCCTGTGCCGCCAACGCCTGCGCCATCAACTGCTGCCCAGCGGACGCCTGCGCAGCGGATGCCTGTGCCATCGACGTGATACCCATCATACCGTTCATCTGACGGAGACGGCATGATACACCTGGTCAATATGCCCTTCGCATCCTTGACCGCTCCCAACCTGGCGCTGGGCCTGATCAAGGCCCAGCTCCGGGAGGAGGGGCTGGAGAGCAAAGTCGTCAACCTCAACTTCGACTTTGCGAGGATGATCGGATTTGGAGGGTACGAGAGGGTCGCCCTCTTCAAGGGCGTCGAGACCCAGGTAGGCGAATGGCTCTTTGCAAAAGAAGCCTGGGGGCCCTTCGGCCCCTCGGAGGAGGAGTTTGTCGAGCGGTGCGAGGGCGAGCTGAAGACGATACCAAAGGTGCCGGAGATGAAGGGGTGGCTCCTCAAGATCCGGCGAGAGGTGGTTCCCATGTACCTCCTCCAATCTCTTCGCCGCCTGGAGAGGGAGGGGGAACCCGTGGTGGTCGCATTCAGCTGCTCCTTCTTTCAGACCTCGTCCGCCCTCGCCCTGGGGAGGCTGATCAAAGAGGTCCACCCCGATGTCAAGCTGGCGTACGGCGGAGCCTGCTTTCACGACCAGATGGGTCTCGAGCTTTTAGAGAAGGCGCCCTGGATCGACGCGGTCTCCACCGGGGAGGCGGACGACGTCATCGTCCCGCTCTTCCGGAAGCTCCTGGACGGAGAGGCGCCCTCGGACCTCCAGGGGATCGTATATCGGGATGATGGGGTGGTCAGGAGCGGCCCGGTCGGCCGGCCGGCGTCGTCGGAGGTGCTGGAAGGTCTGCCCGACCCGGATTATGACGACTTCTTCGACGACTCGAAGAGGATTGGGATCTCGGAGGATCCCGGATGGAAGCTGCGGGTTCGTCTCTTCTTCGAGAGCTCCCGGGGCTGCTGGTGGGGCGAAAAGCGCCACTGCTCCTTCTGCGGATTGAACGGCAAGGGGCTCTCCTATCGGTCGAAGTCCGCAGACAGGGTGATCGGAACGCTGAAGAGCTTCGCGAACCTTTATCCCGTCTCTACCTATCAGGCCAGCGACAACAACATCTCCCCGGAGTACTTCGAGACTTTTCTGCCGCGGATCCGGGACGATCCGCCGAAGAGGGGGGCGAGGCTCTTTTACGAGGTGAAGACGGACCTCACCAGGCCTCAGATCAAAACCCTGGCGGATGCGGGGGTGGTATACCTGCAGCCGGGGATCGAGAGCCTCTCAACCCATCTCCTTCATCTCATGCGGAAGGGGACGACGGCGATCCAGAACCTCTTCTTCCTCAAATGCTGCCGGACCTACGGGATCCTGGTCCTCTGGAACAACCTGATCCGCATCCCCGGCGAGGGGCGAGAGGACTACCGGGAGATGGAGGTTCTTATCCCCAAGATACACCATTTCAACCCGCCGAGCGGCGGAGCGAAGAAGGTCGAATGCCACCGGTTCAGCCCCTACTTCACCGGCGAGGTGGAGGGGGCCGATAACCTTCGTCCCCTCTCCTGGTACTCGGCCCTCTATCCAGAAGATAGGATCGATCTGAGACGGGTCGCCTACTACTTCGACGCAGATTGGACGAACGTCCTGGACGACGAGGCGCGTTTTGGGGTGACGGCGAAGACCCAGGAGTGGCTGAGGATCTGGCAGAACGAGGCGGACCTCCCGGCGCTAAGGTTTTTAGGCCAGGTGGATGGGGAGGCCGTGGTCCTGGATTCGAGGGCTGGAGGGAGGCGAGAGCTTTGGCTTGATCCCATCGAGGCGGGGGTTCTCCGGGCGATCGACGATCCGGCGAGCATTGACGCCGTCTGCCGCCATCTGGGGGAAGAGGCCACCTCAAGGGGCGCGATCGAGGATATCCTTCAAGGCTTCGTCGAGGCGGGGATGGCATATCAGGAGAGAGGAAAGTATCTCGGACTTGCTCTGCCGGGCGAAGTGAACGACCCGCCCTTATCCTCGCGGCGGGGATATTACCCTCCCGAGTATTGATTTTTTTTTTCGGGATACTGCGGACGTTTCAGCCCTCCCCCGATCCCCCTGGCGGCAGCGTCCGCCGACGACGAATCCTATCGTATCCGAGCCGGGATCGGGCGAAGAGATGCCTCCGCCGGTCTGATGGAAGAAAATAAATCCGTTCATTATAGATATGGGTATATACAATAGAAAATAATACCTAGATTAAAAATTATAAGATATACAACATCCTATATATAATCTTTTGAAAAAGTATCTAGTGATACATCTATCGCCCGTCGCGAAGATTGTATGGGCTGGATTCCTCCATCCTGATCATCCGTAAGAGACCGTTAATTTCTATCCAACATCTCCTGACCTTGTTCAAGGCATATACGAGAGAATATCATAAGTGTAAAAATAAAAATTAATTTTAATTTTTTTTTATTTTTTAACTTGCGCGCAAAGCTTATTTATCACGAAAAAGCATTAACTTAAAAAAATACTCGGAAGGAGTATGCCAGAATGACAAATCCTATTGTGGCCTTTAAAGATGACCCCGCGGCAGCATCCCGGGGTGAAAACCGGCTGGACCTCTTTGTGAGGGGAGTGAACAGCGACCTTCTGCATAAGCAGTGGGACGGATCCGACTGGAGCAGAGGATGGGAGTCTCTCGGAGGAGGTCTGGCCTCATCCCCGGCGACGGTCTGGCGGGGGGATCTGATCGAGGTCTTCGTTCGAGGATCGGATGACGCCCTCTGGCACAGGCAATGGAATGGAGTCAGCTGGTACCCGTGGGATTCTCTGGGGAGAATTACTTTTCAAGGTTTGGCCCAAAGTCTGACCTCGGCCCCAACGGTGACATCCTGGGGAGAAAAACGGCTCGACGTCTTCGTCAGAGGGGCAGATCACGACCTATATTATAGGGCGTTTAATGATACTGTTTGGGGTTCGTGGGAGAAGATTAATGCCTGGGATCATTCGGAGAAACAGAGCAAAAATATTTATCTGACCTCGGCCCCGGCGGCGGTCTCCAGGGGAGTTGGTTTCGTCGACGTCTTCTTTAGGGGAGGAGATAATCAGCTGAGGAGTTGCTGGTGGAACGGATCCAAAAATAGGTGGGAGCAGGGGACGCTGCAAGGAGGTTTGGCCTCGGCTCCAGCGGCGGTCTCCTGGGGACCGAACCGGATCGACGTCTTCGTCAGAGGATCAGACAACGCCCTCTGGCACAGGTACTGGGATGGAAAAACCTGGCAGCCGTGGGAGTCTCTGGGGATGCCTCCGAGCGGAGGTCTGGCCTCGGCACCGGCCGCGGCCTCCAGAGGGCCGAATAAGATCGACGTCTTCATCAGAGGATCGGATGAGGCCCTCTGGCACAGGTACTGGAATGGAAGCAAGTGGTCCGACTGGGAATCGATGGTCGAAAGGCGGACGAAGATGAAGTATCTGGTTCAGCCGGTGATCGACGGGGCGACGAACTTCCCCGGAAGGGACGCGAATAAGATGTACTGGATGGCCTCCGCCAGAAGCGGGCTTGTGGCGAGCGTCAACGGTGGCGGGGTGGCGCTGGTCCAGAAGGGGTGGACGGAGAGCGATAAGCAGCAGTGGAGGTTTGAGCCCCTGACGGGCGCAAACGCCGGCTTCTACAAGATCGTCTCCAAGGCGGACGGCAAGGTATTGACCTCCAATGCCGCAGGAGGCGTTTTCGCAGAAGCCTGGAATGATAATTCCTACCATCAATGGAGTCTGAAGAACCTGGGATACGGGAAGTTCAACATCGAGTCCAGGGCAACCAGTAAGATGCTGGACGTCTCCGATGCCTCCCCTCATGAAGATGTAAGGATCATCCTGAACGCTCCGACCTACAAGGGGGACAAGGTGGCCACGATATTCGAGCACAAGAATTTTAAAGGGAGGAGCCAGGAGCTAGGAATCGGAAAATACGACATCAACCTCCTCACGATAGGCAACGACGCCGTCAGCTCGCTGAAGGTCCCCAGTGGTCTGAGGGTCATCCTCTACGAGCACTCGAGATTCCAGGGAAAAAGCAAGACCTTCTCGGGGGGCAACCATGGTACAGTCGATGATTTCAACGACAAGACGTCGTCGATCATCGTCGCGGATGAGAGCAAGATCATCACCTTATACAATGGATTCAACTGGGCGGGAGGCAAGCAGCAGAACCTGGGAATTGGGCGGTACGATGTTGATGTCCTAAAAGGTGGTGTTGGAAATGACAAATTGAGCTCCATCTGGATACCGGATGGGATCACCGTCAGACTTTATGCAGACTCCGGATTCACGGGCGATAGTGTGAACGTTAAGGGGAGTATTGCCAATCTTAGGGACATCGGGTTTAACCAAAAGACATCTTCTCTGGTCGTCAGCTTTGATGAGGATTCCCTCCAGAGCCTCGGCCCCGGAGCGATCCTCAGCCAGCAATGGCTCCTCGCCGAGGTCCGCGACAACAGGCTCGAATCGACATACAACAAGGAGGTGACGGTATGGGACACCTCCGGCCACCATCAGGTGCTAGGTCCCGGATCCTACCTGACGAAGGATCTGAAAAATATCAAGGCAAACTTGGGAACTCTTGAGGTCCCCGAAGGCATTAAGGTGACCCTTTACAATCAAGAAAACTTCAAGGGTACAACTAAGAGCTTCTCAGAGGGCTGGGCAAATGTTGGCTCGGATTTCGCTAATGTGACGGAATCCCTATTGGTGGAACCCGTAGCTACCGTTTACCAACAGAAAGATTTCATGGGGGCAAAGCAGGTCATCGGGATCGGAAATTACGATCAAGCCGATCTCATCATCGGAGGCAACACGATAAGCTCGATAAAGGTCCCCCAGGGCCTGATCGTCACCCTCTACAGAGAGCCCAATTTCAAGGGCGAGACGAGGACCTTCCTGGAGGACGCAGCCTTCGTCGACGATTTCAATGACATGGCCAAATCGCTGATGGTAAAGGCTGTAGGAGTTCTGATTCCGGAAAACGCAATAAGCTTCGGAAGCAAGATATCTCTTCGAGCCAATCGAACCCAATTTGACTGGAGTTACAGTACAAACCAATATAATGATAACTGCTATACATACATATCCGATAACGGTATGCGTGCCGGCATTGATTCCTGCGGTGAGAGAAATGCCTATACGATCGTCCGGACCGGCGACAGCAAGCACGATTCGCTATTGAGCTATGGTGACATCATCAGCCTGATCTCTTACAACGGCAAATTCCTGTCGGCGAGGGATGGGAAATGCATCTTCGACAAGGACTCGCCGATGGAATATGAGCGGTTCAGGATCGTCAGAGCCGGGCCCACGGAGGATAAGAACTTCGTCTCGTCCGGCGACCTCATAGGCTTGGTGACCTATCAGGCGAAGTTCCTCTCCTCACATGATGACACCACGTGCAAATTCGATAAGGACACCTTCGGCGACCTTGAGCGCTGGAAGATCGGGCTGATTTCCTCCCCACCTGGCGCTGCGGGAGCGGCTGGTGTAGCCTGTCCTGCTGCTGCAGGTGCTGCTGCAGATGGTGCCGCTGCTGGTGGTGCTGCTGCTGGCGGCGCTGCTGGAGCGGCCGGCGGGGCTGGTGGTGGAGCGGTCGCAGGAGCCTGTCATGCTGAAGCTTGTGGAGCGGCCGTTGGAGGAGGAGCCTGCGGTGCGGCGGCCTGCGGTGTCGCAGCCTGCGCCTGGGACTTCTGCAATGTCGCAGCCTGTGGTGCCGCAGCAGGGATCGCCACCGCATGCGATGTCGCGGCTGCTCTTGCCGCCGTCTGTCTCGCCGACGTCGCGGGAATCTCCGGCTGCGGATTGGCGGCCACTGGATGGGGGGCATGCTTCGGGGCAGCCTGTGGCGCGGCAGCCTGCAACATCGCCGCGGGCGGGTTGGGGACCTGTGGTGCCGACGCCTGCGGCATCGCAGTCTGCGGGGCTGCGGCATGTGGCGCGGCAGCATGTGGGGCCGCCGCATGTGGAGCCGATGCCTGCCCCGTCGATACCGGCCTGGCAGACGCCTGTGCCGCCGAGGTGTCGTTGATCGAGGCCTGCGCCGCAGACGCCTGTGCCGCCAACGTCTGCGCCATCAACATCTGCCCCGCCGACGCCTGCGCAGCGGACGCCTGCGCCATCGACGTGATACCCATCATACCGGGGATCTGACAAAAGAGGGAGAATTCAACTGGTCAAGGCTTCACACCTTTGACCAGACTCGCCTGGCGCTGGGCCTCATCGAGGCCCGGCTCCAAGGTGATGACGGTGCCGACAGGGAGGATCGTTGACCTGAAGATCGGTTTTGCAGGCGGCCAACATTTTTGAGAGGCCCTCCGCCTTGAAGCGCTGAGCTGAGGCCGGGGCGATGCGTCCCGGCATGGTGGGTGGGCAGCAAAAGCAGGGTTTCGGTGTCGCCGAATGACGGGGACAGAAGGGAAAGGGAAGGGAGGCGGGGGGGGAGAGGAGGAACGGTAAGATTTCTACGCCACATGACAAAAGAAAAATATTATTTTATTAAAAGATAAAATGGGCAGGGGAAGGAGGGGATGGGGATCGATCGCCGCCCACCATCCCGATCTTTGCGTCCCATCCCCTTCCAGCCCAGGGCCCTCGATCCGCACGATATCGATTGTCCGATAATCGATTGTCCGATAATCGATTGTCCGATATCGATGGGTCGGCCATCAGCTGAGGGCCGCGGTGAAGCCGTACTCCGCCGTATGGGACTTCCCCTCCAGGTCGACGACCCCCAGGTAGTACCAGCCGGGATTCTCGACCTCAAACTCCAGGGTCGCGAGGTCCCCGGGGTTCGAGGCGTCAACCCTGGTGATCCAGTTGTAGTTCTTGCCGTAGAGGTCGATCCTCGCCCTCATCTCGGCGGGGGTGTCGGTGAGGGAGACCTCCAGGATGCCGGGGCCGGCCAGGTGGAGCTTGTAGAAGTCGCCGTCGCCGGCCGGGAAGATGATCCCTCCCGCCGCCTGGCCGGGGCCGATCTCCGTCGCGTCACCGATCTCGCTGTTCGGCTCGCTTGGGTCGATCACCGGCTCGAAGGTGGGGGTGAAGGCGTAGAGGAGGTTGTGGGACAGGCCCGCCAGATCCACGATCCCGATGCGGTACCAGCCGGGATCGGCCAGGTCCAGCTTCAAAGTGACCAGGTCGCCGGGGTTGGAGGCGTCGACTCTGGTGATCCAGTTGTAGTTCTTGCCGTAGAAGTCGATCCTGGTCCTCATGTCGTCAGGGGCGGCGGTGAGGGCGACATTGAGGATGCCGGGGCTGGTGAGGTTGAACTTGTAGAAGTCGCCGTCACCGGCGGGGAATATGTAACCCTCGACCAGATCGCCGAAGCTGGTCTCCGTGGCGTCCCCGATCTCGCCGTCGGGCTCGCGTCCGTCCACCACCGGCTCAAACTCCGGCCGGAAGGTGTAGGTGGAGTTGTAAGAATTGCCCGCCAGATCCAGAACCCCGAGGTAGTACCAGCCCGGGTTCACCAGGTCCAGGTGCAGGGTCACCAGGTCGCCGGGGTTGGAGGCGTCGATGCGGGTGATCCAGTTGAAGTTCTTGCCGTAGAAGTCGATCCTGGTTCTCATGTCGTCGGGGACCCCCTCCAGGATGACCTCCAGAATCCCGGAGCAGTTTACATAGAACTTATAGAAGTCCACGTCCCCCCCGGCGAATATGTATCCATCGACGGTGCTTCCGAAGCTGATCTCTCCGGCGTCCCCGATCTCGCCGTTGGGCTCGGAGTCGTCCACGACGTGCTCAAAGCTCAAGCCGAAGTTGTAGCCCATATCGTGGGACTGTCCCAAAAGGTCCAGAACTCCGAGGTAGTACCAGCCGGGGTTGGTAAGATCCAGCTTCAGCGTCACCAGGTCGCCGGGGTTGGAGGCGTCGACCCGGGTGATCCAGTTGAAGTTCTTGCCGTAGAGGTCGATCCTGGTCCTCATCTCGTCGGAGACGCCGTCGAGGCTCACCTCCAATTTACCGGGGCTCTCGATCCTGAACTTGTAGAAGTCCACGTCGCCCGCGGGGCTTATGAACCCACCCGCCGCATCGCCGACGCCCAATTCGGTGGCGTCCCCGATCTCGTCGTTCGGCTCGACGGGGTCGTTCTGACAGTATCCTCCGGTCATGACCGCAAAAAAGACAAAAGTTGATAAGGTCAATCCCAGAGCTGATCGCCTGATTCGTCCGTTCATATCGCAATATATCGATATCTTATGCTAAAAACTTTCCGGAGGCTGTCCGGCACCCGACTGATTTGGGAGACCGGGTCGGATCACAGTGCCCTATAGCCTCCGCCCTTTGATGAGGGCTGGCATCAGCCCCGGATCTCGCCAGCCTCCGAATCGACCAGCCTTGAGATCGACCGCCCTGAGATCGACCAGCCTTGAGATCGACCAGCCTTGAGATCGATCCGCTTCGAGATTGATCCACTTCGAGATGGACAGGCCTTGAGATTTACCCCTCCGGAGCCAGGGTGACCATCACATTATCCAGTCCTCCCACGTCCCTCATGTTGCTGTACTCGCCCCTGATCCAGATCTCCGATACCTCTCCCATGATCGAGTCGAAGCCGTCGCCGGACTCTCTGAAGTTGGAGGGGACCAGGGTGACCTGGCGGCGGGACCAGGAGCTTCCGGGCGGGTCGCAGGACCAGGAGAGATAAGATCCGTCCCTGCCGTAGATCCGGACTACGTCCCCGAAAGTGTAGCTGCCGTTCCCCGACTCGATCTCGATGATGTCGAAGCTCAGAGCTCCCCCCACGTAAGCCGTCCAATCGCCGCCCCAGTCGAGGGGTGAGACGTAGTACCAGGTCTGTCCCGACCCCTGGTCCTCGCCGCGGAGAAATCCGCCCGGATTTCCGCCCTCGTCGCTCCAGGAGAGGGCGACGTCCCGCCCCGCCCTCCAGCCCTCGTCTCCGAGGTCAAAGCAGCTCAAGAGGTCGGTGGCGACCGGAAGGGTCACCGCCACGTTGTCCAACCCCTCCACGTCGCTCCGGTCCGAGTACTCGCCCCGGATCAGAACCCGGTCCAAAGACCTCATCACCATCATGAACTCCTCCTCCGAGGCTCCGAAGGTGGCGGGGGTGAGGGCCACCCGGCGCCGGGTCCAGCCGCTCTCAGCAAGCTCTTCTGAATATGACGAGGAGGAAGGAGAGATGGATATCTCAGACCCGTCCGATGCAATGATCTTCACCAGATCAGCCTGGTAAGGCTCTCCCTTCCCCGAGTCGATCATCTTCAAGTCGAAGCTGAGGACCCCTCCGACGTAAGGGGTCCAATCCCCCGACCAGGAACGGGGTGAGACGAAGTACCAGGTGCTGCCGTCGCCGAGGTCCCGACCCAGAAGAAATCCTCCGCCGTTTCCGCCAGCCCTCCTCCACTCGATGGAGACGTCCCCCTCGGGCCTCCATCCTCCGTCGCCCTCGTCGAAGGGCGTGACCAGGTCCAGCCCCGAGGGCGGGGCCACGACCACGTTGTCGATCCCCAGAATCCAGGTATCTCGAGCTCCTTCACCCTCGATGGAGATCCCCGACACCGACCTCATGACATTCCGAAACTCCACCTCCGATACCCCGAAGTTGGACGCGTTGAGGATCAGCTCGCGACTGGTCCAGCACCTCTCCGGAGCGGGGGAGGGACTGATGAAGACCGCTCCGTCGGACCCCAGTATTTTGATCCTGCCCCCTTGGGGCTGTGACCCGCCCGCCGAAATCAGCCTCTCATCGAAGCAGAGGACCCCCCCGACAAACCTGCTCCAGTCGCCAGCCCAGGAGGAGGGCGAATGGTAGCTCCAGCCTCCATCCGTCCCCTCCTCCTGAAGAAAGCCCCCCGGATCGCCGCCGAACCGCTGCCAGGTAGATCGGACCGACCCCTGTGAAAACCATCCCTCTTCTCCCTCGTCGAAGGTGCAGGCCAGAGTCTGGGCTGAGCCCTGCTGAACTTGGAAGAAGAGAAGAGCCAAAGATAGAGCATAGATCATCTTCATCTTCGCTTCGCCTCCCCCTAACTTCTGCAGATATCGTATAATATCCTTTTTGTTCGCGGCAGAAGCTCTGAGATTCCATCCTCAGATTTGAGGGACTGGAGCAGTTCTATCCTCCGAGGATAGGACTCCCGACGCGGTCGGAATTGCCGGAGAAAAGGTGGGATTCCTTCGGTGGGATTCCTTGATGATTTCTCTTTGGCTCGAGGGAGGGGACCCTGTCCAGAGGGAAATGATCCTCTCTGGCCTGGAGGAGATGGTCCGCTTCGGCCTGGAGGGAGGAAATCCCCTTCTGTTGGAGGAAGGTGCTCAGGCGAAGCTCTTTATAAAATACTCATCTGCCGGTCCTGCTTCGCAACAACTAAATATTGATCCGGCAAACCATCTCCGAGATGTTCGAGGCCTGGGACGAGTATAATCTGATCAACGACGAGCTCATGAGGCTGACGGAGAGCCTTCCGGCCTCTGGCCTGGGCGAGGTGATAAATTACGTTCTCACCTCCCCCGGCAAGAGGGTCCGACCTCTCATCCTGATCCTATCGTCGGAGGCCTTCGGCTGCGACCCAAAGCGGTCGGTGGACGCCGCCCTGGCCATGGAGCTGGTCCACGCCGCCTCCCTGGTCCACGATGACATCCTCGATCGAGGAACGGAACGGCGGGGCGCGGCCAGCGCTTTTGAGAAGTACGGGATCGAGGCAGCCCTCCTCTGCGGCGACTACCTGATATCCAGGTCCATAGGCCTTATGTCGGGCTACAGCCGGGAGGTGATCGAGGCCTTCTCTCTGGCCTGCATGGAGATGTCCGAGGGGGAGATGCTGGACTTCGCATCCCGGACCAGCCCCGAGGACTACTACCTCTGCATCTGCAAGAAGACGGCATCCCTTTTATCCGCCTCCTCCAAGATCGGATGCCTGATAGCTGGCGCCGGAGATGAAGACGTCGCCCACTTCGAGAGCTACGGAATGCACCTGGGCCTCGCCTACCAGGTCGCCGACGATTTGAACGAGTTTCTGGGGATGGAAAAGGGAAAGTCCTCGAAGAATACCTCGGTCACCCTTCCCGTGATCTACAGCCGGGATCACCCGGCGGAGACGACGCTGGCCCTCTGCTCCGGGGCGATCCGCGATCACTGCCGCGCCGCAAAGAGGGCCCTCGGAAAGGCCGGTGGGGACGAAGAGATCAAGGCGAGGCTCGAAAGCATCGTCGACAGGTGGGGAGAAGAATGCAAATCGCTGAAAAGCCGCTGCTGAAGATTGAGGCAGAGACCGAGGGCGGCAAGATCGTCTTTCGGGCGACGGGCCCCCTTTCAATGGTCGCGAGTCCGGTCATGAGAAAGATCAACCAGACCTTCGCAAGCGAGAAGCCCATCAGCTCGGGCCCGGACCGGATCGTCTTCTCCACCTGGATCCCCCCGGCCCCCAGCCTCGCCTTCGATCGGATGATCTCCTCCCAGGTGGCAGCCCTGACCAGGAGGAGGATTCCCGACCAGGTGTCCATCGCCATCATCCGGGCCTGCCCCAACGATTGCCTCCACTGCAGCGCACCCTCGCGAACCGGGGAGTCTCTCAGCTCCGAGGTCGTCGTGAGGGTGATCGGCGAGGCCCTGGACCTGGGATCTTACATGATATCCTTCGACGGTGGGGAGCCGATGCTGAGGCGCGACCTTCCGGACCTGGCGGCGAAGGTGGACGACCGGGCCATATCCGCCTCCTTCACCAGCGGCTACGGCCTCACCGAGGAGAGGGCCCGATCCTTGAAGAGGGCGGGCCTCTACGCGGTCAGGGTGAGCATCGACAGCCCCCACCCCCAGGATCACGACCGGTTCCGGGGAAGGGAGGGTGCCTTCTCCGACGCCCTCTCGGGGATCAGAAACGGACTCGCCGGCGGCCTCCTCATGGACCTGTTCATGGTCGTATCCCCCTTGAACATCGACGACCTGGAGGACGCCTACTCCCTGGCGGCGGAGCTGGGGGTCCACGAGCTCTCCCTCTACGATATCGTGGCCGTGGGAAGGTGGTCGTCCCATTCCGACCAGGTTCTGAGCGATGGCGACATCGACCGGCTCCGCCGGTTCCACCAGGAGAAGAACCGTCTCTCTGAAGGTCCCCGGGTCTCGGCCTTCCCCTACCTACTGGGGCCCGATATGTTCGGCTGCTTTGCGGGGAGGAGGTGGCTTCACGTCGACGCCTCCGGCGAGGTCCTCCCCTGCGCCTACATGCCCATATCCTTCGGGAACGTCCGGGAGAAGAGCCTCAACGATATCTGGAGAGAGATGGGAAGGGAGCGCTGGTTCAGGGGACGGCCGCAAAGATGCATGATGAAGGACCCCGAATTCAGGCGGGCTCATCCGGAGATGTTCGAAGCGGTGAAATAAGGTGTCCTGTTCGCGATTTTTGGAGACAAAACGATTTTATATCGAGAGGTTCATCTTTCGGGAACGGGGGTTATAAACCGATGAACAACTGTAAGCTGGCATTGCTATCTCTGGCCATATTCACATCCATCATCTCCTCGGGCCAGGCGAATCTGGATTGGCTGGGGGGAGACATGACCATATCGGACGTGGACCATACCGCCGGTTACCTGGCCAAGGTTGCAGAGACCGACGCGAATAATACCACCGTCGATCCCGTCGACGATAACATCACCACCATCCTGTCGCCTTCCGCCAAAAATGGCGTCTACGCCATCGGTGGGACGAGACCTATCGCGGCGATGGATCCGGGAGAAGTGGAGCCCGAGACCAACTTTTCGGGAGAGTGGTCTCTGACCATGATCGAGAGCAACACCAGGTCCCTCTGGCTGGTCCTGCATCAGAAGGAGCAGATCGTCTTCGGCAGGGGAATTTTGGGGTCGTCGGACGGTTCGGCTGCAGATCAATCCTCCTCCCAGGCCTCCTCGGAGGACCGGGGGATAGAGTCCATGATGGACTGGCTCGACCAGCCGCCTTCGTCCCCGAAGTCGGCGAGCCAGGCTGCCGCCAGCGGCACCGTCGTCGGCGACCGGCTGGAGCTGGACCTGGTATCCATCGGCCCCATCGCCCTCTATCGGTTCGACCTCTCCCTCTCCGGCGACCTCGTCTCCGGGAACTACTCTGCCTACGGGAGCGACGGATCGAGCTGGTCCGGGACCGCATCCGGCTCCAGAACCGCCTGAGGCTTCCGATCGACTGGGAGCCGATCCGAGGCCGGGGCTGAAGGCCCCGGCGGAAATCCCCATCACGGTGAAAAAGGAGGTTTGCGATAAAATGAGATTCAAAAAGGCGTTGATTGCGGCGCTGATCATGGTGGCGGCCCTGGCCTCTCCCGCGGCGTCCGACGGCCCCAACCTGGACGACATGACCGGCAGCCAGATTCGGGAGGATCTGCAGGAATCCTTCAAAGACGAGTCCCTCGGCTACATCAATCCCACCACGGGGATGAGCCCCGGGGCAGAAGAGGGTTCCGGATATTCCCCGCCGACCGGATCGGGAACTCCCTGGTCCGACGTCAGCGGACGATGGATTTTGAACCTGGTGGACACCGAATCCAGGAGCCTCAACCTCACCCTCTACCAGTACGGAAACGAGGTCTTCGGAAGGGGGATGATGGTGGCCGGGGCGAACACCCAGGAGCTGACCGCCGCGGGGTCCACTGAGGGATCGGCCCTCTACCTCCGCCTGGTCACCGTGGGGGGAGACAACATGTACAGGCTCAGGACGGTGGTGAGCGGAAACTCCATCTTCGGCCCCTACAGCGCTTATACATCCTACGGTGACACCTGGGCCGGCAACTGCGACGGAATCCGCTTCTACGCCACGAACTTCACCTTCCCCGAAGAGAGCTCCGGCACCGTCGCCATCGGGAGCGCGGCGTCGGGATCGTAAGTGGGGATAGACGGATTGGCGGGAGGAGGGATTCCTCCCAACTTTTTTAAAGGTTGATCATCAAAGTTTGATCTCAATGGGGTTATTGAGATGAGAATCATTCTGATCATCACGGCACTCCTCCTGACGGCGTACTCCGGAGGAGCTTCGGATTCGGACGGATCGACCCAGGAAGAATGGCTGGGCATCGGAGGGCTTCGGATCGTCGACGTCCACCATACCGAGGGGTACATCGAGAAGATGGCGAACATCTCCGAAACTAACGGGACCTGGTGGCCTGAGCCCGGAGTGGCGGCTCCTGTGGCCGGGATCTGGTCCATCACCCTGGCGGCCGGGGAGGTAGAGCCTCGAAGGCTGGACCTGACCCTCTATCAGGCCGATGCCGAGGTCTTCGGAGAGGGGACCATGACCTCGGAGGAGGGCACCTGGATGATCGCTGCGGCGGGAAACGCCACCTCGGACCTTCTGGACCTCCGGATCGTCGTCCTGGGCGGGGCCGCCCTGCTCAGAGCCAGGCTCGACCTTGTGGCGACCCCGGCCCAGGGGAGCTACGCCTTTTATACGCCTTCCGGCCTTGTAGGCTCCGGGGCTGCTTTCGGATACAGGACTGCCCCTCTGCCCCAGTCCGGCGCTCCCGCGACAGGGGAGGTCCCCCCACCGGGATGAGGGGTTTGATATCGGTAAAGAATCTATGGGGGGAGCCGGAGATATCTGCTCTGCCTCAAGCCGGTCCCCCCGACGGATCGCGCCTCCGTCTCCCGGACCCGGGAGCGGTGGGAGGTATCGGTTCGGGGAGGCCGAGCCCATCGGTTCCGACGGTCGGAGCTCGGAGAAAGATAGAAAGCGTATCCCCCGCTGATGGCGCCCTCCAGATACAGCAAAAGAGTTATCCATCTGCCAGGTGATGGGGGTGACGATGGAACGGAAGCCTTTGAGGAAGGGCTCGGTCAAGGAGGTATACGACCTCGGCCGGGAGCTGGAGTTCAGGTTCACAGACAGGATATCCGTCTTCGACAAGGTGATCCCGAGCCTCATACCCCACAAGGGGGAGACGCTCTGCAGAGAGGGCGTGCACTGGTTTATGCGGGCGAAGAGGATGGGGATTCCAACCCACTTCCAGGAGTTTCTCCCCCCCAACGGGATGCTGGTCAAGAAGGTGGACGTGATCCAGCCTGAAAATATCAAGCCCGGGTCGGGAAATTACCTCATCCCCCTGGAGGTAATCTGCAGGTGGTATGCGGCAGGATCGCTCTTCGACAGGCTCGGAGCCGGCAAGATCGGGCCTGAGCAGCTGGGATTTCCGCGGGGTCGGAAGGTGGAGTACGGCGAGCCCCTCCCCGAACCCTACCTCGAGGTCTCGACCAAGCTGGAGCGGGTCGACCGGCTCCTCGACCGGGCCGAGGCCCTGGAGATATCGCGCCTCTCGCCCGAGGAGTACGACGAGATCTGTGAGACGGTCCTCAAGATCGACGAGGAGATCAAGCGAGAGGTGGAGCCGAGGGGGCTCATCCACGTCGACGGGAAGAAGGAGTTCGGCTTCGACGAGGAGAGGCGGATCATGGTCGTCGACGTCTTCGGGACCGCCGACGAGGACCGGTTCTGGGATAAGGCGAAGTACCAGGAGGGGGAGTTCGTCGACCTCTCCAAGGAGTACGTCAGACAGCACTACCGAAAGATCGGCTACAAGGACCGGCTCTACGGCGCGCGTGAGAGAAAAGAAGCCGAGCCCGATATACCGCCCCTCCCCTCGGAGGTCGTGGGTCAGACGAGCGATATCTACATCCGGCTCTTCGAGATGATCACCGGAGAGAAGTTTGAGAGCTCTGTTTGAGAAATGCCGGCCGGTGAACTCTTTCAGCAGCAGGTCGGGAACGCCGGCGGCCCGGCCGAGGGGCTGGCGGAGGGGACCGGTGATGGGGAGAGGGGGGCTATTATGAAGAGGATCTTGATACTGCTGGCCTTGGCGGCGGCGGCCTTCGCCGGGTGCATCGGTGAAGAGTCGATTGCGGGGGGCGAGGTGAAGCTGAGGATGGGGGAGGCGATCGGCGGAGTCGAGTCGTACCGCTTTGAGATCAACATGGACCAGACGGTGGAGTTCGCCAACTTCGAGGGGGAGGGGTCTCTGGAAGGGGAGAGGGTGACCCTCCGCTGGACGGGGGCGATCAACCTCACCGATCAAAGCTTCGTGGAGGTCTCCAGATCGAACCGGACTGACCTCTCCGGCCTCGCGACCGCCGAAGACGTGGTCGAGGTCTACTTCCTGAACAACACCCGCTATCAGAAGATGGGGGAGGAATGGATTGGCCTTCTGCAGCCCGGCACCGTCTATGGGACGGAGATGAACGACAAGCTCGCGAACCTGATGGAGATGATCGACAGGACCGAGATGGTCGCCATGGGAACGGAAAGGATCGAGGGCCAGGAGCTTTACAGGCTGAAGGTCATCCCCGACAACGACACCGCCTACGGGATCATGCTGGGGCAGATAAGCTCCATCGATCCCAGGATCCCCCTGATGATCGACATGAACGCCCTCTTCGAGAGGGGCGCACAGCTGGAATGGACGATCCTGGTCTCCAAGGAGACGGGGCTTCCGACGGAGAGCAGGATCTCCACCGTCTACACCGCCGGGCCCGGGATCCTGAGGATGCCGCCTGAATCGGCCCAAGGGCTGGAGATCCGCTTTGAGACCGAGGAGGTGAGGAGGTTCGGCGGCTTTGGCGAGCCGGTGGTGGTGGAGCTCCCGGAGGAAGCGAGGGCCGCCCCCATCCTCACCCCGGACCTCCCCGCGGGCGAGAGATCCTCCCCGGTCTGAAAGAGGGATGACCGGAAGCGAGGAGCTGGAAGCAGGGGCGGAGAGCTAGGCCGACCTCTATTGCATTGAAGACGAGTTCGGCGCTGGCTCCCCTGCGCCGAGAGCTGTCACTGCGTTGAGATCTGTCACTTGTGTTGGGGGAGGGCTCCGGAGGATGAGGGGATGAAAGGGAGGTTAGAGTTCTTTTTTTTAAGAGAGAAGCCGACGATGGCGCTCCTGGCCATCCGGGACCTGGACCCCGCCTACGCCTCGGCGGTGGCGAAGAGGATCGACTCCACCGTCCCCCACACCCTCAAGATCATCATCGAGATGGAGGGGCAGGGGCTGGTCACCTCGAAGCTCGAGGGGAGGATCAGGAGGGTAGAGCTGACGGAGCACGGCCAGGCAGCGGCGGCCGCCGTATCGGGTCTGATCTCCGCCCTGGGCGAGGAGCCGGGATCGGCGTCGAGGGCGGGGTCGAAGGCGAGGGGACCTCTCTGGACCAAGCTCGCCCGGCTGGAGGAGGCGTTCCGCAAAGGGGAGTCCCTTCCTCCGGGCGAGGCGGAGCTTCTCCTCGGACCCCTCCGGCGGGACCTGGCCCGGCTGAAGCAGAGGGGGGCGGAGGACGGAGACGAGGATCTCCAGACTACCGCCGAGGCCCTCGATGAGTCCCTTCGAAAAGCTATCGAGGATCGAGGCGGAAGCTGAATAGTCAGAGATGAAAGCGGGTAAGGGAATGGAAACGGAAATGGGAACGGAAATGGGAACGGAAATGGGAACGGAAATGGGAACGGAAATGGGAACGGAAATGGGAACGGAAATGGGAACGGAAATGGGAACGGAAATGGGAACGGAAATGGGAACGGGAATGGGAACGGGAAAGGGATCTGGCGTGATGACGATGAGCAGGGAATCGAGCTCTGAATCGAGCTCTGATAAAGGGTGCGACGGCGAACGTTCCGTCTCCGTAGTCTCCTGGACCGGCGGGAAGGACGGCTGTCTTGCAGCCTATCGGGCGATCTGTGAGGGCCGCAGGATCGGGCATCTTCTCAGCTTCTGGAACATGACCCGTCAGGGGGCCCACGAGGTGAACCCTGGCCTCCTCTCTGCCCAGGCGGAGGCGATGGGGATCCCCCTCGTCCGGACGGGCTTCTCCTCCTACGAGGAGGAGTTCAAGAGGGTGGTCCAGAGCCTGAACCAGAGCAGGAAAGAAAATGGCGAGGGCGAGAAGATAGGCTCTGCAGTCTTCGGCCACATCCAGACCCACGACCGGCTGGTGGAGCGGATCTGCGGCGACCTGGGGATTGAGCTATTGATGCCGCTCTGGATGATGGACTCCGCCGAGATCATAAATGAGCTGATCGACTCCGGCTTTGAGGTCGTCCTGGTCGGCGTGAAGGCCGATCTCTTCGGCCAGGAGTGGCTGGGGCGGAGGATCGACGAGAGCTTCCTTGCAGACCTGCGGGCCTTGGACAGCTCCATCGACCCCTGCGGCGAGGACGGGGAGTTTCACACCCTGGTCCTCGACGGCCCCATCTTCAACCAGAGGATCAGGATAACCAGGAGCGAGCCGACTCTGAGGGGCGACCTCAGGTTTCTCGACATCCTGGAGTTCGCGGTCGAGGATAAGCAGTAGGCTTTTCCGCGCCTCGGAAGGATTCTATAAAACCGCCAGGAAATTATATTAAATAAAGGATTATTTATTTGAAGGCCCTCTCGATCGATGAGTTCTCGGGTGAGGTGAAAGATGTCCGAGGCGGTCGAGGCCGCCCCGACTACTTCATGGAGTGAAGGCCCAGGCGGTTGCCTTCCGTATCTTCGAAATGGGCTATGAACCCGAAATCTCCGATCGGAGTTCTGGGCTGGAGCGTTCTTCCACCGCTGGCCTTCACCCTGGAGAGGGCGGCATCGATATCCTCGACCGGAAAATAGACCAGGGTTCCTGAGTGGGATGGGTGGTAACCCTCCGCCTTGACCAGGGACCCGGTGGAGCCGTAAGAGTCGTTGACCATGGGAAACCAGGCCATGAGAAGGTCTCCCACCGCCGCGGAGGTCAGCTCAACATCCAGGATGGATTCATAAAATCTCTGGGCCCGCTTCAGATCCGATACCGGTATCTCAAACCAATTGACTGGGTTCTTCTGGTCTTTCATCTGGTTCTACCCCATGCTAAGTGTCGCGTTATTTTTATTTAAATCTTTTTCAAACAGTTATTGAGCTGTGTGATGATGAGATCTCTGCGGCGCTCCTCAACTGTTTTGCCGGAGGCGATGATGCTCCACCAGGTCCAGGAACCGCGGAGCAGCAGCGCCCGCCCGTCGATCGGATCGCACTCTGCTCGGGCGAGGGCTGCCTGGAAGTACCCGAGAACATAGCTGAAATCTTTTTCGTCCTCCGCCAATTTATCACCTTTTTCCGGACCTAGAAGAGCCGACCGCATGCCCACTCTCGCCTGCCGCAATCGATCCAGCGATGGCCTCCGCCCGGCGAGGAGGGGCAGAGGGAAGGGTCGCTGAAAGGTCGTCGAGTCATCGATTATTTAAATATAATAAATGAATATACTCCAGTCGGCGGAGACCACCCCGACGGCCGTCCCCACCGGACGGCGAGATCGCCAAGCTGCCCCTCCCCTCATCACTCATCCATTCCGCTGCCGTCCCGCCCGGGGCGAAAGCGCCGGGCGGCGCTGAAATTCATGATAGGCCAGAAGAAAGAAGCGCGAGGCCGGCGGGCCTCCGATGGCAGAAGCTGAAGGTCGAGTCGAAGGCAGAGAGGCATTGGAGAAAGTCTTTTACTGAAGGAGAATTATAAGTTCGCTGGCATGAAGACGAAGGAGCTGATCCTCCGAGAGATCGAGGTATTTCCCGAGCCTTATCTCAAGGAGGTCCTAGATTTCGTCCGCTTTTTGAAGGATAAATCCTCCAGGATGGGGATAGAGGAGGCCATATTGAGCGAGCCCATCCTCGCCGAGGAGTGGCTCGCCCCCGAGGAGGACGAAGCTTGGGACGATTTGTGAAGGGCGATGTGGTGGTGGTGCCCTTCCCGTTCTCCGATCTCGCCCAGGCCAAGAGGCGTCCTGCCCTGGTGGTGGCGGAGCTTGAAGGAGACGATAGGACCCTCTGTCAAATTACTAGCCGACACTTCAGGGACAGGTACTCGATTGGGATAAACGATGCCGACTTCGAAGAGGGGACCCTCAAGAAGGAGAGCAACGTCAGGCCAAACCGGCTCTTCACTGCAGATAGCAGGATAATCCTGTACCGCGCGGGGCGCCTCAAAGCCGATAAGGTTGGCGAAGTCGTCGAGATGATAATTTATATATTGAATGATTAGAATACATTTAAGAATATATCCCAGTCGGCGGAGACCGCCCCGGCGGCCGTGCCCACCGGACGGCGAGATCACCCAGCAGCCTCCTCGACAATTATCCATCCCGGCAGCCCTCCCGCCAGGCGCGGAAGCGCCGGGCGGCGCTGCACTCATGATGGGCCAGAAGGAGGAGGCGCGGGGGCGCCGGGAGGGACATCGATCGGGGCCGTCGATTTGCCGATCGTCTCGATCTGGCGCAGAAGATATGTCTTCTCGATGTCGATCCGTCTCCACCTAGACAGAGAGCCATTCGTCTCAATCGATCTCAGCCTCTCGCAGGATTATCACCAGGAGCTTCACGCCAATCGTCCCACCGTGAGGGTTTGGGATCGTAACGAGAAGGTCTCCTTTGGCCATGTACGGATGCTTCGTTCCGTGATATAGCCCCTCGAAGCCCAGCTTTCGCAGGCGACGGATCAGCTCTCGATGAGAGACGGGAACGAGTTTAGACAACGGCCTCGGGCTCCGCGGAGACCTCGATGGTCTTGCCTCCGATCGGCGGAATGGTCATCCTCAGCCTCAGCCTCAGGGCGATCCATCCTTCGAGGACCTCGATGAGATCTTTGCGGCACTCCTCGATCGTCACCCCGGTGGCGATGACGCCTCGAAGGCCGCGAACCGTGGCGCAGTACTCGCACTCCTCGATCGGCTCGTACTCTGCTCGGGAGAGGGCCGCCTGGATGTACTCGGAGAACATAGCTGAGATCTTTTTCGCCCTCTGCCAATTTATACCCTTTTCCAGGATTCTACGAGCCGACCGTATGCACTCACTCGCCTGAAGCGAGCGATCCGGCGACGGCCTCCCGCCCGGCGAAGAGGCGCAGGGGGAAGGGTCGCTGAAACGTCATCGAAGCATCGGTTTTTAAAATATAATCAAAAATATACTCCAGGCGGCGGAGACTGCCCCGGCGGCCGTCCCCACCGGACGGCGAAATCGCCCTGCTGCCACACTCCACCCTCATCCATCCCGGCAGCCCTCCCGCCCGGCGCGAAAGCGCCGGGCGGCGCAAGCACTCATGATAGGCAAGAAAAAGGAGGCGTGCGGGATCGCCGGGTGGGCGCGGGCGACCGGCGGCGTGGGCGGGCGATCTGGGGCCGCGTTCTGGCGGGTGAAGGGAGGAGCGGCGGAGCACACGGGGAGACGAGGGGCGGAGAGTCGATGGACGGCCATCTAGAGCATCGGTTTTTAAAATATAATTTAAAATATACTCCAGGCGGCGGAGACCATCCTGGCGGCCGTCCCCACCGGACGGCGAGATCGCCTAGCTGCCCCCTCGAATCCTATCCATCCCGGCAGCCTTCCCTCCCGGCGCGAAAGCGCCGGGCGGCGCAGGCACCCATAATGGGCCAGAAGAAGGAGGCGCGGAAACTCCGAGCGGCGCAGGCACCCATGAGGGCCAGAAGGTGGAGGCGCGTGCGGGCAGTATCTTTCTCGATCAATTGATAAATCTATCGTACAACACCTCATCAGCTTGATAGATCGCTTGTATCTAGTACAGGAGAAAAACCATCACGGTTTCAATCTCCGGTATCTGAAACCGTGAATGTCATCTCCCAGAATCTGTCTGGAAGACCGACTGGGGCAATAGAAACGTGACCTTTAAAAACCGTTATTTTAATTTAGGGAAAGCTCTATAAGCTGGAAATTGCTGAAGAATAGCTCAATATTTCGGAGGGATGTTATGAACGTCATAAATTTGGATTTGGATGAGTTGCGGGGCAAGGCGCCGGAATATAAGCAAAAAAATCCTTTCCCCCACCAAAAACGGGCATTTGAAGAATTATCGAAGAATTTTTCATTTCCCATCAATTCATACAAAGGAGGACTTCTGGTTCTTCCGACCGGTGGCGGAAAAACATTTACCGCAGTAAACTGGATATGCAGGAACGTATTACCAAGAAATATAAAGGTACTATGGCTCGCTCAGTCTTCATATCTTCTCAACCAAGCATCTGCATCATTCTGTGATAATGCTCTTGATATAATAAATAGGGATAGAATAAATATGAGAGTTGTATCTAGCAGTTCTGAACATTCAAACTCTTCAACGATAAGCTCAACCGATGACGTTTTAATTATTACGACCCAAACAGCAATCATAAATTTCAATACCCAGTCCAGGGATTTAAATGGGAACGTCATAGAAACTAAATTTAAGGAGTTTATTAAGGCGAGTGCTAAATCGGGGCTCTTTGTCGTTCTCGATGAGGCCCACCATGCCCCTGCCTACGGCTTTCGTAATCTCTGGAAAGGGATAAGAGATATAGTTACAAAATTTTATATATTAGGTTTGACCGCAACGCCGACCCATAACGATAAGCAAATTGGAGGGTGGCTCTTTAAAATTTTTGATAATGAAATACTCTACGAAGCGAATCAGAATGAATTAATTCATCAAAAAATACTTGCCGTGCCTCACTATATAGAAAAACCAACAGGAAAGGACTTGGCGGTAAACGACGATCTTTACAATAGATTAGTAAGAGAACATAGAGACTTGCCGGAGGATATAGTTCAAATGCTGGCAGAGGACTCTGCAAGAAATAACTATATAGCAGATGATTACGTTAAAAATAAGGAGGAATATGGCAAAACGATCGTTTTCGCTGATCGATGGCCGCAGTGTGTATATATAAAAGATAAATTGGCAGAAAGAGGCATCAAAGCAGACGCGGTTTTCACAAAGGTTCACGATAAGTCGAACCTCCGATCAGTAAAGGCCGATTTATATGATAATGAGAGGATCATAAAAGATTTTCAGGATTCTAAAGATGGCGTATTGGTGAATATCCGGATGCTGACGGAGGGCGTAGATATTCCCGATGTAAAAACGGTGATGCTCACCAGGCAGACGACAAGTTCGATCCTCATGACCCAGATGGTCGGTCGTGCCCTTAGAGGTGAGAAAGCAGGAGGAGGTCCTGGAAAGGATTCTGCAAACATAGTCCTATTTATCGATAATTGGAAAGGTTTAATCGATGTATGGGCACATCCAGGCGAGGGTTTAGAAGAGGCTCATGTGGTTCGTGGTTATAGACCTTACGAGATGGTATCCATATTTTTAGTGGAGCAACTGAGCAGGCAAATTGAAAGTGGAACATTTCCTGATTTGCCATATTTGAGTTATATCCCTGTTGGATGGTACATGACAAATATTACAGTAAGCCTGGAAAACGATAATTCGTCCTCCCAGGAGGAGATGCAAAATTTCATTGAATATATAACGGTATATGGGCATACAAAAGAAAAATTTGAGAGATTTATCAACGAGAAATTCGATAAAATCCCCGACTCCTGGTCAGATGAAAAGCTAAATGAACGATCAATAGAGCCTATAATCTCTGAATGGAGGGACGAATACTTCGATTTAGAAACCGACCAATTGACAGGAAATATTCTCAGAGATTTGATACGTGTATGTAGGCATATGGCGAAGAACAAGACGAAACCTGAATATCATCCATTTGAAGAGCGAGAGAACTACGATTTGGACAAGCTTGTAAAAATGCTTAGATCAAGAAACGAAACCGAGCGATATCTTGAGCTAATGTCTATTTTTGATAAGGACGGCAGCCTTTGGAAATATTTCTATAAAGATTTTAGAAAATTCGTTATGGCCTTTGAATTAGCCAAAATGAGAATATTCTTCGAAGAGATGGGGGATAACAATAGGTCTACCAGACATACAACAGTCATTGAAGATGAAACTGACACGGTGTTAACTGACGCGGAGAGGGCTCAGATAAGGAAACGAGATGGATACACATGTCAGTGTTGTTTTAGATCAGGAAGAGGAGTAATATTAGAGATAGATCATATAATCCCTGTATTTCAAGGAGGGAAGGCTAATGTGGAGAATTCGCAAACACTATGCAAGGAATGCAACATGAAAAAAGGAACTAACGCTATCAATTTCAGATCACATACTTCACCCAGCATATATAGCTTCAGAGAACCAACATATTTTCCCAAGTTTGGAAGAGAGCACCCTGCACATACCTTAATTAGAATAATTAATTTCTTCTATTATTGTCAGGCGGTCTGTGAAATACATTTAAGTGACCGGCGTAATGGAAAATATTATTCGATTTGGGAAGTTGAGCTTTTTCAGGGGAACGATCCTGAGATGATTAAAAAATACAAGGCTCCGCTTATCGAGCATATGAGGGAGAATTTAGGCTTAGAGCATTTAGAAGATATTAGGTTCATCACCGTAAGCAGTTGTTGATACTCCCGAATATATCTAAGGAATCGATGATTCTGCTTTGCCTTCTGCGGCCGCCCTCGTTGCCGCGCCGCCCTAAATATTCGTTTGTTAAAATAAAAATGTGGCCTAAAAATGAGGGCGGACCGCCCTCACCCTCTCCTCACCGTCTGCTCCCGGCCGGGCCCCACCGATACGATGGTGATCTTGACCCCCAGGAGCGCCTCGATCCTCTCGACGTAGTTCTTGACCGCCTGTGGCAGCGCCTGGTAGGACTTCGCCCCGGTTATGTCCTCGGTCCAGCCCTTGACCTCCTCGTACACTGGCGTGCACCGCGCGAAGTCGACGGTGCTCTCCGGCGGGTACGACAGGGTTTGGCCGTCGAGCTCGTAGCCGACGCAGATCTTGATGGGGTCGAGACCCCCCAGGACGTCGAGCTTGGTTATGGCGATCTCGGTGTATCCGTTCAGGTACATCGACTTCTTGGCGAGAACGGCGTCAAACCACCCGCATCGCCGGGGGCGGCCGGTGGTGGTCCCAAACTCCTTTCCGACTTTGGAGAGGTGAGCTCCGACCTCGTCTTTCAGCTCCGTGGGCATCGGCCCCTCCCCGACCCGGGTCATGTAGGCCTTGACGATCCCCACCACGTTGTCGACCCGGGCGGGCCCAACGCCCAAATTGGCGCAGGCGCTCCCGGCGGTGGTGAAAGACGAGGTGACGAACTTCTGGGTCCCGTGGATGACGTCCAGGAAGGCTCCCTGCGCCCCTTCGGCCAGGACCTTCTTTCCGGCGTCCAGGGCGAGGTTGATCTCGTAGGATACGTCGGCGACGTTCTCCTTCAGGGAGCGGCCGATCTCCAGGTACTCGCCGATGAGTTTCGGGTCCCGGACCACCGAGGGGTCGCCGCCCATCTCTGCGATCGCCTTCTCCCGCGCGGGTCCGATCTCGTCGAGCTTCGCCTCCAGGAGGGCGGGGTCGGTCAGGTCCTTCATCTGGACCTCATCTCGAGAGAACTTGTCGATGTAGGCGTAGCCGATCCCCCTCTTCGTGGTCCCGATCTTCTCCTTCCTCCCCTGCTCCCGGAGCTCGTCCAGGGCGATGTGGTAGGGCATGATGATGGAGGTCTTGGCGTCGATCCCGATGTTGGGGGATATCCCCTCGGCCCGGAGCGCCTCGATCTCGGTCCAGAGGACCTTGGGATTCAGGACCACGCCGGGTCCGATGAGGAGCCTCGCCCCGAAGAGGACGCCGCTGGGGGTGAGGTGGAGCTTGTAGGTCCGATCCCCCACGATGACGGTGTGGCCGGCGTTGTCCCCGCCCTGGAACCGGACCACGAGGTCGTAATTCTCAGCCAGGAGATCGACGACCTTCCCCTTCCCCTCGTCCCCGAACTGAGAGCCAGTGAGTATGGTGAACATGATCTGCCCCTGAAGTTCTATGGTAGATAACGGTTCCCCTGACCGGCCCGACGGGCGAAACGGCTAGCCGGGCCCGCCGAGCTCCTCCAGGAGGTGTCTTGCTATCATCTCGCCGACGTCGATCCCCCAGGCCTGATGGACCCCCCGACCCGAGGGGGTCCCGTTCACCTCCAGTACGGCGAGGCCCTTGGCCGTCTCGATCAGGTCGACCCCGCTGTAGACCGTCCCCACCGCCCCGTTCGCCCGCAAGGCCAGATCCTCGATCTCGCCCGTCAGGGGGCACCTCTGGGGGGCTCCCCCCTGGGAGAGGTTGCTGATCCAGCTTCCCGGAGGCGCGACCCGATAGATGGCCCCCGCCGCCCGGCCCCCTACGACGAAGACCCGGATGTCCCGAGGCCTGGGCGCGGTCGACTCCAGAAACTCCTGGAGGTAGACCACCCCGCCGCTCTCGATGAGGTCGGCCAGGGGGGCCGGATCCTCTGCGTCGAGGAGGAGGAGCCCCCTCCCCTTGTAGCCGAATAGAGGCTTTGAGACCGCACGACCGTGCTCGGAGACGAACTCGGCGGCGGCCGACGGGCTCGTGGTCACCAGCGTCCCGGGATGGGGCACCCCCGCCCGGTGGAGGGCGACGGAGGTGGCAAACTTGTTTGCGGCCCTCAAGATGGCCGCGGGCGGGTTGACGATGGGAAGGCCCAGCTCCTGGAGGGCGGAGAGGGCCTCAAACCGGAAGGCCACGTCCGCAGACCCCCTCCTCCCCAGATCTCGAACCACCAGGCCGTCGAGCCCCAAAAGGTCAGTCCCGTCTCCCCTGATTTGAAGGTCAGGCCCCATCCTCGCCGCAAGCTCGGAGAAGTCCAGAAAAACCGCCTCTGCACCCAGCCTCTCAAAACCGCCCCTGATCGCCGATGCGGTCCAGTCCTCAGGATCGGTGACCACTACTCCAAAGCGCATGATGGAGGAGGGTGGGATCGGATATATCGGGCTATCGGCCGGATACGGGAAGCCCCTCGCGGTTCCACTGCCTGATCCCGCCGATCATATTGATGACCTCTTCGAAGCCCAACCGCTCCATGATCCCTGCCGCCTGATTCGAACGGACCCCCACCAGACAGTATACCAGGTAGGTCTTTTTCCGATCCAGCTTCTCCAGGTCCGCCTCGAAGGTGGGAGAGTGGCGGTCGAGGTTCACCGACCCCTCAATTCTGGTCGTCTCATGCTCCTTCGGCGTCCGCACGTCCAGGATCACAAAATTGGGATCGCCCTCCCTTATCCGGATCAAATGGAAAGAATCTCGTGGGCCGAGGTTTTTAATACTCTCTTTTTTAATATTCTCTTTTGGCATGCTCATGCACTACAACAACGCTTGCGAGATGAAAGGATATCAACCTTGCAGGGCGATAATGCTTGCGAGATAAAGGGATGGGGCTTCTGGAAAGGTGAACAACACCAAAGCCCCATCCGATCTCAAAATCTTTCAACCAGTCCGAGATTACTCAATTTCGTTTGCTTTCTCGGTGGTCTTTTCAGCACGCGGTCTCGTCAGTGACCTCGTCAGTGGTCTCCTCGGTGGTCTCCTCAGTGACCTCTTCAGTTGTCTCTTCAGCGGTCTCGTCAGCGACCTCTTCGGTCTCTTCCGCTACTTCCTCCTCAGCAACGGGCATGAAGTAGTAGTCCACAGATCCATGAAGGGTCACACTGCATCCGGTCTCGTCTTCGATGTAAGCGCCGAATACTTCGACCTCATCACCGGCGGTGACGTTCTCGTCGAAGAAACCCCAGGGTGGTGCAAGCGCCTGGGCGACGGTGACGCTGATGACGTCGCTGCAGAGGGCGCCCTCCTCAGCGGAGGTCACATTGACGACCCAGATCGTGGGGGCGCCAACTACATCCTCGGCGGGAACTATGAGCTCCTCTGCAATACCCATGAACTCGACGGTTACAACGTCTGCTGTCTCATCTTCTACCATCTCATCTTCTGCCATCGCCATTCCTGCACAGAGCAGGAATGCCGCAAATACCATAAAGAGGCTTTTATACATTGCCGTATTCCTCCCAGTCGTGCTTAACGCCACTACCAGTATAAACATTTATTCCATGTATTATCCGATAAATCGTTGAGATTCCGGGCTGGATCAGGCTCGTATTGTTAGGAGCAACGATCGTGTCAAATTTTAAGATATAATGCTGGAAATAGGCGATGCGACATGTTCGAAAGGTGCGTGGATCGGGGAGAACGGGAGCTGGTTCGGAGGATCACGAAGGTCCTGGGGATCTCCGAGAGGGACGACTGCGCGATGCTGGGAGATGGCGAAAAACTGCTGGTCTGGACCACGGACATGCTCCACCGGAGGACCGACTTTCCGGGGATAGCGACCCCCTGGCAGATGGGCTGGATGACCGTCGCCGTCAACCTCAGCGACGTCGCGGCGATGGGCGCCCTCCCCCTGGGCCTGCTGGTGGCTGCGGGGATCCCGCCAAAGACCGGGGTAGACTTCCTCGAAGATCTCTTCGCCGGGATGAAAGACTGCGCCCGGACCTTCGAAACCCGGGTCATCGGGGGCGATCTGGACAGCCACCAGGAGCTGACCCTGGCGGGGACCGCCCTGGGGTGGGTCGAGGAGCATCTCGTCCTCCGCCGACGGGGCGCCCGGCCCGGCGACCTCCTCTGCACCACGGGGACCCTGGGGTCGGCGGGGGCGGGCTTGCGAATCGCCCTGGCGGCCGAGGTAGATGGTGGAAGCGATCTCGAAGATGAAGGGCTCCTCGCCCTGACGAAGAGGCTCCTGGAGCCGGCCCCGCGGATGAGGGAGGGAAGGGACCTCGCCCTCTCCCGGTCCGTCAGCTCCATGATGGACAACAGCGACGGTCTGGTCCTATCCCTCTTCGACCTCTCCGAGGCGAGCGGCACGGGCTTTCTGCTCTTCGAGGATCAGATCCCCGTCGATCCCCTGGTGGCCGGGGTGGCCAAGGACCAAAACGACGCCCTGCAGCTCGCCCTTCATTCCGGCGGCGACTTCGAGCTGGTCTTCACCGTCAGCCCCGACCGGATCGAGGATGCCGCCGGGGCCTGTGATCTCACCGTTATCGGAGAGGTGCTGAAAGAGAAGAAAAAGATCGTGATCGAGTCCCAGGGGAAAATAAAGAGGTTGGAGCCCCGAGGCTACGAGCATATGGCGGGGCCGGAGCGGTCTTGAGAGGGGATTTTCAGCTGCGCCCCCAGGGACTGATCATCCCTTTTCAACCTCGGTCTCTGGACAGATCCATGCCATCTCCAAAATAACGGCCGCTAGCTCACCGGTTTCTGCCGCCATCTTCGCAGAAGTAGGGGCTCCGGAGCAAGGTGGCCTTCTCGATCAGCCTCTTCGTCTCCTCAAGGCCTGCGGAGCCGAGATCCACCAGGTTGTCGTTTCGGAGGAGGCAGGGCTTCAGCTTGCCGTCGGAGGTGACCCTGATCCGGTTGCAGTTCGCGCAGAACTCGGTGTTGTCCATGGGCCTCACCACCTCCACCTCCGCCCCGTCCAGGAAGTACTTCCTCCTCCGGTGCAGACCCCTGGTGGCCATCCTCTCCGCCCGCCTTTCAAGCTCCCTCTCGATCCCGGAGATGTCGCCCCCTATCCCCCGGCCCGAGGGGTCCAGAAGCTCTATCAGCTGGAGGATGACCCCCCGATCCCTGGCGAACTCCACCATATCCCAGACCTCGTCCTCATTATCCTTCAGGACCACCATGTTCACCTTGACCGGGACGAGGCCCGCCTCCACCGCGGCGTCTATCCCCTCCAGAACCCGGCGGTGGTCCTCCTCGGTCCCGCCCGTGATCCGGGAGTATACCTCTGGCCGGAGGGAGTCGAGGCTGACGTTCACCCTATCCAGGCCCGCCTCGGCCAGAGATCGGGCCCTCTCGGCGAGGAGAAGGCCGTTGGTGGTGAGAGAGACCTCCATCCCCCCGGGCAGCCGCTCCAGGATCGTTTCGAGATCGGTCCTCAGCAGGGGCTCGCCACCGGTGATCTTCAGCCTGGTGATGCCCAGGTCCTTCCCGGCACCGACCACGGTCACGATCTCGTCTCTGGTGATCTCGGGCCTGGTGGAGGGTCCCACCTCCCCCTCGTGGTGGCAATATGAGCAGCTCAAGTTGCACCGGGATGTGACCGCGATCCTCAGTCCCTTCACCTCTCGGCCGAAGGGGTCTCTCAGAGTCATCGGCGCCCTTTTGAGCGTTGGTATTATTTAGATTTTGGATCTAGATTTTAGATCGTGAAACGCCCTCAGTCCCGGGGACCGTCTGCGGGCTAGAACCACCAGGAGAACTCGTGCTCACCCTCGGTGGTCTCTCCAGAATCGCTGTACGTCGAGCTCAGGTCTGCCGAGATGGTCTTGGTTTCAGAACCATTATCTTCCGATACCCTCGCCATATCGATATCCACCTTCTCCTCAATGGCGGTACCCGCCGAATTCTGGATCGATATGCTCTGATGGGTGTTGTTGCAGAGGACATTCCCATCGACGAAGTTATCATCGGAATCTATGAAGACGATGCCGTTCTCCCCGTTGAAGCTGGCCGAGTTGTCCAGGATGGTGTTGAAGGTGGAGCTCTGGAGCTTGATCCCATTCAATTGGTTGTAGCTGGCGTTGTTGAAAGAGAGGTTGTTGAATGAGGAGTTCTCAAGATATATCCCGTCGAAGCCGCTGTTGTTGACCCCGTTGGAGGATATCTGGTTGTAGCTCGATCGGTTCAGATGGAGCCCGAAACCCCGGTTGTTGGTCATGATGTTGCCGACGATGGTGTTGTTGCTGGAGGTGACGCTCACCCCCGCGTGGGGGTTGCCCGAGTTCATGATCACAAAGCCCTCGAGCTCGCATCCGTCGGCGCTCAGGGTTACGGTGCTCTCTACCCCGTCCCCGCTGACCACAGGCTTCCCATCCCCGGTATCGACCCCGTGAAGGGCGATCCCCGGAGTCTTCACGGTCAAGGTCTCGTTGTAGGTCCCGCTCCAGACGTATATCACGTCGCCGGAGGTTGAGTTGTCTATGGCCTCCTGGATGCTGGTATAGTCGACTCCGGGTCCGGGTACAGGCCCAACAACGTTCTCCCTCGCCTCCTCGGGAAGGGCCGAGGCTCCGGGAACGATGAAAGCCTCATCGACCCTCTGGCTGTCGCCAGCGGTCAGATCTCCCGGACATGAGCCGGAAGGGCTACCGCCGTCCTCTGCGGAACCGCATAGGAGGATAGCTCCGACGGATAAGATGAGCACCAGGACTCGGCTCCAGCCATTGTTCTCCAGGCGAGGCATCCGAAGGACCACCGATAACTCCAGAGAGACGATGATACATTAACTTTTCCTGGAGGATTCGGTCAATTCCGATGGTCATCGTTCCGTTCAGGATGCAAACCCCTCAATAGTCCAGAGATCTCTCCCCCGCGAAAGGGCCCCGCTCGAAAGCCGGCCGGGGCTCGGGAGGGCGGCTTCCGGCAGGATGGAAGATAAACTGGACGGAAAGCTGACTGGACGATAAGCAGGCTGGACGATGAGCAGGCTGGACGATAAGCAGGCTGGACGATAAGCAGACTGGACGATAAGCAGACTGGACGATAAGCAGACTGGACGGAAAGCTGACTGGACGATAAGCAGGCTGGACGATAAGCAGACTGGACGGAAGGCTTATACTATCGTAAACCATGCCCTGAAAGAATGGTTGACGACGCGGCCCTGACCGGGCTGGTTCTGACGGGATACCTCCTGGCCATGGCGGCAGTGGGGGCGAGGGCGGCCAGGCGCTCGGAGACCCCGGAGGGGTTCTTCCTCGCCGAAAGGAGCCTCACCCCCGCCATCCTCACCGCCACCCTCGCCGCCACCATCCTGGGGGCCTCCTCGACTTTGGGGATGGCGGGGCTGGGATTCAGCGAGGGGCTGACGGGGGCCTGGTGGCTCCTCTCGGGGACGGTGGGGCTCATCGCCCTCTCTGCATTTCTTGCGGAGAGGGTCAGGGCTACGGGCTGCTCCACCCTCCCCGAGCTATTGGCCCGAAAGTACGACCGGCGGGTGGGGCTGGCCGCCTCGGCCCTGATCCTGGTCGCCTGGGTGGGGGTGATCGCGGCCCAGATCGTCGCCTCGGGGAAGCTCCTCGCCGTCCTCTTCGGCCCCCGCCAGGAGATCTTCATGGCGGCCTCGGCCCTGGTCTTCGTCGGCTACACCGCCCTGGGCGGCCAGAGGTCCATCGTGAGGACGGATGCGGCGCAGCTTTTGATCCTCCTGTTGGGCCTCCTGATCATCTCCATGAGGACCTTCCAGCTCGCCGGACCCGATATACTGGCCGGGCAGAGCTTCCCCACCTCGGAGGCTCGGGGAGGAATGGAGGTGGCGAGCCTGGTCATCGTGGTCGGCTCCGCCTATCTGGTGGGGCCGGACATCTACTCCAGGCTCCTCTCGGCGAGCGACCCCAAAGCCGCGAAGCGGTCGGCCCTGGCCGCAAGCCTCCTCCTCCTCCCCCTGGCCTTCCTCATAACGGGGCTCGGGATCGGTGCCCGGATCCTCTTTCCCGCCATCCGCCCCGAGGAGGCCCTCCCCGTCCTCATGGTCGAGACCCTCTCCCCCCTGGGGGCGGGGATCGCCGCCGCAGCCCTCCTCTCGGCCCTCATCTCCTCGGCGGACACCACCCTGCTCACGGCGACCTCCATCCTGGTCCTGGATCTGTACAGATCCGCCCTTCCTGGAGCCGGAGGGAGGGAGATATTGAGAGCCTCGAGAGGGGGCACTTTGCTCATCGGCGGGGTCGCCCTCCTTTCGGCCCTCCGCCTCCCCGAGATCATCGGGTCCCTCCTCTCCGCCTACACCGTCTTCGCCGGAGGGCTGATCATCCCGGCGGTGGCCGGCTTCTGGAGGGAGAAGCTCCGCCTGACTCCCGCGGGGGCCATGGCCGCCCTTATCGGCGGCGGGGGGACGGCCCTCCTCTTGGGCACGAGATGGCCCCTCCTGGGGATGGGGGTGAGCGCGGTCCTGCTGTTTCTTGTGAGCTGGCTTTTTCCTCAGTCCAAAAGAGACATCATCTCATAGCCTCAGTCCAAAAGAGACATCAGAGGATAGTCTTTTTCCGGATCAAACTGCAGCTTCGCCCTGATCTTCTCTCCGGAGTAATCGATCTCCACCACGGCCCTGATCATCTTTCCGGCGAGCTCCCCGTAGCCGAAGATGTTCTTCCTCAGCATATCCCGGTCGATCTCCACGGAGACGGAGCTCACGTGAGGCTGGAGGGAGATGCTCTCTTTCATGGCCAGCTCCAGGCTATTCGCGGTCTCTTCTGAGACCGGCGAGCCCACGAACTGGTGGTAGATCGCCCCCAGCTTTATCCCCGCCTCGAAGGCGGCAACTTCCCTCTTCGTCGGCATATCTCGATCACCAATGGTGAACCGAGATATCCGGCCAGGGCTAAAAAAACGACCCCCGCCGAAAGTCGTTGCTCTCCCAGGAGCCATCCGGCCCCGGCCAGAGCTCCTGCGGCCAGAACCGGGGGGATGAACCTGGGATCTCTGAACTTGGGGTAGGGGATGGTGCCCACCATCAACAGCGAGGTGGAGATGAGGAGAAAAGCCGTCAGCTCGGGCCCGTTCAGAAAGACGCTGCTGGCCACGAGACCCCCCGCCCCGGGGATGGGCAGCCCCTGAAAGGTGCCCTCTTTGGGAGATACGTTGAACCGGGCCAGGCGGAGGATGCCGCAGGCGAGGTAGAGTACGCCCAGCACTCCGAAGCCGGACCCGAAGGCGGTCCAGGCCAGGAAGGCGGGAGCCGCTCCAAAGGAGAGCAGGTCGGCGAGAGAGTCGATCTGGGTCCCCAGGGGGCCGTCTCCAACCTTGCGGGCGACGAAGCCGTCGATCCCGTCGGCGGCCATGGCCGCGATGATCAGAGCCGCCGACGAGGCGAACCTCCCCTCCGAAGCCGCCATGATGGAGGCGTATCCCAGGGAGGCGTTGAGGATGGAGACTACGTCGGGGAGCCGGACCAGGCCCAGGATCCCGGTCATTTCACCCTCGTGGCGACCACCGTCTCTCCGGCCCTGACCCGGTCTCCCACCGCCACCCTGAGGCCGTAGCCAGGTGGGATCGAGAGCTCCACCCTGCTCCCAAACCTGATCATCCCTATCCTCTCCCCTCTATCGACAAGGTCGCCGGGCCGGACGTAGCAGACTATCCTCCGGACCACGAAGCCGGTGATCTGGACGAGCCGGACCTCTCCCTCCGGGGTCTTCATGACGATCAGGTTCCGCTCGTTCTCAGACGACGATCGGAAGAAGGCGGCGCGATGACCTCCGTCCGAGTGCTCCACCCTCTCCACCCTTCCTGCCAGAGGAGACCTGTTGACGTGGACGTTGTGATGGTTCATGAATATGGCCAGATTCGCCGCCGTCGCCTCCATCACCAGGCCGTCGGCGGGAGAGACCATCCCCTCTCCCTGAGGGACCCGATCCGGGTCCCGGTGAAAGGCGACCATGAACATGGAGAGGGCGAGGGCCGCAACAGAGAGGGTCGCCATCCCTACCCAGGCCAGAAGGGCCGCGGCCAGGAGGGGAAGAGCAATCCAGGGGCCGGAGCTTCGAGCCAGCTTCAGGCCGGCTCACCCCCGCCCCGTCTGATGTCGGAGGCCAGCCCGTCGATCATATCCAGGAGCTCGGGGAGGAGGAGGAAGACGACGTAGGCTATGGCGAAGAGGGCCACGGCAGACCCCGCCTTGGCGACGACGTTGTGGGCGTAGTAAAAGCTCTCCGGCCCAAACCACTCCTGGCCGTAGGCCACCACCACAAAGGTGTTCCGGAAGAGGTTCAGGGCGTATATCACGGGGACGGAGGCGAGGAGGGCGGCGGCCTTTCTCCCGAGGGGGGCCCGGACCGAGAGGACCACCCCGGCGAAGAGGGCCATGCTCTCGATGGCGGTGCAGGCGAGGATGATCTCCACCGAGTGACCGTTGAGGGCGATGACGCTTCCGGCTCCGGCAGCAGCCGGGACGCCGAAGGCCGCGAGGAGGAGGAGGGTGAGCTCTGCGGTATTCAAGATCAGCCAGTCCCTGAGGGGGGCGATCTCGGCGAAGGGGAAGTAGGCGAACCCCCCTATCGCCACCGCCGTCCCCGCCCAGTCCCAGGAGCGAGAGCTGCACCCCCTTACCAGGATCAGCCAGCCTAGGCGGAAGCAGAAGAGGGCCACCACCAGGGTCAGCCCCACGTTGAAGGGGTCTCCGATGGCCAGGTAATGGGCGGGCTGCTTAATCCAGTGGACCCCGAAGAAGACCCATCCCAGCCCGGAGAGCCCTCGCCGATCCGAGATGGCCGAGGCGGCGAGGAGGGCGAGCCCTATCCAGAGGACGTTGTCGATCAGCCAGCCGATGATCATCGGAGAGAGAAAATCCACAGGTTTATTTAGCATTATCTACCAACCGGGATGCCTGATATGCCCCGGCCCCTTTACCCGACGCCGTGGGCGTATTAGTGGGAGTGGTTGCACTTATGGACGGAGATGGATGGAGACCGATCCTGGCGGTCGGCCTTTTGCTCTCCCTGATGGTAGCGGCAGCGTCGCCCGCATGGGCCGAACCGGGGGAGCCTAAAGAACTCGATGAGCCGATGAGCGCGGCCCTGGATCTTCTTCTGGGTGAAGAATTCGCCAGCGAGGAGAAGATGCCGGTGATAGTGATCTTCAAGGATGGAGCGAATAGAGAAGTCGAAGGGCTGGAGGTTGAGCACTCCTACCGCCTGGTAAACGGGGTTTCCGGATATGCGGATCCCTCGGTCCTCCGAGATCTGGCCTCCGACCCCAGGGTGGCGGGGGTCTATCCCGACGGGTCGGTCTCGGTGGCCCAGCCAGAATTCGAGACCGAGATGAACGAGACCATCTCTGCCACCAGCAGGGTGAACGCGACCCCCCTCTGGGAGCGGGGGATCAACGGCTCGGGGGTGGTGGTGGCGGTTCTGGACTCCGGGATCGATAAAAATCACCCCGACCTGGC
>Ga0116163_1000109_pt1 | contig 59723 bp, 82 predicted proteins | sample AD_UKC107_MetaG_FD_89889 | JGI IMG/M metagenome (GOLD analysis project Ga0116163, IMG submission 89889) | Active sludge microbial communities of municipal wastewater-treating anaerobic digesters from Hong Kong - AD_UKC107_MetaG | ecosystem: Engineered > Bioreactor > Anaerobic > Digestate...
CGAACATGTTCCTGAGATCGGAAAATATCCCGAAGCATATAACAAAAACATAGTCAATAATGAAGTACGAAATAATATTGTAATAGATTTTGTAAATAAACATCGTAAAAATAAAAAAATTCTGATAATTACTAAAATGATAGAACATGGAGAACTGCTTAATAATAAAATTGATAATTCATATTTAATAACAGGAAGTACAGAAAGAAAACTTCGTAAAGAATGGTTTAAAGATTTTAAAGAAAATCAAGATAAAGTACTAATTGGTTCACAACAGATTTTTTCAACAGGAATAAATCTTCCTGATTTAGACATTATTATATCAGTGGCAGGAGGAAAAAGCAAAGTTTTATTGTTACAAACAATAGGAAGAGTAATGAGAAAATCAAATGACAAAAAATACGGATATTATATTGATTTTTTTGATAAATCAGAATATTTATTACAAGCATCAAAATTAAGAATGAAGACACTTAAAGATAATAATAGAAACTTTTCAATAGTAAAAAATTCATCAGAAATTTTGATAGAATAGAAAGGTTTATATATTATTTATGATATTAATACTAATATGGTAAGTATAAATAAAATCGGATCTGAATTAAGTTTGAAGAAACATAACTTGGTTCGTGAAATAGAAAGATTGAATTCTGATTATAAAAATCATGATATCAATCAAGAAAAAATAAAACAACTAAACTCTGAATTAGAAGTTATAGAAAAACAATTAAAAGAAAATTTAGATTTAGAGTTACAAAAAAGACAGGAGGTTTTGACAAAAATGGAAGAAGAAAAAAATATGATTGTTGATTCTAAGAGAGTATCTTCAGAACTTAGGAAATACAACGCAATTTACAAAGACAAAATACAAGAATATAGAGATTTAATTGAAAAATTAAACGAAAACAAAGCAGAGAAAATTAGATTAAGAGAAATTAGAGTGAAATTGCACGGAATTAAGAAACAAGAAACAATCTCTGAAGAAGACAAAAAATTTATTTTGGGTTTAGAATAAATGGGTTTAGCAATAGTTGGCGGAAAAGAAACTGAAACGGGTGTTTATTTAAAATTAAGAGTTAACGGAGAAGAAGTATACAAAAACGTCCCGTTTCAGAATTTCTTTTACGTTGAACTTTCAGATTATTATGATAATTCTATAGATTATTTGTTTAGAAAGTTTAAATATTCGACAACAAAAATAACAGATAAATTTAACAAGCAATTTGTTAAAATAACACTAACGAACAATTTTGACAGAAAAAATATGTTGTATACTTTATCTAAATTAAATATTACTTCTTATGAATCTGATTTAACAGCTTATAAAAGATTTTTAGTAGTTCATGATTTCGACTTAGATTTGTCAGAATTAAAAGTTGCATATTTGGATATTGAAACAGATGACAGAGGAGAATTTCTTAAAGATGATAGAGGAAATGTAATAGCAATTGGACCAATTCTAAGTTGTGCTATAGGTCCTCAGAAAGGAGAAAAGAAAGATATTAAGTGGTTTTATAATAAAAATATAGATGACCCTACAGGTGAATCTGAGAAACAATTATTAAAAGAAATTTTCGATGAATTAAAAAAATACGATGTTATGTCTGCATGGAATAACCTATCATTTGACGCTCCATATATCAAGCAAAGACAAGAAAAACATAACATGCAAAATTATTTTGACTGGAAATTTATTAATCTAATGGATGACTATTTGTTATTCAAAACATACTATAACAGGGAATATAAATCTTATTCTTTAGATTCAGTTGCTGAACAACTTCTTGGACGAAATAAAGTTGATTTTAGTTCAATAACAAATAGTAATAAAAAAGGAAAATTTGTCGAGTTGTTTAAGAAAGATTTAAAATTATTTCAAAAGTATAACGAAACAGATGTTGAATTAATGCAATTGATAGAAGCAAAAGCAAATTTGTACCCAAATAAACTGGTTTTGTCAAAATTAACACAATGTCCTTTTTCTTTAACAATATATAATTCTATTTTAAACGATTATAATTATTTACGAAAAGCATATAGAAGAAATGTTATTTGTCCTTCTTCACCAACATTTAGAGAGAAAGAATCAAGAAAATTAAATAAAAGACCCGGAGGAGGATATAGTTTTTGTTATGAAACAGGATTAAATTTTAATCTTGAGACGTATGATTTTAAATCATTCTACCCATTAACAATGCTAACTTTCAATATTTCTCCAGAATTATATGTTACTTCTATGCAGCCACCAGTTGATGAATTGAATGAAATATTTAATTTAAAAGAACTAGAATTAATTGGCAAAGTTCTTAAATTAAAAGATAAGTATTACAAAAATGGAAAATTGTATGCTCAATATAATAAAGAAGTTGAGAAACTTGAAAAAGAATACGAATTAAAAATGTTTGATTTAATGTTTAAATTTATCGACAAATATGATGCTAAAGAAGCAAAAAGAGTAGCTAAAGAAAAAAATTACGTTGTTACTCCAGCTGATCTGAATAAAGACACTTATGGATGGTCATTTCATCCTCATAGATTTTATTTAAGAGAAATGGGTTTAATTCCTGAAATTCAAGAAGAAGTATTAACTGAAAGAGATAAGATTAAATATGAAATTAAAAGAAAAATTAAAGAAGACATTAATTATTTAAATTCAGATAAACACAAATCTGATCATTATTATCAAATTGCTATTAAAGTTTTAGGAAATTCATTATTTGGAGTATTGGGTGCAATTCATACTAGAATTTATAACTATGATGTTGTAGACAGTATAACGACTTCTTGTCGTTGGATAATAAAAAAATCAATATTATTTATTAAAAGAAAAGGTTATACAGTTACTGCTGGTGATACTGATTCTGTTTTCTTACTAACTAACTATAATACTGAAGAAGAAAGACAGAAAAATGTCGAGGAATTAGATAAGCTGTTTAAGTTATATTATATCGACTTATTTAAAGATTTTAATACAATTTATAGACGAAAAATAAAACATCCAGAAACAAATGAAGAAATTGAAGTTAATTTCTGGGAATTATTTGAACATGAACATACTTATAAAGCAATAATTAACACAGCAAAGAAACGTTATTATTATCTGGAGACAGAAACAGATAAAAATGGAAACAAAAAACAGTGGATTGAAAGTCGTGGTGGAGCATTCTTAAAAACAGACACAAATCCTCTTGCAGCTAAGTTGCAAAAAGAACTATGTTATGACATTATGACGAAGAATTACGACAAACAAAAATGGCATGAAAGACTATTAGATGTAAAAACTAGATGTTTTGATAATAAACTTGAAACAAAATATTTAATTTTTTCTAAAAAATATACTCGTCATCATGATGAATTTGGGAAAGTAATGATTGATAGCAAAACAAATGAACCAAAGTTAGATAAAAAAGGAAATGTTAGATTTTCACCTGTTCCAGTTCATATTAAACTAGTTAAAAGAAAAGAAAAAGATAACGTTAAATATGAAGTCGGAGACACGATAGAATATATAGTTAAAAAGCCAACAGAGAAAGAAGAAATTAGAACATACAAAAACGGAAAAACAAAGAAAGTAATTGTCAAGGAATCATCACAAGAAGGAATCACAGTAGAGGAATATGAAAAAGGAGAACTATATGATGCAGAGCTTTATCATCAAAGAATAATGACACCAATTATAGAAATTTTGTCTTCAGTTTATCCAGAAGATTGCTATACTTATTTCGCTGATTGTTGGTTTTATAGCAAAAAACAGCTTGATAAAATAATGAAAAAATATTTAGAGGAATTAGATGAATAAAATACATAAATATTTTATGGACGTTTGCAAGAGAACTGCAGAATTATCAACATGCAGTAGCAGAAAAGTTGGTTGTATTTTAGTTAAAAATAAAAGAATAATTGCTTGCGGATATAACGGGGTTCCAAGCGGAAAGAAACATTGCAATGAAATGTTTGATGAAAGTCTTATGTCAATAGATAAACAATATAGATTTAAACATCATGAATGGAGTCAGATAAACGAATTGCATGCAGAGCAAAATCTTATATGTTTTTGTGCAAAGAACGGAATAAAAACTGAAGACACGATATTATTTGTTACTTTATCACCATGCATTAATTGTTCTAAGATGATACTGTCAGCAGGAATTAAAAAAGTGTTTTATTTAGAAGAATATGATTTAGACGATGAAGGAATTAAGTTTCTAAAACGAAACAATGTTAAAATAGAAAAGTTTATATATTAAAAGTTATATTAAAATAAATATCAAGATGGAAAATATATTTAAAAAACAAGAGGAATTTCAAAAATTCTTAGGAACAGACATTAATTCGCAAGAATTTAGAAATCAGATGTTTTATGCTTTAATAGCAGAAGTTGTTGAAGCAGCAAATGAAACACCGTGGAAACCGTGGAAAAAGAAACAGAATCTAAACATTGATAGATATAGAGATGAGTTGGCTGATATTCAAATATTTTTGATAAACTTAGTTTTATCATCAGGTTTAGAATGGGAACAGTTTAAAGAAATAATAGAAAACAAACAAAAAATAAATTTGGAGCGTCAAAAAAATGACTACTAAACAATTCGATTTTTACATTGCTTCTGGATGGTTTTCAGAAGAACAAGAAAAAGCAAGACAAGAAATTTTAAAAGTATTAGAAGACTTTAATATTTCTGAATTTTTTAACAATAAACATATAAAATATTTTAGTCCTAAAGATGAAGTAATTTGTCCCAAAGATGCTGGAACAGATTTTCAAAGACAAGTTTTTGAAGGAAATATAAGAGCAATTAGGTCTTCTAGATTTTTAATTGTTTCTACTGTCGGAAAAGACATGGGGACTATTTTTGAGGCCGGATTTGCAAGCAGTTTAAGTATTCCTATTATATATTATTGTCCAGGACTAAAAGGAAATTTTAATTTAATGCTTGCACAAACAGCAGTAGCAGTAGCAACTGATGAAGATGAATTAAAAAAACATATATCAGGAATACTAGAAAATCCATTTTATTTTTCAGAATATAAAGGTGATATAGAATGATAGAAGAAAAAGAATTAGAAGTAGAAAAAGAATTAGAAGAATTATATTCGTTAAAGCATCTTATACGTTATAACAATTTACCAAGAATAAACAACGAAAGTGTTGCTGAACATAGTTTTTTTGTTGCGTTAATTGTTGAAAGACTTTCAAAAGATTATAATTTTGATATTTCAAAAGCAATTAGAATGGCAATTGTTCATGATATTTTTGAAATATATATTGGAGATACTCCTCGTAATATTAAGGATAAATTCAAAAAATTAGATAAAGAACTAGAAAAAGCTGAAATCGAAATTGTTAAGATTAAATTTCCTGAATATCATGAATTTATTACTGAATTTAATAATAAAAGCACTGTTGAAGGGAAGATAGTAAGATTAGCAGACAGTTTAAGTGTGTTACAATATGCTTCAACAGAATTAAGATTAGGAAGTACTTTTTATATGCCTAAAGTTTTAGATTCAGCAAAAAGAAATATTGAAACAATAAAAAAGGAGTTAGAAGAATACAGAAAATGAATAAAAAATATGTAGTAAGGGAAGACAAATGTGACATGACAACATTTAACGAAGTCGTTAGGTCGGAAAATTACCAAGAATTTATTTTTGGTCAAAATGACGTATTGCTTGACTTAGGCGGAAATACTGGTTATTTGGTTGTTAAATATCATGATAAAGTAAAACAAATAATAACAGTTGAACCAGATAAAGACAATATCGAAATAATACAAGATAATATTAAGTTAAATAATATTTCAAACACAATTGTTATTGACAAAGCAGTAGTTCATGATGATAAGAAACAAATATCATTCTACATCGTAAACGGAAAATCAACATCAATGAATAGTATATTCAAAACAAGAGGCAGAAAAGAAGTAACAGTTGGCTGTGTTAATATTAATTATTTAATAGAAACATATAATCCAACACATATTAAAATTGACATTGAAGGTGCTGAATTAGATGTATTAAATAATATTAAGACAGAAAATTTTAAAAACATAAAACAAATTATTTTTGAATATCATTTCAGTATTTTAAAAGACAAAAATAAGGAACAGTTTTGTCAATTAATAGAAAATTTAAAATCAATTTTTTCAGAAGTTAAGTATCAAGATAAAGAAAAATATTTCGGAGGAGCCACAATTGTGGTTTGTAACAAATGAAATTAGTAGTTTTTGAGGGAGTAGATAGAAGTGGAAAATCAACACTTGCAAAAGAATTTAATAAACAGACAAATTTTAAACATATTGTTGTTGACAGAGCATTTTTATCTCAGGCAGCATATTCTATTATTTATAATAGAGAAAAAAATTTAGATTCAATTCTATCAATTATTAGAAAATTAGGAAATGACTTAGTGGTTGTTTATGTGACTGCATCTAAAGAAACTATTGAAAAAAGACTATTAGAAACAAATCATGAAAAAATAAATTTAGAATTTGACACTAAAATGTTTGATTTTTTCTATGATTTAATATCTTGTAAAAAAATAACAATAAATACTGACAACAAACCTGTTTCAGATAATATAAATAAAATAATAAAATTTATAGAGGAAGAAAAATGCATGATGTAATTGTTCTTATCCCAGCATATAAAAGATTTATAGAGACAAAGAAAATAGTAAAATTGTATTCTGAATTAGGAGTTAAAAAAATATTTCTTGCAATTCAAGATTATACTTTTTTAGAAACAATGGAGTTAGTAGACATTTGTCCAAGAAAAGTTAGATATTTTAAAACTGAACCAGGAAACATCGGGGAAATTCGTAAGAAATTATTTAAATTTGCAGTAAATCATTCTTTTTATAGTGACATTAAATATATAATCATGCAAGATAATGACATTATTTATTCAGAAAAAGACATAAAATTGTTATTAGAAATAGCTAGACTAAACAAATACAAAAATATTAATGTTTTTTCACCGGATACTAGAAATATATGTTCAGAAGATGAATTAATTAAAATAGATAATCGTGCATTTAGTTTTGTTATTTTAAAATATGATAAAGTAAACCAAATATTCAAAAAATTATCACCAATACCTGCAAATGAAGATGCTGAGTTGATTTATTTATTAGGAAATAAGGCTGTATTAATAAATAACAAACTACTTGAAAAACCGCACATAGATGTCACCTCAGAAACTACAATTGAAAACAAAATAACAAAATTAAAAGAAAGTGCAGAATATTTATATAAAAAATATCCCGGAAAAGTTGAAATAATAACTAGACCAAGCGGAAAAACAATAGCTAAATTTAAACAGGAGGAAGATAAAGATGAATGAAAAAAATAAATTTCCGATGAAAATTAGATTCGGAGAACAAATTAAAACAGATTTTTATGACGACGAAAATAGCATTAAAATAAAAATGCTTGATTGGCCAAGAGGAAACTTTAGAAAGAGATGTGCAGACATGTCAAAAGCAACTTGGGCAGATAAACCTAAAAATTTAAAATCTGAAGAATCAAATGAAATTTTCATGAACATTTTGAAAGGAAAAATGCTTCCTAATTCATTAGAACATTTGAAATTCACTTTCTTAGTTGAAGGAATGACTTTGATAGAAGTGACACACTTATTAAGACATAGAATGTTTAGTTCTATTTTAGCACAATGCAGCGGCGACAGATTTTTGGGACAAGATTCAGCATATATTCCTACTTCTATTAAAAATAGCAAGTTTAAAGAAAGATACGAAAAAGTAACAAACGAAACAAAACAATTATATCAAGACATGATTGATAGTAAAGAAATAAGCTTGTTAGATGCTAGATATATATTAAGCAGAAATAATAGGTATTTTTATTACTTCACAGCAAACATTAAAGATTTAATAAGTTTTATTCATCAAAGAAAATGCACACAAATACAGCCAATTTTAGATAACAAAATGGCACATCTAATATATAATGAAATTTCTAAAATAATACCAGAGATAAAAGAAGTTGTTTCTTTAGAATGTAATAATAGATGTTTTTATGTTTCAACAGCAGATGATGATAATTCAAGAGTATATGCTCCTGATAAAAAACATAAAGATTTGTTGAAAAAATCAAAACGAAAAATGAAAACATTATATAGCAAAACCAGAAAAGAAATGGGATGCGAATTTAACCCTCAAGATGAATGTTGATAATATAGAAAAAACAATAACGGATAAAGAACTAGAAAAACAACAAAAAGAATATGATATTAAATATAACGAACTAGAACAACAGATAAGAGATAATTGCAAGAAGACAAACAGAATTGTTAACGAAGAAAAAATGAGATTTGTTATATTTAATTTAATCGGTGGGAGACCAAGAAGATGAAAGATGATAAAACAAAAATAATTGAATTATTAGAAGAAACAGAAAGACCTGGAATTTTAGATTTAATTAATTTTCTTGAAAATTCTTCTTTCTTTTACATGCCAGCATCAACAAAATATCATAGAACATACAGAGGAGGTCTTGCAAAACACAGTTTAGAAGTTTATTATTTATTAAGTGGACTAAATGAACATTTTAAGTTAAAAATACCTCATGAAAGCATTGTTATTTCTTCGTTATTACATGATATTTGTAAGATTGATAATTATATCTTTGTAACAGAAGACAATATAAGATATAATAAAGAAGTAGTAGATAAAAGACATGCAGCAAAATCATTAGATATAATTTCAAAGTTTATTGATTTAACAGAACTAGAAAGAAATTGTATTAAATATCATATGGGTTTTTATTATTGTTTTGAATTTAATTCTGATTGGGGTGAATATAGCATCTCCGAATTATCAGAAGCATACAACAAAACACAGGTTGTTAAGTTGTTTGCTTATTGTGATGATATGGAGTCTCAGTTTAAAGAACTAAGCGAAAAATAGAAAGGTTTATATATCATTTATGATATTAATAATAATATTAATACAAACATAGGTGATAAAAGATGTTAAAAATTAAAACAAGACGTTTAGGAAAAACAATACATTTAGTACAATGCAATTACCAGGAACCAAATATTCCTGAAGAAGAAAAAGAATATCAAATATTTGGAAAAGGACAGATCGGAACAAAAGAAGAATTTGATAAAATGTATCCACGAAAAGAGAAGTTATATTTTACACACCCAGAATATGATGAGTTTATGAGAGGTAAGATAAGAAAATGAATTCAGAAGAAAGAAAACAACTAATTGAGAAGTATTTTCAATTAAAGCAAAAAACAAACGAACTCAAACAGATCGAAAATGAAATGAAAGGAATTAAGACATTACTTTCAGAAGATTTCATAGAAAATAAACTAGAAAATTGTTTCATAGATGGAGTTGGTGCTTGTAACTTAGTATCAAGAAATTTAGAAACAGTAAACAAAGATAAAGTAAAAGAATTCTTGTCTGAAGAAGATTATGAGAAGTGTGTAACAAGAAAAACAAGCCAATTCTTAAAATTTGTAGATATAGATGATTTATCTGAGAAAAAGCTCGAAGAAATGAGGGACAGACAATGAATGATTTATTTGATATTTTTATGTTTTTCAATAGCATAGAAAATACTAGCGGTCTTAATGCTAAAAAAGAGATATTAGATAAAGCTGTAAAAGAATTTCCGATAGAAACAAGATATATTTTTGATTTAGTTTTTGGCGATTCAAAATTCGGAATATCTCAAACTTCTTTTAAGAAAATAATTGTTTATGACAAGTCAAAAAAATATAAAGACATCGGACAATTATATTTTGATAGCCTAAAAACAGGACAAGAAACAGAACTAATGTTTGACGATTTTGTTAAAATGGTCGAAAAAGTTGAAGAACTTTCAGGAAATAAATTATTAGATTATTTAAAAACAGAACTTAATAAGTATTGTAATTATAATAACAAGTGGCTAGTAAGAATATTTGTTAAAAATTTATTTTTCGGATTGAATTTAACAACAATAAATAAAGTTCTTTCAGACAATAATATCAAAACAATTGACAAATTCGGTGTCCAGCTTTGTGGTAAGATTTCTGAAATATCAGAAAATAAAACTTATCCAATAATCGCATCAGTAAAATATGATGGATTTAGATGTATTGTCAAGAAGGAAAACGATAAAGTTACTTTAATTTCAAGACAAGGAGAAATTTGCAATGACTTTCTTCCTGAATTAGTTGAAAGATTTTTAAAGATAAATGAAAACTTTATTTTTGACGGTGAAGTTATCAGCGATAATTTTAATGATATTAGCAGCAGAATTGGAAGAAAAGCAAAAAACATAAATTCTGATATTAATATAAAATATGTTGCTTTTGATGTGTTATCTTTTGATAATATCGATTTAAGAGATTGTTCACAACAAGACAGATCTGTAAGTTTATCATCAATACATCAAAAATATCATGATTTATTTGAACAAGAAGAAAGCAAAATATTTTTTGATAGAAAAAGTTTAGAACAGTATTATAACGAAGTAAACGAAAGAGGTGAAGAAGGATTAGTCTTAAAATATCTACATTCCCCGTACGTCGAATTTTCCAGAGATTCTTGGATTAAAATTAAAAAGTTCAAAGAAAATACTTTTAAAGTTATAGATTTCGGATATGGTACTGGAAAATATTGTAATGACATTAACAAATTTCAAGTAGCAGATAAAGATAATAAAGTTGTTTCTTGGGTCGGTAGCGGTTTCAATGATGAGCTAAGAAAAGAATGTGCTCTATTGAAAGAAGAAAATAAGTTAATAGGTTTATTTGTTGACATAAAATATCAAGAAATAGCAAGAAATAAGAATGATGACAAAATATCACTTCGTTTTCCTACTGTGTTAAAATTACGGTTTGATAAGACAGAAGCTGATAAAGTTGATTTACTAGATTAATCTAGTAGTTAGATTACTGATTATTAATATAAATATATAAGATTATCAGTTAATTTAACATGATTAATCTAGTAAATTATAGTACAATTATTTATAAACAAAAGGGTGATTAAAATTAAAGGAATAAAAAAGTACATACAGGACAAAATAGCACAAAAATATCCATCATATTGCTTAGTATTAAGTAATAAGATGAAGAAGAGGACAATAATAATACAAGAAAAGATAATAAAACTTGATAAGAAAGTTGTCTACGATAACATACACGACAAACCTGAAATTGATAAAATAATTTCAGAAGTTTATAATAGAATACAGGTACGATAATATGTTAGAACAAATAAGACTAATAGAAATTGAACTTTTTTCACAATGCAATAGACAATGCAGTTGGTGTCCGAATTCTTACATTGATAGACATTCTGAAAATCATGAATTAGATGAAGAAGTTTTTATTAAGTTGATTGATGAACTTGCAGAACATAATTATTCAAAATATATAAGTTTTAGTAGATATAATGAACCATTCATGCATCGTGATATTTTAGAAAAAAGAATTGCACAAATAAGAGAAAGATTGCCTAACGTAACACTGGTTACTAATACTAATGGAGATTTCTATATAGGAGATATAGATATTGATGAAGTAACAATAATGGATTATGATAATAAACCAAGAACATTTGACAACTGCGTTATTACTTTTGATAATGGAATAAAGTGGCTTAGAACAAGATTAGGAAAAATAAACAATAGAGGCGGTTCTTTAGATATTAAGTCTGAAGTAAGAACAGAACCTTGTTTTGAACCTCAATATTTTGTTGGAATCGATTACACTGGAGATGTTACTCCTTGTTGCAATATCAGGGGAGATATTAAAAAACACCGAAGCATGATATTAGGAAATTTGCATGATGATTCGTTAGAAAATATATTAAATTCTTTTAATGCAAAACGAATTAGAAGAATTACTAGTTATGGCGGAATTTGTTTTCCAGAACCTTGTCAATACTGCAATAAAGAACCAGGACGTTATACAAAAGAGCATGGAGGAATAGACAAATGAAAAAAGGAATATTTATGCCAGGAAGATTAGAAAGCAAACGTCTTCCGAATAAACTAATTTTACCTATCGGAAAAACAAATCTTTGGGAAATTGCTTGTAAAAAATTATCAAAAGTATCAGATGATTTTGAAAAAGTCGTTTTGGTTAGCAAAGAAGATGAAATTCTTGCAAAAATAGCAAAAAAATATAAATTAAAAATTATATATAGAGACCCAGAAACTACTAAGATTGACAATCCAATACATCAAGTATTTAAAGACATCAAACAAATGGAAAGTGATATTATTATGTTTCTAAATCCTTGTCTGTTATTTCTGCGAAAAGAAAGCATTGAATATGCTTTTAATTGTGTTACTTCTGAAAGACCTTTTTTAGAAAGTGTCAAAAGATTTAATTCGTGGCTGTACGATGCGAATGGAAGACTTATTACTGATTTAGATAGAAAATCAATGAATACAAAATTTATTGAAGAATATTATGAACCAGCACATGCTTTCAGAATATTTGATAAAAATATTTTCTTTGAAACAGGACAAATGTCTTCAGACATTCCACAATTATATGAGCTAAGTTCAGAAGATTGTACAGATGTTGATACTAAAGAGGATTTTGAATTTGCGAGGTGGAAGTATGAAAACAAAAAACAATGAACTACAAATGACTTATGATTATTATTGTGAAAATATTTTGACGGTTTTATCAAAATATTTTGATTTTTTCTGGATACAACCAAGAAATCTAAAAGAAATTGATAATATCTATGATAGCAAAAAAGAAAAACTTAATCCTTACTTAAATAAATATGATTCTGATGAATTATTGAAAAACATATCTGAACAAGGAATGTTGTTTCCTATTTTTGTTTTTGAAAACGAAAATAAAGAACTAATAACAATTTGCGGAAGACATCGTGTTTCTTGTTTTCAAAAAGATAACGAATTAAAAAATAATTATATTCTAGCAATTAAACCTAAAAATAGATATAGAAACGTATCTCAAATGTCTGTTGAATTAAATCAGCAAAAAATATTAGAGGAAATAGTAATTCCTAAAGAATTAGAAGAATCTTATAAAGAATTCTACGAGAAAAACGGAAAATTCAATATTGTTAATGACGTTTTTGTTTTAAGACCGACGTCTAAATTAGACTTAATAGATTTATATACTAGATATCCAAAGAAAAATAACAAAAAATTATTTGAAACAACAGTAACAGGACATCCATCAATAAATAATTATGTTTATTCTGATAAATTATTTGACGTGAATGTTGTTATTAATATCAATATAGGTGATGAAAATGAAATTATTTATTTGTGAAATAGGAATTAATTACGCATTTGGAAAAGACAAAAATTTATTTCTTGAAAATGCTTTAAACATGATAGACATGTGTGTCAACGCAGCAGAAAGAGCAGGAATTGATAAAGACAAATTGTTAATAAAATTTCAAAAACGAAACCCAGACGTTTGTGTTCCGGAACATCAGAAAAATAAAGAAAAAATAGTTCCTTGGCGAAACGAACCAACAACATATTTACAATACAAAAAAGACATTGAATTCGGTGAAGATGAATTTGAAAGAATTGATAATTATTGTGATATTTTAGGAATTAAATGGACAGCTTCTCCTTGGGACAAAGATAGCATTGATTTTCTAAAACAATATGATTTAGAATATATTAAGATTCCGAGTGCGAAAATAACTGATATACAATATTTAAGAAAAGTTGCTTTGAATTTTGATAACATTATTTTTTCAACAGGAATGAGTACTGAAGAAGAAATAAAAGAATGTTATAGAACTTTGAAATTATATAATCAAAATAACAATATTTCAATATTACATTGTAATAGTTCTTATCCTGCATCAGATAGCGAGTTAAATTTAAGCTATATTATTATATTAAAAAATAACTTTAACAATGCCACAATCGGATACAGCGGTCATGAGGAAGGAATATCTGCATCAATTATTGCTGTGTCGTTGGGTTCTGAAATTATTGAAAGACATGTAACACTTAGTAGAAGTAATTGGGGGACAGATCAATCTGCAAGTATTGTTTATGACCAATTATATAGATTAATGAGAGATTGTGAGAAAGTCAATATTTGGAAAGGAAAACCAGAAAAAGTTGTTTTTGAAAGTGAAGAAAAAATAAAAAAGAAATTAAGAAACTAATAATTATAGACTAACCCTGATGCTTCTTTCTTCTCCACCTAATTTAACTTTTGGACTTCCTATCTTTGCTGGTTCCATATTCAAAACATGTGCATAACCTCCCCAATGATTTAAATAGCTTCCAGTTAAAATATAATGTTTTTGTGCTTCAACTACAGTCTTGTTTCTTTTATCTACTTTATAAAAATTCTGGACGTGGTGAGATAATTGATGAACATGTCCTGCAGCATAAATATCTACATCAATCATTGACTGCATTTTAATAACATTAGCTATTTTTGTATGAGGCATTCTTGCACCACTTGAGCCGTGTGTTGTATACATAGTATATGAATTCTTTCCAACTCTAAATATGTGAGCAGCACCGACACCTAAATAAGGAATGTTTAACATTGTTGATAATATTTTAGATAGATTAGTTCCGCTATGCTTATAAACTCTTGCTTCATGATTTCCAACATGATTTCCAAGAATCAATCCTTCATCTGCTAGAGGTTTATATAATTCTACACAACGTTCTAGCTGTCCTTGAACAATATCATCTTGTTCAAATACTCCTGCACCGACACTTGTCTTAGTTGCTGTTTCTAATTCATCTCCCATTAAAATAATTGGAACATTATGTTCGTAAATCCAATCAAGATTTCTTCGATGTTCATCTGCTGCATATTGTTTACTCCCAATATGTTCATCTCCAACTAAAGCTAAGACTAATTTATCTAGGTCATATTTATGAACATTAACTTTTTGTCCAAGATTATTACGAGCAATTATTTCAGTCCAAGCTGCCTTGTTTTGTGCATTTTCTCTTAAAGACATTTTATCCTCCTCCAAATTTTATAAATTAAATTTATAACTGAATTACGTCTAACAATCAAAACTATAAATTTTTGACTTTCGACATTTGTTTTCATTGTTAGCTATAATAATTAGTTAATTTAGAAAAAAACATTACTGGTTCTTTCCCGTATTGTTCTATGAATTTACTAGAATACAGCTGTTGAATATAAATAAAACTATTATAATGTAATTTATAATTATTTATAAAATTAAAATTGTCTGATAATTCTTCAGACAATAAAAACATTTTTATTGCTGCTTCTGATAAATTAGGTTCGTTAGAATATTGTAAACTTTCAACTAACTCTAATTCTAGTTCTATTATTTTATCTTCTAGACAACTAAATAAATTCATTTTAATTTATATTCTTTCTTTTCATCAAATATATGCCAGACAATTGTATATGAACCTTTAAATATATCACTATTATCATTCCACTTAACTGCGAAATCACTTCTATAATATGTGCTTTCTATCCTCTTCCATTGAAGTTTTCTGTTTAGCCAAGCACAAATAGCATGTCCTACTGGTTTCTTTATATTAACTCTTTTTAATCTCCAAGTTAAATCAGAATAGCCACAATATTTTAATGCTGTAATGATTGCACCATACAACAATGCAGATAAGTCATCACAGTCACCTTCATCATCTTCAGTTACATAATAATCAAAAGCTTGCTGCGGTGTTAACCAATATTCTGCTGTTCCAAAGCTTTCTAAATCAGTATCATAATCATCTTCATCAGATATGAAATCTGTAACCATTTTCCAAACATACCAAATTAAACTATCTTCGCTTGAATAAGAAGATTTTAATCCCAAACTTAATAGCCAAGCTAAATACTTGTCTTGATATTCTTGGTCATCACTAAAATTATCTAAAGAATATCTTACTAATGTTTTCTTTTTTGGTTGCCATTTATATTCTACATTTGTTCCTGAAAGATAGTCAGAAAGAACACTGTTATCAATTGTTTTTTCTTTTAAATTATATATTTCAATTTCTTTTCTTAAATCTGAGTTAATCTGGTTAATTTCTGATAGTGCTTTAGTCATTGAGCTAACTTCTTTCTGTAAAGTTTCATTTTCAGATTTAATTTTAATATTTTCTGAAACTAATTCTTTTCCTCTTAACCCATAGTTAATAAACTCTATTATTCTGTCTTTCATTTTCTACCAAGCCCTCACAGCGAATGCTCGTATCGATGGTGTTCCAGCAGTCGGACTTGAACTCTTTGGAATTAACTTTACAATCAATGTATCTGGTTCTGCAATAAATGCTGTAAAGTTATTTATTGCATTATAATCTAACCAACCAGAGTCATCTCCTCCTGTGTTTGTTAATTTAAATTGAATATCTGCTCCAGTTTCCCAATCTTCTACTATTGCAGTTCCTATTGCGTGGGATATAGTAGAATTAAATGTTCCAGCAGGAATAGTATGGGTTATTATAGACTCTTCTTGTACACCATAATATAATAAATAAACTTTATTATTCCAACTCCCACTGTTGGGAATAAATTGAACTCTCAATCCTTGAACAGATGAATTTAAAACTACCTCACCATTAAATTCAGGGTCTGAACCAGAATCTAATGTTTGAACATCGTTCCAACTAGAACCGTCATAAGACTGGAGTTTAATACTACCATTTGTTCCTTGAGCAGAACATTTAACTCTAACTTTATAGATAGTTTTTGAATCAAATGTTTTTCCTAATTGTTTGGTAGAAGAAATACCGACGAGATAAGCATAATTAGTATCATTATGATTAAACGCATTATTTGGGTCATAAAAACTATCTGGGTCGTGAGTTGTGTCAGTATTACTTGAATCATTTAATCCTATATATTTTAAATTAGTATCATCAAAATAAGGCATACCATAATTAGTTAAATCTACACTATCCTCTCTCCCATTAGAATCTATATAAGCATCTCCCCACATATCATTTGTATCATTTGAATAAACTCCTTCCCGGTCTATAAGTGTTCTACATAAGTTTTTTAATGCAAGACATGAACTATCAGCAGATAATTCTTGAATACTTAAAACAGTGCCGCTATTATCTTTGATTTTTATTTTATTATCACTAGCATCTAAAAAAATGCTATTGTTTTCTACGTTAGAAGCAGTAACTGCTTCTAATTCTTTTCCGCCTATTATTTTTACCATTTTTATTGTACCTCATAGTTATAATTAATCCAACTGCATTTATATTCTTTAGGATTAATGTCTTTAGTAATTAAATTTAAAATTTGTATTATTGATATATATTTCAATAAAAAACCATCAATATCTGTAATGCTATTTATTATCAAACAAGGAACAGTATCTGTTTCGCTAAATTCTTTATTAATTATTTCATATCGATGATATCCTTCTTTTAACATATAATATTTTTCTGTTTTAGAGACAACAAAAGGAACATAAACATCTTTTAATACACTGTTTCTAAAATTATTATCGGCTAGATGTGGATTATTTTCTTTTAATATTTCTTTATTTTCTTCTCTAATTTGAACTTCATATGGATTGATATCAATATCTTTCAATTGAATATGTTTAATTTTTATTTGATGATGTTCAATAATAAAATTTAAAGCTTCATATAATCCTTTTAACATTGTTATTTTGTTCATTCTGTTAAATTACTCCCTAATTTATAATCAATATTTATTGGTGGCGTTATTGATAAAACAGACATAACAGGACCACCACCTCCTAAATTTGTTGTTGTCAATTCTAATTCAATTTTTAAGTCTGTCCAAGAACTAACATCTATTACAGTTCCATCAGATATTGTTGAAATACTAGAACCTGAAGTAGCAGGCAAAGAAGGTACACTATAATTTGACGAAACACCATCATTTGTTGATGCTATTGTTACAATAACATTACCTCCTTCTCTTTTCAAATTTAACATTCCGGCAAAAGTTCTAACACCGACTGCAAAAGGAACTGTACCTCCTGAAGATGTTCTAGCATATCCAGTCAAATTTAAAATTGTCTCTGAATTAGTACCGTCTGTTAATTTTATTGTTATTACTGCACCATTTCCTTCTGCAGAACCTGCAGCAATGGTACCAGCATTTGCTGATATAAAAAAACCTATGGTATTATTTAACAAATAATTTGACAATGAAGGAGATGTAAACTTTCTATTTCCAGAAGAACTTGAACCAGTTAATTTTAATGCAAAATAACCTTCATTAATTATTCCATCTGTATCACCTGAACCAGATTCAGTCCAAATAAATTTACTGTCGTCGCCCCAAAGATAAAACATCTCATTATAATTTGAATTCTGAGATGTTCCAAACGTTGTTTTTCTTTCTATTTCGTTCATTTTTTAACACTCACATTATTTTTTTTCAACCAATCAATTGTTTTCTCATCAACTTTAGTGTCTTCGTAATTTAATTCTTTTTTGAAATATGATTTAGTATTTATTATGTCAGATGGTTCTATCAATATTCCTTCTTGTTTTAGTTCAAAAGCTAAATCGGTAAATTGTGAAAAATGAAGACCTAGTAATCTATGAAATTGCCAAAGGCTGTCTATTTTTATTTTATTTTCTTCAATTAAAAATCTTCCTAAATATTTATCTATTAATTTATCATCAAATAATTTATTATTAAATTTAATAATTAATGGTTTAGATAAACAAGGTCTATGCAAATAAAATGGATATTTTGTCAAATGACAAAGTATTCTTTTATCTTCATCATAAAATCCTTCTTCTATCATTTCTTTATATATTTTTATTCTATGTCTGCCTTCTTCTAATCTAATAGTATTATTACTGTCTAAATATTCAATTCCTTCATAATATTGATATGAATTTAAAGTAACTAAAAAATATGTTCCATTTTTTAAATCGTCTTTAAATGCTTTATTTCCTTGCTGAACATATGGATTAAAATTACTACTTCCTCTATTAGGTATGTCTTTTATCTTGTACCATCCAATTTCACCAAAATATTTTGCATACTTCTTAATAATATATAAATATTGATTGTATATTTTTTTGGCTAAATTTTCTTTCTTCATTTTTCCGTAGTTTTGCTCCCAATTTTGTATTCTGAATTAATTATTGGTGATATTGAAATAAATCCTCTTTCTGCTGCGGAATCACCTGAAGGAACTGCTGATGTTGTACAATATAATTTTATTTTTATATCTGTCCATGTTGAAACATCTATTACTGTCGAAGTTGTAATTAGATTTGAACTTGATGAAGAAGATAAACCGCTTCCTGAAGTACCTGATGGATGATAATATTCCCCTGTTGCATTAGTATTTTCTTCAAATCCTTGCACGTTTATTGTTAGATTATTTCCTTCTAATTTTATATTAAAAAATGCATGAATAAAAGCTAACGCAGCAGCACTTCCTTGATAAACAGATGATGATGCATAGCAATCTGCTAATGTCTGTGAGTTAGATGCACCATCTGTTATTATTAAATATGGGTGTGTCAGTCCATCATATCTTGTATTACCTGAAGTATTATAATATCCAGCAGAACCTCCTCCTGAAAATAAATGTGCTGCAAAAGATATTATTTTTCCAGAATTCAATAATGGTCTTAAGTTTGGTGATATCAATGTAGTAACTGAAGATGAATTTGAAAAACTACTAGCAGCAGAATAATTGTTCCAAAGTCTAATAAATCCTTTATTAATTTCATAATCATTCTGACCGTTATTGTCAGAATAAGTCCATCCGCTATCAGCATATGTCCAAAAATTAAATAATTCTTTTAAATAATCGACATTAGGATTATTTATAGTCTTATTCAATATCTCCATAACCATATTTAAACATCCTCTTCTACAAACATCATAGTGCTAGAATCTCCAGTATTACATATTCCATAATAATCTCCACTATAATCATTTATATTTAATTTTTCACCTGCTTCTACTGGAAAACCATTAGAAGCTGTTACACTAGAATTACTACCAATAAAAACAGTATCTGTTCCAGTGTTTTTAATTTGTAAATTTTCTCTTATTGCATTTGCAGCAATGATTAATACGGCAGACGTAGAAATTGCTATTTGGTCAGTATTAAAGCTCATTGTGTTGCCTCCATATATCTTGTATCTACTGTTCCAGTACTAGCTACAGCATAAATAGCTTCTGTATCTTTTAAATAGATACATTTTCCTGCTTCTAATTCATAACCATTACTAGTTGTTACAGCATTATCTCCTATATAAATAGATATAGAACCATAATTTCTAATCAAAATTCCTTTTCTATCTATATTAGCAGCTTTGATTAATGTAGCTGAAGTTCCTATATCCACATTTCCATAATTTAAATATGGAACTCCTATAGCATTAGATGGTGAAGTAGCAATACCCCCTGTTATAACTGCTTTACCTGCAGTAGCAACAGCAAAAGTAATTACTAAATTATTTTCATCAGTAACATTTATATTTTGAGGTTCAATAATATTGTCACTTGTATCAAAACAAGTAACATTTACATATTTATTATTTAGATTATGTGCTACATTCCAGGTTGTTGATGATGAATAATCTTCAGCATAATAAGCATTATTTACTCCTAAACCACCATATACAATAATTCTACCACTAGTTGCTACTGAAAAAGTAACTGTAACAGCATTTTTATTGTTAGCAGTAACTGAAGCGGGAGAAATTAAAACATTTGTATTATCATATACAAATACATTTGGTTCATCATCTCCTAAATTATGAATCACTGTTACTGATGTTTGTGATGTAAAATCTTCTACATATCTGTCAAAAGAACCTCCTGCTCCACCAGCTCCTCCTTGATTTAATATTCTAATATCTTTAATCTCATTACTAGTTATTGTAGTTGTTGTATTAACAATAGTTATAATAGCCAATACAATATATGTTTCTGGGTCATAGTCAGGTGTAGCTGGAATAGCGCTAGCTGTTCCTTTTAAAACACTTAATGTTCCACTAGCATTGACTAAAATTAAATCTTTTCTGGTATTAGCTGTAGCTTCGGTATCTATTGTCAAAGTTCCTACAGAAGCAGATACAGAAATTTTATCATTTCCAAAAAATATTGTTCCTGAATCTACATCTACAGTCATTGCAGCTGGACTAGAAGGTGTAACTTCACACCCAGTTAATACACTGTTCAAATTAGCGAATGCTAAATTGTTCAATTGAGCTGAATAAACAACTTCTTTTTTATTTCCTTCATATTCTAATGCCATTTTTATTCCTCATTTATACTATTTTGTCATCATTATTTGTTTTACTTAAATTTGTCAAGAATATACCATTTTTAGAGGTATAGTCTATTCTTAAACAATATGTTCCTGCTGCTTTAATTCTAGGAACAATATTTACTATATCTGCAAGTATATTTAAATCTGTATCTTTATCTACTGCAATCGAAATTGAGAAAACCATTTCTCGTACTTCAGTTACAGTAATATCATCAGCATCTAACCCAGTGAAAAAAGATAAAATATTTTGTATGTCAGTCATTGTTCCTTTACCGCTTAAAACATTTAAGTATGATTTTATTTTTGCACGGAAGCTGATATCTGTGTCATACTGTGTACGAATTAAATTATATTTTTTTGCAATTTTATCTAAATCAGTACCAGTAGCAGTGTTTATTTGCCATCCTTCCTTGAAACTTGTTAATGCATTATTAGTTGTTTCAAATGTTGTTTCAAAAGAACTAACGAACTTATAGTTATTACTATCTTCATCTTTTTTCCACCAATCAGGTAGATTATTCAAAATGTCTTGTGTATAAACTAATGTTGTCATTTTTATGCTGTTGTTATTGTAACAGTTCCCTCGCTAAATATTTCATCATCATCAGCAGTTAAATCTGATGTTCCACCATTTATTTGTACTGAAGTAACATTTAAAACTCCAGGTACAAATCTTATTGCTGAAATAATATCACTTATTAATAAGTCTTGTCCAATATCTAAAACATTAAATACTGATGTTATCATGTTTTCTACTGCTGTTTGCACATCTGTTGAATTATAGTTTGTATTAACATTTACTGTTGCAGAAACATTTGTTGAAGTGTATGTTGGTGCAGATATTGTATAACTTATTCCAGCACTTACTTCTGTTTCTGCTACTTCATCCACCCCAGATAATTGTGTTGTTGTTAATGCTCCTGTTGTTCCTGTTACAAGTATTTTTATTTTTCCTAGTCTATTAACATCGTAACTAACATCTAAAACTTCATCATTTGCTGGGTCTGTTCCTCCAATTCCGAATTCAACTTCATTTGTTGAAGTATTCAATTGAAAGTCTGTATTTCTTGTATAGCCTGAAATAGTAAGATTCGCATTATCTAATGCTTGTTCATAATTAAGATGAAATTTCTCTAAAGAATCATCATATGTATGCTTCTCACTTGCAATATTTTCTAACGGAGTATCAATTACTACACAGTCTTTCACATAACTTAATTCTTTTACTGCTGCTTCTATTGCAGGCACTGTTGAAGCACCTCTTAAATCTGCAGCACTTTTAATCCTCTCTCTATATGTAAAATCTAGTTCTTCATCACTTCCTGTCTCGCCTGCTGTAAAATTAAAAATTGTGTTAATATTATTTAATGTGCTTACTTTAAAATTAACCTCTCCTATACTTACGTTTCCACTAGAACCTATCGTAGTTGCTGTACAATCTATTTCATATGATAACGGTTTATAGCTAACTGTTAATGTTGCATCAGAATCATCTGTCTGTAACCATTTAATAACATCACCATAATAAGTTTCAGATGAACCAGCAAACCAGAAATCCATCAATATATCTGATGCTGCTATTGTATCTGAAGTAGCACTTACTTCAATATAAACTTTCAAATAATCAATAGCACTTATGTCTGGGTTTCCGTTAATTGAATCTGCAGAATTATAATCTAACTTAAGTCTTGGCCATTCCCCGTTGCTTCCTCCTGTTTCTAAATCTGCAGGTACAAAGTCAAATTGAAAAGTATCTGTTGAAGATGAACCGTATAAAAAAGATATTTTAACTATCTTACCCATTGCTGTAGCATCTTTAATTCTATAACAAACAAAAACCTGTTTGTTTTCAATATCAGAAGATGATGACAATGTTTTGTCGTATCCAAAATAAACAGATGTTGTTGCTGTTTTTAATAAATTTAATGATTTATCATACTGTTGATAATATGTTGAATTATTAGTAATTGATGCTGCGTCACCAATTGCTGTCCAATCAGTTGTAGCGTTGCAATTATCTAATAATTCAAAAGTAGAACTATCTACCAATTCATCATTATAATTTTCTTCTATTTCATAGTCAGTGTTTTCTGTGAATCCTGAAATACTGATGTTGCTAAATTTTCTATTATTTAATTTATAATATACTAATCCGTTATAATAATCTACAGATAATCCTGTAACATCTGTATAAAAAGTAGTAGCTTCATTTGTTGAAAAATTAATAACAGTGTCTCCATTTGGATTTGTTGAAACTAAACTTCCTTGATTTATTACAAAATCTGAAGTAGCAACTGAAGTTCTAATAAAGCTTACTTCACAAGTTGCTGCTGTTCCTGTTAGTCTGTCAATTCCTGCTGCTTCTCCAATCTCATCTAAATCAGCACCAGTAGCAGTAGATATTTTCAAACTATCATTAATATCTTCTAAATCTTCGTATATGTTTTCAAATTCAGTAGCAAATGACGAAGAAAATATGTCTAAAACACTCCCTTCATTTACATCTACAATACTATCAACATTTTGAATTAAATTCAAAACAATTTCTTCTTTTATTTCATCATATTCTTTAGGTTCATATGTCATTTTTATCACTCTATGTTAAAGACTAAATTAGTCTCTATTGTTTCGTTTATCGGTATGACTGTGCAACTAGCAGTAAGTGTATCAAAACTTATTTCTAATTGTACTTCTGTTATGTCTATTATTCTTGGTTCATTAATGATAGATTCAAAAATATAACCCTTACCCTCATTCTGTGTTAAAATTGTATTTCTTTCTCCTAGCATTAATAATAATCTGCTTCCGTAATTAGGATAATAAGTCAATTCTCCAAGAAAAGTGTTTAATCTGTTTTTAAGAGCTTGTGCTAAATTGCTTTTTCCTGAAACAGTTTTAAAATCTTGATTAAAATCAAACTGAATATCACCATCAGTAAGTTTTATATCTGTTCCTAATATATCTTCTTGTGTTGTCATTTTATATTATATTTAAATTATTTTTAATATATAAAAATAATTATCATGGAGCTAAATTTCCAATACCTCCTTTACATTGAACATATATTTCACCGTCTTTTTTCATATGAATAAAACTTTCAGTATAATCTGTTCCGCCAACATCATACGTGTCTGTCTTTGTTTTTATTATTATTTCACCGTCTGAATTTTTAAATATGTAGCTGTCGTTAATCTGATTAATCAATATCCATTCACCTTCTCCGACATCTAAAATACTATCATTATTATCTTTTCCATCAAAAACTAAGTTATTATTTTCATCTCTTGTTAGTCTGTTTCCTCGCATGAAAGTGTTGAAAACATTTCCTAATATTATTGGTGCATTTGTTTGTCCGTAAAATATTACTAATACTATGTCATCTTTTGAAGGAGGAAATATTGCTCCTTTTCCGTTTCCTAATCCGTTTCCTAATATAGGAACTTCTTTAAATTTCTGTATTCCATTCATCTGAACAATATCGCATGTTAGTTCCTTAACAACTGTATTGTCATCTGAATCTTCATAAGTATAAAGTTTTTCTACTCTGTATAAATCAACGAACATATTTTTATTTATTTCTTGTTGTACGAGTTCTCGTATCATGTCTTTCAAATTTTTCTGAAATAAGTTTAATGTCATTTTTAATGTAGTAATGTTGAATTTTCTGTTTTTGTTAACGTTGTAATTAAACTAGCATCCAATAATGATAATGAATCAGGAGAAATAATAAATTTCTCTGGAAAATCTGCAATCATATTTCTGTATACTTGAACTGTTGCTGAAATGTTTTCTTTTGATATTGTTATTTTAACATTTTTAATTATCCACAACTGGTCATCAGAAACACCTTTAATATATTTTAAATAATTAGAGTTTTTTATATTACAAAGTCTCCCTGGCTGAAGGTCACTAGTATATACTGTTTCAAAAGAAACAACTGAGCTTTTAGATATGTTATACAATTCATTTATAGCAGTATTAAAAGCATTAAAACCATCAAATATATTTCTTCTAAAAAGATATTTAACTCTAAGATATTGCATATTTGGTGAAAAATTAGTTTTATAATTTCCTGCTGAATCAAACGGCTTATCATCTTCATCTGCATCTTCTGGTAATTGTGATTCATAAGAAAACGGATCAAAAGCAAAACCAGTACAGCCAGTACCAACAACATAAACAGCATTATATAAGTTAGTCAAACCACCGAAAGCAATATCATTAACATTTTCATTTAAATCAAAAACTAAAACTTCTGCAGATTGCAAACTAAAATAAGCAGGAGAAAGAACGTTAACAGTTCCGTCTGGTGATTGATATATTTTAACTGCATGATTTTGTTTTACTGTATCAATTCCTTCACCAAAATTTGTAGTACAATTGCATTTTACGATGAAGTAATCATTATGCGTGAATTCATCAAATTTAATAGTTTCAATTATACTGCCTGTAAAAGTATAAATATAATTATTACTAGTATCGTTTACTGTGTTTGTTAAATATTTAGAATATGAAGTTGAAATTACTTCTTCAGCGGTTGAATAGTTGATGTTTTGTGTTGGAATTAAACCGTTTTGTCTTAATCCATCAAAAAAAGTTTGTCTACAAGAAGTAGAAATTAAATCATATTGCATTGAGTTCTCGTAGCAAAAACCCATAGTAGAATTAAATATTAATTTTCTATCGATTGCATTTTCTTTTGATTCATTTACTTCTAAGTCTTTAACAAAAGCATTTACTATTAAATTCATTTCTTCTTTTGTTGCATTATTTGCTTCTGCTTTTGTTTCATATTCTTTATAATATATTTTTATAGAATCTAATTCTTTTATATCTAGTAAAGTCTTCATAATTCTGTCTTTTTCTTCTTCTGATAAATCTTTAGATAATTGTTCAGAAGTTATTTGAGGTAAAGTTGTAGAACCAGTATAAAAAGTTCTATCTATATCATACTCAACTTCAATTGGATTTGATAAATCTATTTCAACTCCGTTTATCAAGACTATGTGTTTTGGTATTATTGATTTCATCTTCTACATCGACATATATTATTTTTTGATTTATGAAATTTAAAAGTATATCTGTCTTTTGAAGTATTATCTGTTTTTTTGATAATAAATTTTTTACATTTCTTGCATTTTTTTACTAATAACATTTTATCTGGTTTGTACTGATACTGGTTCTGGTATTGTTGTTGTATTTGTATAAAATTCATAATTAGCTAATTTAACAATCTCTGGAACTTCCAAATTTTGATTTGAATTTGTTTCATGAATTGCACCATAAAAACTTGTATCATAAACTAAACTAGGGTCTTTCTTTGCTAATAATTCTAGATAATAATCCATAAATAATTTTTCTGCTTCAGATTTTTTAATTTCTTTCTTTTCCACTTTTAAATTCAATGATACGAAATATTTACACATCTTAAAATTAAAGCCATACGAAACATAAAAAACTGATGCTTGAACTAAATCAACAAAAGTCGAAATAGCAGTAAAAACTGCTGCTGTTTTTTCTTTATCTTTTCTGTCTATTAGAAACAAATTCTGATATCCATCCCAAAGTTCTTCTTTTGTTATGTCTGTGTAATCTGTTATTAGATATTCACTGTCAACATCTATTGTTGTTCCTGTGTAATCTGTTGAACCGTCTTGAATACCTTCTAAAACAAGATATGCATCTCTTAATCTTTTTACATAAGACATTTGTGACATGTCTTTTCTATAAGAACGAATATTTGCTGTTCTATTCTCCGTCAGAATCATGCTAAATCCAATACTATTTGTATCGTTGATAGTATTAAATCTTAATGACTTTATGTAATACTGGTTTGAACGATTTTCAACTTTAAATGGTTTAATAAACTCTATTATTTTTGATTTATCCTTTATGTCCATTAATGTCTTGATATTTGCATTAAGTTCTTTTATTCCTCCAGGATTACTTCTACTTGTTTGTAATAAGTTATCCGGATTTGAAGCAAACAAAGTTCCATTTACTGAAATTTCTTCTTGTGTTCGTCCGTTATTAATTACAATAGCACCATCTCCTGTTGCACTTTCTTTAACAATAATAATATTATCTCCTCCAAAAGTATAGTCTTCAGGAATAGTTAAATAAAATGTTTTAGTTTTTCCGCTATCATCTACATATTTTATATAGTGATTATAAGTTCCTAATTCATTTGTCATTTTAAGGTGTCCTCATTAGTTCTTCTTCTATTTTCATGCTTCCCATTCCGTAGTTTCCTGGCATTGAAGTTGAATAATAATTAATGGTTTTATTGTCATTATTAGTTGTTGAATTTGAACTGCCGCTATTTAATCCAAATAATGAGAATATTGAGTTTACTAACTTTAATAACTGTGTTGTTATCCAAAGTAATACTTTCATCAAAGCAGTAAATACTGGCATTAAAATTCTCATCAAATTTGCTATTGTTTCTAATAATCCCATTACAGCATCAACATAATCTGTTGAAGTCATTATATCCATCAAGTCTTCAATAAATTTTGCTGCTTCTTGAAACATTGGTTCTAATTTCTTAAGCATCTTTATTAAATTAACTTGAAAAAGTGCTTTCATTCTTTTAAAGATTGCTTGTAATCTACGAAACGTTGCTTGAAGACCGCCTATATTATATTGAAATGCCTTTTTAATAATCATAACAACGGAAGAAATTGCACCAACTACTGCTAGAATTATTGCTAATTTACCTGCAGCAAGTGTTAATACCTTTATTGCTCCGCCAATATTTTTCAAAAAAGCTTTAGTTGTTCCTGTTAATACTGTCTTAATTTCTTTCCATTTATCAAGCATTCCTTCAATTCCAACCATTTCAAACATCTTCTTGTCCATCTTTTCAAGTTGTTTTGTTATTTCTTTAACTGATTTAGAACCATCATCAACTCCTTTTTTTACATTATCTAAGCTTTTAAATCCTTTTTTTACTCCTTTCAAAGATTGCATGACATTATTTAAATCTTTTAACAACATGTCAAGTTTATCAATGTTTTTTACTTCTACTTCGTATATTGCCATCTTTATCTTCGTTTGCTTTTGATTCTACAGTTTTGTAGTATAACAAATCTTTATAATATCTGTTTTTGTCTTTGTTTGTAAGGTATTGCCAGTCTTGTATTGAGAACCTGAAATGACATTTTATTATTGCATCTCTATGTTTTTCCCAATCAGTTTCATATTCTTGTATTAAATTATCTTTTATTGTTTCAATTAAATCTAATGAACGTCTTTCGCTGGCAATTAAAGCAAAAAATCTAAATCACCATCTAAGTATCTTTTAACATGTACTAGTCTGTTTTTTATTTTTGACGGTAAATCAAGCCATTCATCAGTTTTTATTTTTGGTTCGACAACAAATCTTATCAGTTTCATGTCTTCAACTGATATTTCTTTTGTTGCTAATTTTTCGCAAGATTGTTCTTCTCTGTTAGTTAAATCCTTAACCCTGTAGTCTTCTATATCTCCAGGCATTTTAACAGTATAAGTACCGTCTTCATTCTTTGTAATTAAGTTTTTTATTTTTTCTGGCAATTGTTTTGCAATATCGCCATATTTTTCTTCTAAAAATTCTTGTTCCATTTTATTCCTCCTTAGTCTCTTTAATGGACTTTAATTCTTTAAGATAATCTATTATCAATATTCTGTCTTTATTTTTGTAACTTACTTCAATACTTTTTTCTAAAATATCTTTATCATTTATTAAAGACATAATGTCAATATTTTGTAATTCATCTTCATTATCTAATTTATATTTTAAGATGATTTTCGTTTTAATTATTTTATTTAGTTGTTTCACTTTATTTCACCTATAAATATTTTTAAGATAAGTCTGCTCCTTTAGGCATTATTTTCAATGCAAAAAATTCATAATTTTCTTCGCCTGTATCAAAAGTAAAGTTTTGCGATGTGTTTCCTAAAACAGCTCCTTTTACTACCCATACTTCTCCATCAACTTGGTCAATCCCTTCTAAATCAAAAGAAGGATTATTTCCTGTTTTATAATCTACTAATTCTTGTATAAGATTATTATCACCCCAAGCCCTAATTAAAGTTCCTTGCGGTTCTATTGCAAGTCTTTGGATGGCATATGGATTTCTATTAGCTGCTTCATGTTTATGTTGTAGTGTTTGATTACGAGTTAAAGTTAAACCTTCAGCTCTTCCGACTACATCTCCATCAATTTTTATCTTGATATCAAACAAAGTCTTTGGTGTTGTTGCCATTTTCTATTTACCTCATCTAACTTATGTTAATTGTTAAACTAATATAATCTATTGAATATATTGGTTTTATTGTTATCGTTGCTGTTATTGCATCGTTTGATGCTCCTAATTCTACTACTGATTTGATAGCACTTTCAATTATTTCATTTTCAATTAATGTTGAAGATATAGTGTCTAACCCAGAAGATATTCCAACTCTATTTAAAGAAGTATTTGGTTCTCCTATTTGTCCTTCCAAATATTCTTCATATTGTTCTCTACAATAATCAACTTCGTCACTAATAACTCCTAATTTATAAGGTGAAGTCAAATCAGTATATCTTGTCATGTCCTTTATGCAACGAATATCATTGTTAAAAGTTCCAATTACTACAACTGAATCGTCTAACAATTCTGATTGTTCTGGTTTTGTATATTCTGTATCAACTACTGCTACAATCGGTTTGTTTGTACCAGCAGAACCAACTCCTAATGAACAAAGCTTTCCAGCTAAAGCACAAGCCAAATAAGAACCATCCATAGTTGTATATGTTTCTGTAGATTCATTATAATATTTATAACTTGGTGCAACTAATGTTGCTCTACGACCTGATAAAGTTCTTGCTTTTATTGTTGAAATACTTTCGCTTGCAGTAATTCCTGTTAAATATCTGCTATATTTCTTTTCATCTGTAGCTCTTGCATCTAACTTTCCTTTCATTGTTATTTGGAAAGCATTATCTGTTTTTCCTGGAATTAACAAATATCTATAATCTTCTGTTTCTAAATAAGTATCAAAACCAGTAGTATAATCAGCATCTGCTAAAGAAGTTGTTCCGTCATCTCCACCAGTTAAATATGTTGCTGTTATTGCTGCTACTAAATTAGGTGTTCCTGTTTCTACTTCTGCAGTACAAAGATTACCTGTATTTATTGCTGCTACAATTGCTGCGTTTGTTGCAAGATTATAGTAAGATTCAGTGTCTAAACCGTCACTGATATAAACATCTCTATTACTTCCGTTTGCTACTATTGTAACATATATATTATCTCCATATGTTCCGTCATATTTTGCTGTTATGGTAATAGCATTAACATCACTTCCGTCTTTGAATGTGTAATCTGCTTTATCATATCCTGTATGTGCGATTCTTAAAACTTTTAAAATTCCGCCGTTGTCAAAAAAAGCTTTTGCTGCTTTATATCCAGTAACAGACGAACTATCTGTTCCGTATTTTTTCTTAAAATCAGATAAACTTGAAACTGTTTGAACTTCGTCTAAAGGACCCCAAGTTGAAGTGCAAATCATTGCTGCAATTCCTTCTCCTTGTGGTGAAGTCAATACGTTTAACACGTTTTCTGTTGTTATTACTCGTGGTAATTCAGACATTTTTATTTCACCTTCCTAGCTTGTTTCTAAATTTAAAACCAATGAATATTCATTGATTAACTCTCCAGTACCATCATATTCTTTTATATATAGGTTATTAAACTTAATATTTACTATCACGTCGGTAACCCACGTTCTTTCATTTCCTTCATAAATTCGTTGGTTTGTTTCAACCCTCACTTTTTCGATAATACTGTAATTTTGATATTTATAATTTTTTATTAAATCAACATATTTGAAGAAAAATAAATCCTTTATTTTTTTATTAAGGTACAAATTAACTGCTTTATCTCTTAGATACCTGGTTGTTCCGTTTATCGTTACTTCAAATCTGTTTTTATTAGTAGTTTTAGAACCGTTATCTGTATCTTTCAAAGTTAATATTCTTAATTTAACAGGACATTCTTCTTGCATGAAATACACTTCTTTTGTTACATTACCAGAAGCATCTTTTTCAATATTTAATATTTGTGCTGCTGATCCAGAAACAATGCTAGAATCAGCAATCTCAACAACTACTTCTGGATAATTAGAATCTTCATGAGGAAACTGATCAAAAACCCATCTTTTATTTTTTCTAGAACTCCTAATATCTGTTACGTTATCTGTAATAAAATTTATAAATATATTATATAAATCTATGTCTGATACGTTATATAGAGTGGGTACTGTCATTTTGTTTCCTCAAGTAATTATGATTAACTGTAGTACAAGTAATTATGTACCTATAATATAATCAACCTTAATAATATATAAAAATAATTATTTATTGATTTTATTTTTGATAATCTTTTCTATTTCTGATTCTAGTATTAATCTGCATTTTTTTTCTAAATTTTTATCTTCTAATATTCTTTCAATATAATGCATTGCTTGTATTCCTGGATGAAAAACAGCTTTTGAAAAAGCAAACCTATCACCTGCACCAACTTTCCATCTTAATGCTTTCTTTTCTTTATTCCTTATTATATGTGGTTTTGTTCCGTAATTAGTGAAAACAATATTATCACCCGTCGGCTCGTTATAGATTATAATGCTATTACCATTAAATTTAATATCCCAATTATCGTGTGTCTGTCCGTCACCTGGTGTATTCTCAATTAAAGCTTTGACATATGTTTTAGATAAAGCTAAATATACTGCTTTTCTAAATTCTTTCTTAGTAATATTTGTCATTATTCTAAATCTCTATTTTTTCCAACAGAATATGCTTTAAAGTTACGATAACAAAATTGTCCTTTTATTGGACCTACATCTTCTATTTCAATAACATATCTTTCGCCTTCTAATATATTATATTTATTATCATTTTGTTTGAATTCTATAATATCTCCTGAATTAAGTTCTGTATTATACAAAACAAAACCAGTTAATAGTCTTAATCCTTGATAATCATGTCCTTGAATACGAAGTTCTTTCTGTCTAAAATTATAAGAATTAATATTTACATATATATCTTTATCATACGATACATCATCGTCAACAGAATCTAAACCCATAAAGTCTCCGCTAACAATGTTAGCTGTACCAGTTCTTCTTTTTAGACGTTTTACTAATATTTTATTCATAGAAAAGACATATTCGAAATCTTCTCTGTATGAATCAATACCGAATTCGTCTTCGTTATCGTATACCATATTAATAATCGTTACTTAATGTAACATCATTTATTAAAATTTCTTCAAATTCAATTGCTTCATTTTCAATCCACTGTCTTATTTTTATTTTCAAATCATCGATTGATTCTTTATTAAAATCAAAAGTTACATTATTTATTGATTTTGTAGTAAATCCTAATTGTAATTTGTTTAATGTTAATGTTTCTAATAAATATAAATATGTATACAATTCTTGAATATATTTCACAGTTTCATACAACTCAGAATCAAATTTAACTGAAACTTTTTTATATTCAACTTTTAATTTACTCCCGCTACTTGGATAATCATCATCCATTGTAATAATGGTTTTGCCTGTAGGATAGTCAAATTCTATGGTAGAAATATTGTTGTTAAGCTCAGTTGTAGAATATGGGGGTATAGTTGTATATTCATAAACTCTGATGCTATCCTTACAGACAAAACCGTAATTATTATTGTCAGCAACAAAATTATCTATTTCAATTAGATTATTATTAGTACTATATTCTTTGTCTTCTCCATCCGAATAAAGAAATTTTATAGTTCTATTTTTTGCTTTATTGAAAGCTCTTGTCATTGTTGCTTTGTCAAAAACCAATTTATACTTTTCTTTAATTTCTTCAATCCTTAAATCTTCATTTTCTATTAAATAACATTCTCCTGTTTCAACTGTTCCTGTAACATCAAAATCAACTTGATAATCATAAACACTTAAATCTATTATTGTTTCTGTCGAAGTCAATGATAAAGTAAATGTACCTGCTGAAGCATCAACTGCTGTAAGTTCTTTGCTAAAAACAGTTACTCCAGACAACTTAAGATAAAATGTTCCTGTTTCTCCATCTAAGTCTTGTTCAAAATCAAAGCTTAATTCTTGTTTTTTATGTGCTGTTATATAAATTGTCATTATTAAACCCCCTTAGTAACATCATTTACTATTTCTAAATAATCTTTAACAACAGTATAAACTTTATCAGTACTATCATTATATAACTGAAAATCATAAATTAAAGTTCCTTCAATAACATCTGTATTTTCAGAAGACAAATCAGCCTTACAAGTTCCGTTTGCAGCTACAACTAATGAACCAGAAATAGGTCCTATAATTGCATCTGAATCTGAATCTGTATCATGTTTCTTTGCTGTAAATTTAACAGAATAACCAGTAATATCTACTACTTTTTCATTTTCATCGTACACAGTGCAAACGATTGTTGCTGTGTCTCCTCTATATATTTTTAAATTATTTGTCATTCTAGCTTACCTTTTATATTATGATTTATTATTTTTCCTGTTATGATATGACTAATAATATTTCCAGATATTGAATGTTCTGATATTTTTCCTGTTATATTATATTCTGTCATTTTTCTTTTCTTTTTTTATTATCTTTGTGCTTTGTTTTAAAAAGTTTACTAAAATCAATAACAATACCAGTCTAACACTTAGCAATAGTATATCTTTATATGCATGTAATCCTAAGTCTAACAGGCTTGAAATTCTTAAAATCCAAACAGCAAAGACGTTTAAACATATACCGACTAACAACCACATTGTTGCTTTAATCATAAAGTTAGGTAAAAACCTGTTACTGATGTAATAAATATATATCGTTGTTATTGAAACTATTATCAATAAGGAATAAATAATTAAAGCTATACATCCTATAAGGTCTAAAGTCATACTACTGCACCTACATTTCTTATCAGAAAATCATGACCTGCCATCATTAATATTATTGCTAAAAGCAAAATAAATAACCATATTACTTTATTTCCATGTTTTGCAATCATTTCCATAAAAGTATTTAGTTTGTCAATTGACTTGGTATGAGCTATCTGATTATCGTTCAAATGTACAATATTAGTATTAGTTTGTTTTATAAACTCTTTTAATGAGTTATTCGACTCCCTAATTCCTTCTAAAACATCTCTGTTACTAATATCTCTTGCCATTTTATTTTTTCTTTGTAACGAAACCCATTATAATTTGAACAAAGTTTAAAATATCTTTTCCTTTAACTTTGAATTTATTAGCAATTTTATCTACTCCTACTCCTGCTATCATAGCAAAAACTAAACCTACATAACTACATCCAGTTGATATACCTAATGTTACTCCTGCTAAAATTGATTGCCAAGTTGTATCTGCTAATCTTTTCCAGTCTATTTCTACTGAACTATCTTCTTGTTTCTTTTTATATATGCTATAAGCTGCGTAAGCTCCTGCACCAATGAAAGCTGCTACTCCCATTACTAATTGATGTGGATATCCACATATTGTATTTATCATTTTATTCCTCCTTACCTATTTAGTTATTTTATCATAATTTGCTTTTGTTGTTATCCAAGTAATTGCTCTATTCCCTTCATAGAGTTTAGTTATTTGAACTTTTGATTCTTTTGATACTTCAAAATTAATGCATTCTTCACACTTACCTTGTTTTGGTTCTGTTACTATTTTTGTTGGAGCAATCATCTTGTTTATTTTAAAACTGTTTGAAATTGCTATTTGTTTTGCATCAAAAGATATTGGCTTTTCGATTGGTTTCCCAATTGGTTCTTTTACTTCTTTTGCTGTTACACTTACTGCTATTGCTGATATAGCAAGCAAAACAAGCAAAACCATTATTATTTTATTTAAGTCCACCATATTTTTTCTACCTCATAATTTCTTTGTATTTCTTCTTCTGTTAATGCCCTATTGTATACTCTACCAACTTTGTATATTCCATCTATATCTTCTTGGTTATAAAACCCTCCAAGTCTTAAATGTTGATTGTCTGGAGTTATTGTTCCGGTATAACTGCCTGAAAATTTTAACTCTCCATTTACATAAAGTTTGGCATCTGAACCATTCCAAGTTGCTACAACATCTATCCATTCTCCTGTTGGAAAGTCATATGAGTTTTGAACAAGTGTTTTGTTTACGATTATAGTAGTTATAGTAGCATCAAAACATAAGCCATAGTTTTGTTGATTATATGCGAAATTATCGCCTTTTGTAATTAAACAATTATAATTAATTCTGTTATCTAATTTAACTACTGCTTCTAATGTGAATTCATCTGTTAAATCTAAAGCTGAACCTGTTGTATCTGGAACAGATATTTGTCTTGTATAAAGAACACCAGTCATTTCTGTTCCTTCTTGAGTAACCATATTCTTATTGATATTATAGGTTTCTATTTCAAAAGGTCCTGGTGCTACAAATCTATCCCCTTTAAAATTAGGACTTGTAGTTTCTGCAGAGAAGACTAATCCGTTTGATACTGGAGTTTTTATTTTAACTGGTTTAACTCCTTTATAATTTGCTATTATTTCACTTTCTGTCATAGGTCTGTTCATTATCCCTACTTTTGAAATTGAACCATTGAATAAAGCGTAATCTGCTGAAGGATAACCTATTCTAAAGTCTGCACTAACAATACTTTTAAGTGGGCCACTTATTAAAGTGCTTGTATCTTTTAGTTCTCCATTTAACCAATATTCCCACCCATCTGAATCTTTATTGACTACTACATATTGCCATTCGTTATAATCAATTAAGTCAGATAATATTACTTGAGTTGCAGTTGTTTCATTATAAGCATAAATTCTAAATCTGCCATTTGAAACCATTATTCTCATATTACTTTGTCCCATAATTCCCATAGTAGTTATATCATTTGGGTTATACCAAAATTCTACAGATAAGTTTTCTATTCCATTAAAATCATAATCCGTGTCTATGTAATCATCAGTTCCATCAAAAGTAACTGCACTATTTTCTTTTCCTGTTTCGTCGGTTGTAAATTCTACGAATTTATTTCCTGTTGCATTATAGTTATTTCCACTTAAGTCTTCAAAAGCATTAGGACTTTCTTCAATTGATACTACTTCCATAGTAACATTTACTCCTGCAACATTATTTTGAATTTGAAGATAATTATCAGAAGTTCTTGTAGCAGTTGCTGTTGCTATATGTAATCCATCTAATCCTAAACCTACACCATTATCATCAATGATTAAATCTGAACCATCTATTAGTCTTTGAATATAAATGTTTGGAGTTCCATCATAAACAGTTGTATCTAAAGTAAATCTATAAACATTTCCTACAGTAAATATTGCGTCTACATTGTTTCTAACATAACCAGAACCATTCCAATTAATTACATCTCCAGTAACTGAAACATCTCCTAATTCTAAATTAACTAATGGGCTTGGTTTAAAATCTGTAATTTCTGTTAATTCTGAACTCTTTAGTTCCCATTTTGCTTCGTAGTAACTATCGTGTGGTGTGTTGTAGACTTTTCTTGAAGGTCTTTCTTCTTCATCTGTTAGTAATTTAATTTGTGTTTCAGATAATGCTTCGTGAATAATAGAAAGATGTGCTATACTTCCATTAAAATAGTTGTCATTAAATGCCCTACTTCCTATTCTTATTGAACTTCCAGTATTATTTAAAATACCACTTGCAGGAATATTTGTTTTTTCAACACCATTTGAATAAATTTTAATTCTATTTCCATCGTGAACTATAAATATATCTTCCCATTGGTCTGCTACTATAGGCATAAACTCACTTGTATAGTCAGTTCCACTTATATTTAAAAAAGCCTTATAATCTCCAGTATATAGATTTCTATATAAAATAAAACCTGAAATATAACCCTTGTCTAAAATATATTTAGGATTTGTTGTTGCTGGTTTTACTTTTATTCTTATTGTGTTTTTGTTTCCAAAATTCATAGTAGATGCGAATGATTGGTCTATTCCATCAAAAACTAATGAACCTTTTGTTTCTCCATTTAATCCGTCATCAAAGTCAAAGTCTTTAGATGAACTTGCTGAAATGGTTGCATCATTTCCACCTGATTGGTCAGTAAAACTCTCAGGTGATGTTCTAAGTATATCAAATTGAGTAATGTTATAAATTGCGTAGGTATCTGTAAGCCCATTAGGGTCTAATACGAAGTTAGTAGCACATAAAACTGTTGCATTAAATTCTGAATTACCAGGAGTTATAGATTTAGTAGTTGCACCATCAAATTTGAAGCAAGCGGGATTACTTGCTCTTATTAATAAATCAGTAGCATTATCTACATCATAAGTTATGTTTATTCTTATTTCCCTACCTATATCATCTGCTGACCAGAAACCATAAGGGCTTGTGGATTTGTGTATAACTGCTCCATTTGTTAGAAATCTTTGGTCATCTAAAATAGTAGAACCACCACTACTTGATTCTTGCCAAGTGTCATTTACAAATCTTGTTGGTTTTGTATATTTCTGATAAGTACTCCCCATATTTGCATTTTCTAAATTAAAGTCAATATAAACTTCATAGTCTTCTATATCTGGAAGTATCTCAGGGGTTGCAGGTGGGTCGAATAATCTTAATTCAAATACTTCATCATTGCTTTTTATATCATATTGAACTGCAAATGAATCTTTTCCATAAGGATAACCTATCCAAGCCCATCTATATCCTTCTTCGAATTCTACTTTTAATCTATCGAATGTTACTTCTGTTTCTCCGTCTAATTTTCTTTTCTCTTCTGGAGCATAAATATCATCTATGTAATATCTTAAAAATAATCCTTCGCCGTTTAATACTTGAATTGTATGTTTAAGAGGTACAAGTGTAACATCTTTAAGAGTTCCATCAAAGATATAAGTATCGATTGTTATATGTCCTCTAATATAAGGAGTATATCTCTTAGCCATAAATTGATTTGGTTTAAGAGAATTGTATTCAGACATCCATTGAGATTCGGTTATTTCTTTATTATCTCTTAAAATAGTAAGACTTCCGTTTTCGTCTTTAAAAGCAGTTTCTATATAAATTTCAGAAGTTCTTCTGTTTGTATTGCTACTCCCATCCATAATCTTGCTATATTCTCTACCTGCGACTTTCCATCTACCTTCTGGTTCTCCAGCTTCGTTTAAGTCTTTAAGATATAAAGTTGTTGAATCTTCATCTATTCTAAATTTAACATCATTAGCTAGTTGAATATAAATCACACTACTAGCTATCATAAATGCCAAAAATCCTAATATTATTTTTTTATAATCCATTTTTAACCAAGTGTGTTCCAATCAGTACTATTACATCCTAAAAATTGCTTGCTTGTGGTGTTGTAATAAATATATCCTTCTGTTGTACTATCACAAGTATATTGGGTTTTAGGTGCTTGAAATTGACCATTTACAATTAATCTATCACTAGATTGAATTGTTGTGTTATCTCCTTCGTTGTTTCCAAGATATATAACTCCTGCTCCATCTCTATTTGCATCAACTAAAATATCTGGACTTAAGGCATCTTGAGAACTTAAAATTAAACCAGTTGTTCCAGTTCCAGTTGCATCTACTTGTCCGTTCCAAGTTGGTGAAGTATAAACACCTGTCATAGAAACAGCAGTTCCTGTAAATCTAAAACTTCCAAGAGGTTGTGTCATATCCCAAGCAGTTAATCCGTCGTCCCATTTAATTTGTCCAGTTACTCCTTCTGATTCTAAAATACTTATAACTGTAACATCTTGGTCCCCAGAAGTACTTGCTCCTACTCTTATTCCATTATCTGTAGTTACATCAAATGATTCGTTTACAATACTTCCACTTCCGTCTGCTTGTGAGTAAACTTTTGCTACACTTGTTCCATCTATATTGAAACCATAGCTCATTTCATCTCCTGCTGTTGTATCTGAACTTACTGCCATATCTACAAGTGTTACTGCACCTGAATCTTCTGCGATTTCTGTGTTTCCTGTTACAAGTGTTGAACCGACAAGTATTTCATCATCTTCATTTACTTTAAACATATTAACAGCTGAGTCACTTGCATTATTCCAAGATTGTAACCAAACATCATTATCCATTCTGATTGGTACTTTTGCATTTAAATAAGTACTAGCTACTTGAAGTGTGCTTACTCCACCAGAAATTAAACTTAAAATATCTTCACTTACCCAGCCAAGACCAGTATTAGGGTCTGCTTGTCTTGGTCTAAGTCCTGGTGCTGTACTTGAAGATGCAGAAGTTGCTATTCCTGCTCCTGTGGATGAACTTGAGCCCATTGTAGTTTCACCAAAATAATACCTTGCAGCTCCCCCTAAAGTAACCCAAAGAGTATCTCCACTGGTATAAAAACCAGTATTCGAATCTTCTGTAAATGAATGACTTGGATTTGTTGCACTTCCGTTTCCAGCATAAACTGAATTTAAATATGCTTCTTTCCAACTTAAATCTGAACTTCCTAAATCAAAAGCATTATCTATACTTGGATAGAAACTCCCATTTATTACTGGGTTTGTAATTAAAAAAACTGTCCCATTATCTAAATAAATATCTCCTTTAGTCCAGAAATCTCCATTTTCTTCTATTGTAACTCCACCTGCATCATATCCTCCAGCTACATCTATTGAATTGAATTCCATAGTTCCATTATAATCACTCCAATTTCCGTCCCTTACATAATCTAAGTTCTGAAATATTAATGGATTATATATCATCTCATAACCTGCTTTTGCTGGTGTTGACAATATAAGAAACATAGATAATAGGAGTGCTGTTATTATTAATATTTTTTTCATCTTATCCTCCTCTATGAATATGTATATGTTGCTCTGTCATCCCAAACCTTATCAAAAGCAACTTCTCCTTCTGAAAAATTTGTAGCAACAATTACTCCTCCTGAGTAAGTCATTTTAGTAATAAACCATCCTTCTTCATCTTCTCCTGTTCCGGATAATGCATAACCGACGTATAATGGTTGTTTTGTTGAATTTACTTGTGTTCTAGTTATTAATACTGGAACATTTGTTACTGATAGAGCATTTCCGATTGCTTGTAAAAATTTTGCTTTACCAGAATCAGGGTCTCTGCCCATGATTGCATTTCCATATGCTGGACCTTCTTTTTGCGGTTGTGGGTCATCTTCTATATTTATCAGATGATTATGTTTGAAATTTCCCATGTTATTTTCCTCCTTATAACGAGGAATGGTTAGTAATTATACATTGCCTTCCATTCGGTTAGTTATAATTTTATAAAATTTATTTTTTACTTTTCTTTGATTTTTTTTGTTTTTGGTTTTCTTCCTGGACTTTTCTTTGATTTGTCATTGCTGTAATTTCTTTTTCCGTCATCAGCTAAATCTTCTGCATAGTCTTCAATTCTTTCTTCAATTTCTTCTTTAACTTCTTCTTTAGTTTCTTCTTCTTTAGTTTCTTCTTCTTTTGTTTCTTCTGAAACTTCCTCTTCTTCTTTTGTTTCTTCTTTTGTTTCTTTAATAAGTTTTTTCTCGTTTTTAGTTTCTAAAATTTCAATATAACTTGAATATTTATGTAAATATGCTTGCACTTCTTTGTCTGTATCATCTACTTCAGTTACTTCTCCTTTTAAAAATTGATTTCCTTTTAGTGTTACTAAAAAATCCCTATGAAAACTTTCTTTTAATTTTACGAATATCATTTTTTCTTTTCCCCTTATAGTTTGTTTTCTTTGTTAAAATAATAAAAAAAAAAATAAAAAATTTATTATAGCAATTAAGCCATAAAATCTACCCATACTTTACCAGTGGTGTATGTATCTGCTGATGTTGAACCAGCAACAACTGTTAATGATTTACCAACAACCATTCCTTCAACTGAAGTAGTTTGTGCTGTTCCACCAACTGCTGATAAAGCTTGACCTGCAGTATAAGTACCTGCTGCTTTTCCAGAAATAACTAACTGATCTCCGTATCCGATTGCGGAATCGTAACCAGAACTTCCATCTGTATCTTCAACAAGTAAATGACAATCATCAACTACTCCTTGAACAATTACTGAGCAATTATCTCCTTCGTCAGCATCTGCATAAACAATACCAACTGCTACAGTTGATTCTGCTGCTGCTACTTTTACTAACTCATTATCAGTGTTTAAATATACAATGTCACCAGCTACTAAATCTTCACCAGCTTCCCATGATAAAATTACATTTTGTGCATTCATTTTAGTTTCCTCCTATTTATGCTGCAGTTATAACTGAAATAGCTTCAGAAGCTGTAATAACAATGCCTGCATCCATATATGCAATTGATTCCATGTCTAATGTTCCTGGTATTCTACCGTCAACAGTTCCGACTTCTTCTTTCAAGAAACCAGCAGCCCATCTACTATCAACAACAACTGCATGTACAACTTTACTTGACTTTGTTACTGAAATAATTGGTGCTTGAAATGCTAACAAGTCTTGAATAACTCTATATTTAGTTTTTAATGCTTCATCTAAAGTCATCCTTTGGTCTCTTGTTGCCATTGTTTTGAAATCTGTTGAAGTAGCATAGATTCTCCAACCAACTGTTGAGAAAGCAATTTTATCTGGTTCAAAACCGAATAATTCGCCTTTTGTATTGGTTGCTGCTCTGATTGCTGCTTTTGCTTTTTCAATTGCTTCATATGTAATACCAACTGCTTGTGTATTAGCTGAAGCTGCTCCTACTATAATGCTATTAATAACATCTGTAGCTACTGCTCTTGAAACAGATTCAGATGCTGCCACTAAAAGTTTTTGAATTGCTCCTTTTGCTGCTCTTTTAATTAATCTATGATTAATTCTAGTTCCAATACCAAATGTTTCTGTTTCTAAAGTTGATGAACCTTTGCCATCATTTGAATAATTAACTAATTGTCCAGATGATAATTTAACTGCTGTTGCTCCTTCCACTTTAGGTATTTTATAAGCTCCTGCTCCTTCTGGCATACCTAAATCTGCTGGTGTGTATACAACAGCCATATTTATAATATGTTCAAAGTTATTCCATGCTTTATAATAAACGAATTTACCTAAAACAGTGGTATACCAATCTGAAGAATTAGACATTGTATTGTCTTCTGAGAAACTTCTAATTTCTTCTGCATTTTCAGAGAGTATAGACTCTCTCATTGTACTATTTAATCCAAATGCTTCTAATTGATTTTCGTTAAGACTTTCTAATAATAATTTTCCTGCCTCAACTGATAATGGACTAGAAGCTGAATTACCAAGACCAGTAATGTTACACTCAGAGAGTTTTTTCATTGCTGGTTTAAAATATTGTTTTCCTTTTATCCAACTCATCTTATTCACCTACATATTTAGTGCTTCAGCAATTTTTTGTTCTTGACTGCTGAATGTTTTTTTGATATTCACTTTTTCCATTGTAAAAGATTCCCTTTTGTTTTCCACTTCTGGACCTTTAGGTTTTTTCTTTTTCATGTCTTTATCTTTGTCATCTTCTTCATCATCGTCTTTTTCGTCGTCTTTTTCGTCGTCTTTTTCGTCGTCTTTTTCGTCGTCTTTTTCGTCTTCTTCATCATCGTCTTTCTTTGCATCTTTTGCTTCAGATTCAGGTTCCTTTTCAGGTTCTGCTTCAGGTTCCTTTTCATGTTCTGCTTCAGGTTCTGCTTCAGGTTCTGCTTCAGGTTCCTCGTTTTCTTCCTTAAGAGCCTCAATCTGAGTCTTAAAAGATTCAATGATTTTTGTCATTAATTCATTTGCTTCTTTTAATTCAGAAACTTCATTTTTAAGAGATTCTACGCTTTCTTTCATGTCAGAAAAATCCTTCATGTCTTCTTCGTATTTCTCCATAAATTCTTTTGAATCCATTTTAAGTCCTCCTTAATATTTATTTTTTATTAAATAATATATAAAAATAATTATTAATATGTTGTATTGCTAGATATTTCTGGTTTATCTTGTACTGATACTGTTGTTTGTTTTGGTCTTTTATTTTCTCCAAGTTTCTTTTTTATATTGTTTGCTGTATCTAATATCAATTTAAAATCATCATATACTTCTTCATCATTTGTCATATTAACAGCTTTTTCTGCTTGTTTAATAATTTCAGTAGCACATTCTCGATAATTTCTTTTTGAATAATCTGATAAATTATATTTTTCTTTTATTGAATTTAATTTTTCAAAGAATTCTTTTTCGTTATCTGTCATATTATCCTCCTCATAATTTTCTTCTTCAAAAGCTTCAGCCATTGCAACAGCAAAACTACCTGATGCGTTATCAAATCCTGGTAAATTTACTGTTGAAGATTCTAACCAGTCTGTGATGATTGCTTCCCTTCGCCATTTACCTGTGTTTTCTTCTTTAAATTGTTTGGCGCTACCTGAAATTTGTAAACTTACTCTGGGGCTTTCATCTGCTTGAAGCCATTCAATATAATCTTCGTTATATTTAGTATCAAAAACTTTAGCTTTTCCCCACATACCGTCTCCTTCTTTAATCCATGTTTCTATCCATTTTCCTCTTGGTAAAACATTTGCTCCGGTTGTTATGTGGTTATGATTAAGTGTTTTTCCTTCTAATAATTTATGTGTTTTCTTAACACTCTCAGTATTATATCTAACACCGTTTCTGCTTATCTCATTAAAAGGAACTATCCTTGTTGTTAAATATAATTCTCTGTTTCCGTTTTCATCTTTTTCTTCAGTGAATGTTGCAGAATATGCTTCCATCCACTTTTTGTTAATTGTAACTTGTTCTTTCATTTTAACATTCACCTATTATTATTATTTTCCGATTGCTTTATTGACTTTGTTTCTTTGTTCATCAGATAATTTAGAATATTTTTTCTTAAACATCATCATAGAAACTTCATCTAATTGTTTTGTTATTTGTGAGCTTGATAATTCTCTTATTTTTTCAATGTATGATTCTTTTGTTAATTGATTTGCATTAACTGTTCTTTCTCCTCCACCATCTTTACTATCTCTTTTAACTGTTAAGAAAGAACCGTTTACTTTAACTACATAATAACCATACTTAGAATCTTTAATCTTTACTCTGTCACCTATTTTGAATGTTTCAATATATCTTTCACTCATGTTTCTTAATTTTTCGATATATGATTCTTTTGAATGATTTAAATTATATCTATATTGCAAATTCAAAGCATCCCAGTCTTTTTTTGATAAATTTTTGTATTTTTTTAAAAAATCCGTTTTAGATAATACTTTAAAATCTTTAATATATTTTTTATAATTAACTTTTTCTTTCATATTTTTTAATTCTTCGATATATGATTCTTTTCCGTTATTATAACCTTTGTACTTAAGCCCTATTCCTTTAAACAATTGCAAACCAGAATATTTTCCAAATATGTAAACAGTTTCATAATGTTTTAAAATAACTTTATTCGAAGATAAAACTTTCTTAAGAACTTTTTCCTCAATTTGTTTTAAAAATTCTTTTTCTATTGTTTTTATTTCTGTTTTTTTCTTTGTTATAAAAAAATCATCAAGTTTATCTAAATCTGAATAATTTTCGATATAAAAATCTACTATAGCTGATTTTGATTTTGTTGTAATTATTGGAGTTAATGTAACTGGTATTTTTACTGTTTTGTGTTTTAAAATAATTTTTATTTTTGATTTGACTTTAAATTCTTTATCAAGCAAATTATATATATCTTCTTCATTAAACATTTCTTTCATGTTTCTTAATTCTTCTATATAATTATTTATATTATCATCCTTATATGATTCTTTATTTTTATTTGCTAATTTTTTTGAAACTATTTTAACTAAGTCTTGTTGTCTTTTTGATAATTTTACAATTTCATCAAATTCTTTTATATCTGCATCGTTTAACAACGAAAATGATACAAATCTTAAATTTTTGTAAATATCAACAGCGCTAATTAAATCATTAACTGCAGTCATTTGTTTTTGATTCAAAGCTTCTGTTGAATAATTAGCATTGTTAATTTCTACTAATCTTTCGATATATCTTTCTTTCTTTATTACTTCCAATTCATTAGGCTTAAACCACCCAATTAACCCAGTTTGTGGCTTAGAAGTAACTCTAATATCTCCATCTGGACCAAATTGATATACATAGCCTATTTTTCCATTTGGAGTTTTTACTTTTACTCCACCAAGAATCGGTTTTCCTTTTTTGTCTTTAACTTCTTTTAACCTATCACTAGCTTCGAAAAATGATTTTAATTTCTCAACATAACTATTTCCTGATTCTTTACCTTCACTAAACATTAAACCTTGAATTTGTTCAATTAATTCAAAAGCTTCTTTAGTGAACTTTCCACCCATTTTCTTATATATCTGAGCTACGATTGCAAAATCTGAAGAGTTTTTAGGTTCTTTTTTGTATTGTTTTTTGAACTCAGCCTTAGCTTTGTCCCATTTTTTTTCATCTTGTATTCCGTCTGGCATTTTAATTTCCTCGTTATTTTAATTTTTTTCCAAAGTTTGGATTTTTCTTAACAAATTCTTTGTCTAATCTTTCCATTTCTTTTATTAGTGCTTTCTTTGCATCTTTAATATTATTATGTCTACTTAGTATTTTGTTATTTACGAAGAACAAAAACATTTTATTATTATTTTTTAACAATTCTGGTTTTATCCAGAGTGTCTTTCCTAATAACCAAGAAGACCATTTAATTTCTACGTTAGTATTAACCTTCTTTTCCCAATCCAATTTACCAGAAAGCGCCTCAGACACTTCTAGTTTTTTGTATTTCTTTTTCCAAGAAAGAATTTTAGTAGAAGTCCAATCAGAAGTATCATCATTAATTTCTTTTAACCTATCAACATAATTTTCTGATTCTTTTTTTAGAAATGGTTTTAATATTTTATATACTAAGAATATAGTAATACCGGCTTTAACTGGATTAGAAACTAACTTTTTTATTTCTTTTTCTAAGCCTGTTGGCAACATTGATTCTTCAAAGTCTAACATGTTATATATTATTCATCAAAACTAATATATAAAAATAATTATTATAGAATACAATTACTTCTGTTTTTCTGCTTCTGCTATTTTGTCTTTTTCGTTGTTTAAGATGTTTTCATAGTAAGCAGGCGATGTTCTAAATTCAACTGGACTGCCTGCATGCAGATGTAGACTGTCTCTTGTTTCAAATTCATCATATTTACATATAACTCTACGCCATAGTTTCCATGATTCTGCAGATGTTAGGTTGAAATGATTTCTAACATCTTCTATTGTCTTCCATTCGTCTGCAAAATAAAGCAGATTATCCATTTTTCCTATTTTGTCCCAATATGTCATTTTTATTCGTAAGGTATTGCTGTGCATCTACAGTTGTATGCTTTTCCTGGATATGCATCAGGGTTTTTTGTGTCTTTAAGTGCTTTTTCAATACTGAAAGCACGATGATTTTTCTTTCTGTGTGAATCCCTAACTCTGGGGTCGTTTCTTGTCAGCCATTCAAATTTCTTGAAACCCATGTTTTGCCATTTGTTTAATTTTAATAAAGTATTTGCATTATGAATTGATGTTTGAATTGTTCTTCTGCTTTTCCAACCAACTCCGTTTCTATAATTATATTTTTTTTCTATATCTTTTTGTATTGTTGATATAGGAACATCAGCAGCCATTGAATTTGTTAAATCATTTTTTATATCGTTTAATATTACATCTTTTGTTTGTTTGATATTGTCTGCAATGTTTTTCTTCATAATATTGACTTTGTCTGTTAATATTTTCTTTGTATTTACATCTGTTTTTTGATTTACATCGTCATTATCATCTACTATATTTATTTTTAAATCTTGTAATATATTATTTATTTTTTGATTGATGAAGTCATTAAAACCGCTAAAAGCTTTATTTAAACTTCCAAAAACATCTAGTCCTAAAAATGCTTCTTTTTTATTTTGCGGAATTTGCTTAAAGAAATCTCGTAATCTTTTTGTAAACTCTTCTTCAACTTCTTTTTCAATTTTCTTTGTTATATTGTCAATTGGGAGGTCACCGTTTAGAAACTCATTTTGTAAAGCTTTAAGATATTTTATATAGTCGGTGCTAACATCCCATAAAATCTTCTTAGAAATATATAATTTAATAAATTTGTAGATTTCCTTTTTTCCTTCAAAAACATAATAGAAGTTTTCGTCTTCGGCTACTGTTACTGTCTTTCCTCCGACGTCTACTTCTCTTAATATTTTTCTTTTCATATTGATTCTTTAATTAATTTATTTCTTTTCAAAAAATCTTCAAAAGAAATTAAACCTGTTTTTTCTTCATTATCATTTTTTCCGTCAACTGTTGCAATTTCGTTGTCTTCTAGAATGTCTTCATCTATTATCCCTAATTTCATTAGATATCTTTTTCCTTGTTCTGGTTTTATAAAATCATTACTAACTAAATCAGTGACCATTCTAACATAATAATCTGGTCCCATGATTATTGGTTCATCAAATACATAACTAGCATCTTTAGCCAACCAATATTCTGATTTTCTTATTTCATTAATAATATTTATATTTAAAAAATGTATAAATTCCTGTTGCAATGCTTTTATTCTTAATAAAAATGGTGGCATTGCAGATTCACTTCCTTGTGTTGTTGCACTGTCATTCCATGGAGTAAGATGTTGTGGTAATAAACTCATCATAATCATTCTTCTTACTATATCGAATATATTCTCAAACAAGTCGTATGTTCCAACGTTTCTTATTTCTGTTTCATTTAATTTTAGTGGTATATTAATTAATTTAAATGATGAAGATGTATCTTGTAATGAATCTGTTAATGCATCTAGTTGTTTTTGGCTATATCTTTTTCCAGTCTCAGCATCTGCTACTGAATAAATTTTCAAGTCTTTTCTACGTGTTTTAATTATAGTATCCCATGTTGAAATTAGTTCTTTGAAAATATTATCTGCATCTATTGCTGACATCAACTGACTTCTTCCGTATATATTGTCTCTGCTCCAACCACTTGAATATTGTACCATCTCGTCACTGCTAACTAAAATTCCGTATACTCTTTCAAAAGTATATTGATAGTTTTTAATATATCTAACAACATGATAAGTTGGATTTTTTTCTTTTCCACGATAAGTGAATTTCTTTATTCCTACTGGTAATTCTAATATAAAAGCATCTGATCCGTCTGGTTTTACATCTGGATTTACATACATTCTTGTTGAGTCGTTGTACGAAAATATATTATCTAGAACTTTAACTCCATCTTCTTCATAACGAATTGTTTCCATATATGCATTATCACAAGCAAGACGTGTTATTAATATATTTTTAAATTCTCTAATAATATTCTGTCTTTGTTCATGCCATTCCTCTAAATATTCAACTGTTGCTTTATCTTTTGAAGAAATTTTAATTTTTTTATTCGGAATTACAAAACTAACTAATTGATTAATTGACGAATTTACTATTGTATTCAATTCGTACATTTCAATTCCTTTTCGAATTTCGTAATGCGGTGTTCTTGTTATTTTTTTGTCACTAATTCCAGGACCAAAACTTATTGCTCCTAAATTAGAAAGTCTTTCAACATCTTCTGAAGTTTTTGTTGAAGTGTTTGTATTTATTTTTTTATTATCTAAAAATTCTAGAAATGTCATTTTTATCCTCGTTTTATTTTATATATGAATTTAGAAACAGGTCTTGATAAATAAACCAAGCCAACTGATGCTAAATATGTTTTATAGTTGTAATTAAAGTTAAATAAATATAATGTTAATGTGATAATAATGCCCCATATTCCGACCCATAGTAAATCTAATAATTCTTTTATTAAATATTTTACAAATTTTCTAATATTTATATGAAATTTGAAGAGAAATGGATAATAATATCTATTTAATATAGAATTCCGCTTGACTTTTAGCTTGTAAAATATTGTCTTTTTTTCTACAGATTCTATTTTTCTAACTATCTTTCTTGGCGGTTTCGGTTTTCTGATTTTCTTTTGTTCCATCAATCTGTCCTAATTCCTCATATAACTTCAGCATCTTCAAATCATCTTGTTTCTGAAGTTTAATTGGGTCTAAAAAGTCATCTATTTTTTCTTGAAGTTGTTTAAGTTTTAATTCTTTGAACTTCAAATGATTTTTTATAGAGTCTTCTATAATTTTTTTGTTTCTTAATCTGTCTTCGTCTGATAATTGATTTTTTAAATTTTCAATTTCTTTCTTTATTTCTTCTTCATAGTTTTTATCAAAGTTTTTAAGTGCTTCTTTTTCTTCTGCTAGTTTTTGTTTTAATTCTTCTGCTAGTTTTTTGGATAATTTATAAAAGTCGTTGTTTTTTATTATCTGATCTGCAGTCTTAATCTGTTTTTTCATCGTTTGAATATTATTTTTATATTCATCTTCTGACATTAAAACTTTATATTTCTTTGTAAATAAATACTTGTCTTTTTCTTTCTTTATTTCAATTAAATTAGTTAGAACTTCCATCTTAATAATATAATTTTAATAATAATATTTAAATATTTCTACTGTTTTTATAGAATTTTAATCTATTTTTGATGCTTGTCTGCTGAAAGTCTTCAACTTTCTCTTTAACTTTTGTATCAGATAGGTTTTTCTTGTTATCATCTGGATCAGAAATTAATATTTCTCCTGAAAATAAGTTGTGTGCTATAGTTAAAATTGCAGCATCTGCTCTGTCTGGTGAAGTACCGTTTAATCTTTTCTTTAAAACTTTCTTGCTCTCAATAATTCTTTGTCCTTTGCTAGTAAAATCATATTTCCTACTACATAATTGTTGTTGAAGATTATTGTCTTCTTCTAAATCATCACTTTCTAATCCTGCTTCATGTTTTAGAATATTACCAAATTCAAACCATAATTCTGATATGATGTTCCCATATTCTTCTTTATTCATTGCTGAACCATTATTTGATATTCCGTTTATAACATCTTCTGATCTAAGAATCCCTTCATCACGAAGTTCTATCAATCTATCAACAACTCCATTACCAACTCCTGTTAAATCTACATTAAAATAACATTTCTTGATATCTTTATACTTTCCGTTTCTAAGAGCAACAGCTTGTCCTGCCAAAGACATTGTTGAACATTTTTTTAGTATTACTTCTTTCTTAATCAAACGATTTTCAAAATTACTATATATACATGCTTCATCATCACCATATCTTGCTACATCTATTCCTAAACTAAATTCGAATGAATTATTAATTATATTTTGTCTTTCTTTATCATCTAAATCTAGATATCTTTCGTGTGCTCTTTCAACGGTATCAATTCCAATGACTGTATTGTCTTCATGTAACGGAAATTCTCCTAACACTCTTATCCTATATACATTGCTGTCTTTACCGTATTTTCTTGCTATTTTGCTTGCATAGTCTTTCTTAACTCTCTCACTATCTAGAGAGGAGAATGTAAATGTTAAATAGTCATCTTTCTTACTATGAAACGCATCATAGAATTCACCTGTTGTCTTCGTAGGATTAGATAGTAATATTCTGAGTGCTCCTTCTTCTGTTTCTGCTCCTTCCATTGTTTCATAAACATCTTGTTCTATACCGGAGGCTTCATCCATTATTATTAATACGTGTTCACCGTGAATACCAGCCATGCTTTCTGGCTTGTTTGCTGTTCTTGCTGATGCAAACCAAGTCTCAGGAAACATCTTATGATAGAATCTTGTTTTAGTCCATTCAAACATTTCTCCGAACTTAAACCGTTGCTGCCATTTAGAAATCTCTGGCCAAAGAACATCTAATAACTGTCCTTTTGAGGGCGCAGTACAGATTATTCTAGCATCAGGAAAGACGGTTATATACCAGAGAACAAGCAATGCTGCTGTTGCTGTTTTGCCAACACCATGACCTGATTTGATTGCTATTGATTTGTTTAGACGAATTGCTTCAGGTATAACTGAAAGAACTTTAGCTTGTTGTGTTGTTGGTTCAAAATCAATTGTAGAAGTAACAAATTCACAAGGATTTTCTGAAAAATATTCTACTGCCTTCTGAAAATCTTCGTTGTTTGTTTTTTTCATATTATAATAAAACCAGAGAGACCGTCAAACAATCTCCCTGGAAAAAGAGGTGATAAATCAATGAAGAAACCAAATCCTTCATCAAAGTATATATAGATAATTAAATATCATTAAAAATATATAAACATTTCTATTTGTTAAGAGAATTATAAATCCTCATATATTTTGCTTGTCCATATAAATACTCATCTCTCATGTTTTCATACATCTGCTGTCTTTCTAGTAATACTCGTATATGGTTCTGCTTCCTCCAAAAAAACCAATTCTTACAACGTTGATATCCGTTTCGGTCAAGTTGTTGCTGAATCTTATCAAGTTTCTTCTGAATAGTCTGATACATACGATACGCATCAACTTCTTCTGCTGTCATATAATCAAATACTTTTTCTTTCATTTTACAATTCCTCTTCGTTTGTATCTAATCCTTCCAGATCTGTATACTTTTTCATCGTCGAATAGTCGGTTTTTCTTTGTTTTCTAATAAGCTTTTCCCTATGTCGATTATCTTGTCTACTTTGTTCTTTTTGACATATGTTTTTATCATTTTCTGTCCCTTGCCATAATCAACTTGTTAACTTTGTCACTAACTTCTTTGACTTCTTGTCTTGTCCATTTTTTATCTTTATTCATTCTTCATCACCTCTTAATTATCCTCAAAAACATAAAGGTCATCATCGCCTTTATGTTTTACCTTAACATTGACCATTCTCAAAAGTTATTACTCTTGAGCACACTTCCAACTTTCTACTTGGTCTTCATTGTCACAATCATCTAATTCATATCCTCTATATCTATTCATTCGTCATCACCTCCAACTTTCCAAAAGTCAATATTTTTGCTTAATAATTCATTAGTATCAAAATCAACAACTGCTAATACGTGTGCATTAGTAATACCATCACCATAATCAGCAGGTATTTCATAGATTGATTCTAAGGTTTCTGCTACTTTTGCCCAATCAACCACTTTTTCTAATAACTTTGTTCTGGTTTTGTAACCACAAAAGTTTTCTTCGTTGTCAAATTCTTGTCCTTCATTTGAAGTGAAGGTGTATAATATTTTTATTTGGTTTGTCATTTGATTTTTCACCTTTGTTGTTATATATAGTAATTATATCTTATGTGTTTATAAATATTTATATTCTACAGTATATAAGACTGCTTTTTCTATTTAAATCATCAGAATTCTATTTAATATCTATCATGTCCTGGAATAAAAGAATCTAAAGAACCGCAGTAAGAACATTTATCATGTCCTATATATTTTAATATGTCTTCTTTATCTACTTTATTTCCGCAAACTGTACAAATTACTTTCGTCATCTTATTCTAAGTCTGAGATTAATCATTTCGTTGTATAATTTATCCCACTCTCCGTTAATATAATACTGCAATTGATAATATGCTTCGTATGCTTTCATCTCTGATACTGTGCTACATATTCTAAGAATTTCTTTTTTATAGTTGTTTGGATTCTTTTCAACATCTTCTCGTATCACTCCGCTGCTGTTGTATGTTCTCCAGTCTGTTTCATATACAACTTTTCTAGTTCTTTTCTTTCCTTTTAGAGGACGAAGTTTTCTAATACTCCAGAACTTCTTTATTCCAATATAACATCTGTTATCAGAAATATTAGTTATTTTGTATACGAAACCGATTTCATCTTTACTGGGTGTTTGATTATAGTTAATCCAGGTGCTTTCTGTTTGTTTTCTGTTGTATTTATATAACATATTAATCAACTTCTTTTCTATCTTCTAATGTCTTCTGGTTTCTTTCTATGTTTTCTTGCTTATGTTTATAGATGTTTATCATTTCGTCTTTAAAATCTATAATACCGACAACTGATTTCTGTCCGTTGATAATTCTGTCTAATTTCTCCAGAACATCTATCCTTGTCTTTTCGTAGTTAAGAATCATATTTTCTACAGGATTTGCTTGATATATCTTATTGCCGTGTTTATCATATGTTACTAACAGCGGTTCTTGATTCTGTGTCTTTTCGTAGTATATCTTCAACTTAATAAACATTCTAAACAAAGAAGACAGAATTTCAACGACTCTTCTATCTTCAACATCATACGTTTCATCAAATGTCGATAAGAATTCGCTGTAGTATTTGACTTGCAATGGACATCTGACATTCTTGATTGCTAGCTGTTTCCCGATACTTTTGATTGCTTGATTGTAAGAAAGCATCTTCGTCTGATCTAGAACATTCTTATCTTTCTTCTGCTGTTCTGTCAGATCAGCAACATTCTTTTCATAGAACTCATCAGTTGCTTTTCTGATTTCGTCATCATGACAACTGCATTGTTCTATATGACTGCTGTTGCATAGACTGAAACATTCATAGAAGATTCTTGGAATCTCCTTCTTAGCTACTGCTTTTTCCATAAATATTAAATATCAACATAATATTTAAACTTTCCTTTTGCTTATTGTTGATTGTTCAACATATTTCTACATAATTCAATCCTGTCTGCTATATGGAGGTAAACTGTAACTTAACTGTAACTTCGAACAAAAAACTGTAACTTGAAGGGTCTTTTGTAACTTGTAACTTGAAACGGAACCCTATTTGACCTCCGATTCACACTTTTCGCTACAAGTTACAAATCTTAATAAAAGATAAATAAAGAAAAAAGCTAAATATAAGTATATTATATATATATATTATTATTCTGTTAAAAAATGTTTTTTTATTTTATATTTTATATATTTTTTATGTATTTTTTACCACTTTCTCACTAACTTTTATGTAAGAATTTTCGTCGAAGACCAAAAAAGTCAAAAAACTCCAACTATGTCGACCTGTTTGACTTTTTCAAAATCTTCAAGTTACAAATGATACCTCAAGTTACACTTTTTTCAAAAAAGTACCCTTCAAGTTACACTTTTCAATATTCAAATTTTTATATATAAAAGTTACAAACGATACCCCAAGTTACACTTTTTTTAAAAAAGTACCCTTCAAGTTACACTTTTCTTAATTCTTAAAGATTTGTTATCCAGACGTCTTCTAGATACAAATTTTCATTTTAATCAAAAAATTCAAAAATATTAAAATTAATATTAACTCCAACTTTCAACTTCGACTAAAATACTAACCCAGAAGTCTTCTAGTTATCAGATTTCTAACTTGACAAAAAAGTGTAACTTGACAACAAAAAACTGTAACTTGACATTAAAACTGTAACTTGACATTTCTTAATGTTTAAGATTTAATAACTAGACGTCTTCTAGTTATCAAGTACACTTTTCACAAAAAACTGTAACTTCAGATGTATAAAAAACACTAAAAACTGCAACTATATCGATATATCTGCACTTATCAAAAAACCTCTAAAAAAACTGTAACTTCAGTTTCAAACCTCTAAAAATCAACATTTTTCAACTTCAAACTAGAAATATTTAAATATTATTATTAAAATTAATAATTTATACTTTTTATTTTTTATTTAATTGGAGCTGAACACGAATGGATAAGAAAGATAATAACACTGCTATCATCGTCTATACTAATGATGATGGAACTAAGATAAGCGACTTCTGTACTATATTAACAAAAGATACTTCAACTGTTACTTTTAAAAATAATAATAATAATATCATAGAACTCCCGTGGTTTAGAATATTGAAGATTAAATATAAAAAATATGATGAAAATAAGGCAGGAAAATACACGGACATAACATTATCTGAATCAGTCAATAACGGGGATGATGTTAATGAGTAGCTTTAATCTTCGTAGTAATATGAAAGGACTTCGTAAGAAAATAAGTGATGTATATAATTATAAATTTTCTCGCTATTGTTCTGTGAAATTACTAACGTATCTTTATTCAATTTACTCTGTTAACGATAACATCGCCGATGTTGTATTAAGTATTAAATACTATCTTAAAGACCCAGAAGAAATATTAGACGAAACACACATAGAAAGTTTAGAAAAATTATATAATTTATTTAAAAACTCTGAACCATCACCATTTTCTAATATCCACATAGATAAAGAAAATATACAATCTTCAAAAATATTCTTTAATTCTCACTTTTTAAATTTGTTGGAAGAATATTTTAATATATTTTCACAACAAAAAAACATCATACAACTGCGGAAACAAGAAGACGATGAAGATGATGAAGTAGACAATTTATATACTTTATCACAATTTATAAACAAAAACCCCGAAGTTGTAAACGAATTACAACAATATACCACACAACAAAGAACATTCTACATACCATCACACACCATCGACATTCAGAATATTCATACAATAATAAATAAAAAAATAAAATTCGGCTTTTTATTAAATCCTCTAATAAAAAAATCAAACAAATTTCAAACAGAGGAAGTTAACACAGTTAATAAGTATGAATTATTTATCAAAAAACCGGGATTCACAGTTTCAAACTTCGGAGAAAAGATTGTCAGTGAATACGAATTAACATGTCCAAGATGTAACGAAAAAATAAAATATCTTCCTTTTCAAATCCGTCCTGGAATGTCTCACGGCTGTGATGATTATGTTGATGATAAAGGAAGACAAAAATACACACCACTTAATTCATCAAAACCACATAATTCAATAATGAAAGAAGTGTTTTTATACGAAACACACTTAATCAATGACCCGAAAAATAAAATATATTTATATTCTTTTCAAAAGAACTTGAAGCCGGGAAGATACATAGTAGATGTATTTAATTCCAACATAGACTTAGACGGTCTAACCGGCAAACAGACATTTATTATACTAGGAATAGAAAATGTTAAAGTTAAAATAACAGAAGACTTTATTAACAAGGAAGTAGAAAAAGAAACAAGAAATTATCTATCAAACAACAAAGAAGTTCCGTATCATCCGATATTAGATGTTGTATTTGGAATAAGAAAAATGTACGAAAAATATAATAATATTCTAATAAATGACAGAGGAATGTTGCTTCAATTATTCACAACGATATCTGGGTTAAGTAAACTATTATTTAATTATAACAAAATAGCTATAAGTGTGATGGGGAATACCTCATTATCAAAAACATACAGCGCCCATTTATTCGGACTCCCATTTGACAAAGACTTTATTAACATAGAAAATGGTGACAACACCACTTCTGCTGGGTTGAAAGGCGGTATAAATAACAAAAAACTAATAAACGGGAAATTAACAAGCGTGTTTGAGGAAGGAGTTTTCACCAGCGCCGGATTAGCTGTTTTCGATGAAGCACAAGTGTTTTACGATGACAAGAACATAAACAACGCCCTCAAAAACTTCCTAAACGACGAAATCAACATCGCCAAAATAGGAGCCAACGGAGCAGTAGCACAGAACTATACTCCACTATTATTTTTAAACATCAATCAACACTATAAAAACGTTTATACTCCAATGGTTGAGGAAGAATATATTAAATTTATCAAATACGAGCACCAAGATGACAACCTGCCTCATAACAGAGGACTAAGATGGATTAATAATTATATAAACAACACCAATTTATCGTTGCCGATCAGAGTTTATATTGAAAACTTCAAAAACGAAGCACTCGCGAAGGCTATCACGCTAGTTAGAAATAAACTATTTTTAAACGACATAGACTGGAAAACAGGAGGAAGTATTCCTAGTAGTTGTAGAATACTATTTGATGTGATGTGTGATAACCAGGACGCAGCATCAAACGACAAACAACGACAGAGCACCTACACTTCATCAAAACTACCGGAGTTATATGAAATCCCCTGGGAAGAGTTTCAACAATACATCAAAACAAAGTTCACCGGTGATAGAGTTATTGATTTATATAAATATAATAATAATACAACAAAAACAAACAACCAGCTTAATCAACTAAAAGACAGTATTAAGGAGTTTATATTAACAGATGGAGTGGAAATTCATAAACACTTATCAAACAACAAAAAGGAAATTGATCCGAAGCTGAATGGAATTATGTATAATGTTATAATGACACTTCAATTAATACAAAACATAGAAGCAACACAGTTATCAGATGAAGTAAAAAAATGGAGTAAGTTAATATTATTAAAATGCAAACGAGGAGTGACGGTAGATGAATACAACTTCACAGAACATCACTTTAAAGCAGATAAATTGTTTTATGATTATAATAATCTAAATGTAGAAATTCAGGAGTTAGCTGATAAGAACCGTAAGAACGAAGAAATGGAAATTGCTAACAAGTTGCTAAATTTAACAAAAGATGGTACAAAGATTAAAGAAGACATTGAAAAATAGAAAGGTTTATATATTATTTATGATATTAATACTAATATTAAGAAAATGGACAAAAAACAATTTATAAAAGAACTAGGAAAACTAGGATTAGTTTTTGGTGAGGGTAAAACAGTATCCCATACTTATTATATAGGATATAGAATAAATCTTCACACAGTAAAAGTGGTGACGAGGATAACAAAAACAAAACAAATTGATTGGAAGGTTCATTTAGATTATATTAAAAAACAGTTCGAGGAACAAAAATGACAACAAACAATATAATTAAAATAAAGAAAAAGACAATAAAAAAGACAATTGCAGTATTTGCTATAATTGCTTTTATAATGATAATTACTAAAGACAACAGCATACAACAAGAAACAATAACAAATAAAAACATAGCAAAATGCGAAGAAGGTTTGTATAAACCAAATAATATAATGAAACAAAAAGCAACAAACATTGACGAAATAAGTATTTCATTAAGTCAAAACAAACGTTATTGTTATGTCACTGCTTATTTCAAAGAACCGAAAATGGTATTAGGAACAGAAATTGAACAAATAAGATTATTGACCTGTGATATAAACAAAATGAACTATATTAACAGACAATACCAATTTAGTTATGATATGCAAGTAGAAAAAGGGTGTGAAGTAATATGATACTATGTCATAATTGCGGAAAAGAATTGAAAGAAGAAGACACTTATCCTGGTTATGAATCAATATTTCAATGTCCAAAATGCGGAGAATTAACTTGTAAAGTAAGATGATAACCGAAAAAGAAATTGAGGAAAAAGAAAAAGAATTAAATAAATTAAAATACGAATTAGAAAGACAAAAAGCAAGAAAAGAAAAAGAAGAAAAAGCAAGAAAATATTTTGATAAACATTTTAATATGGATATGTCTCACGATATTAGCGGTATTGACGAATATTATGGACAATTAAAATGTAGATTTATAGACAATTTTAGTATTAATGATAAAAGTTACAATGAATATTTATTAAAAGAATTGAGACAAGATTATGTAGATTGGGTCAAATCAGATTTAGAAGTTTTACAAAATCAATATAATTTATTGTTAGAACAATTAAAAGAGGAAACTGAAAATGATGAATGAAAATCAAAAAGAATTGATTGAGAATGAAGTTCGTGACTTTAATTATCAAAATCATGGTAAATATGTTACAATAAGTACAAAAAATACATATATGGTTTGGAAGGAAATGAGTGAAAATGAATAGAGATATAAAATTCAGAGGACTAACTAAAGAAGGCAAGTGGGTTTATGGAACAATAATTAAAATTGGATTAAAGGTCTTTATGTGTCCTATCCTTACAAAAAAAGAAGCAGAATCTGTTGATTATTTTATTTCTGATGGATATATAGATGAACTTTTAATAGAAGTTATCCCAGAGTCCGTAGGACAATACACAGGATTAAAAGACAAAGATGGAAAAGAAATATATGAGGGAGATATAATACATTGGCACTATAATTCAGAGGAAGAAATGAAACAAGGACTTGGCACTTTATTTAAGGCAGAGGTATGTTTTAATGACTTTATTATAAAAGGAGATTTAGATAACGATAGAAGGATTCTGGGGTTTTGTGTAAAGTTTTTTGATGAAGAAGATGCTTATGTAGATTTCCCAAAAATACCTACTAAAGTAATTGGAAACATTCATCAAGCAACAAAAGAGCAACTCAAAAAGTGGGGGATTGAAAAATGAGACTTGAAATAAGAGACAATAAAAAGATTAAAAGACTTAAAGACAAGGAAGTAGTTAAATCAAGAATTAAGATTACTTATTTACAGGAAAGAACAAAAGAATTTGGAGAATTTGCAAGTTTAAACACGACAACAAAAAGAATTATCTGTGAAATAAATCGGGGAACTTTTAAAGAAACAAGAAATTTTCCTGCAAATAAAAAAGGTGAAAAAGAACTATTAGAATTTATTCGGGTGGTAGGAATATGAAAAACAAAAATAGATATGAAAAACCTTATATTGAATTTATAAGAAAAAATAAATTATTTAGTAAATATATTGAGTGGTTGGATGAAGAAGATGACTAAAATGACAGGACAACCAGAAATTAAGACAGAGAAAGAAATATTAGAATCTTATGATTTTGACTCTGACATAATAGACCAATTAGATAATTTTGGAAATAAACTTTGGGTA